>Ga0209526_10002579_pt1 | contig 12228 bp, 10 predicted proteins | sample JacPinW_OM2H0_M1_FD_188566 | JGI IMG/M metagenome (GOLD analysis project Ga0209526, IMG submission 188566) | Forest soil microbial communities from Algoma, Ontario, Canada - Jack Pine, Ontario site 1_JW_OM2H0_M1 (SPAdes) (version 2) | ecosystem: Environmental > Terrestrial > Soil > Boreal...
CCCGACGGCGAGGACGTGGAGGCGCTCGTGCTCTTCCTGGACCGGGCCGCTCAGCTCAAGAAGCACTTCCAGGAGGTCCTCTTCCTCGAGCCGCAGACCCGGATGATCGACGAGGCGCTGCGCAACTGGGTGGGGCTGTCCGGCGCGGCGACGGCCTTCGTCATCTACTTCGGGTTGCAGGCGCTGCAAACCAGCGCGGCAGCGGGCCTCGGCCTCTGGACTCTGATGACCGTCGGGGCGGTCGCCTATGCCTTGAAGGACCGGGCGAAGGAGCTCACCCGGCAGTGGCTGGCCGGGAAGCTCTCCCACCTCTACGCCAACCGGGTGCTGATCCTGCGCGAGCCGGAAAGGCTCGAGCGCGGCCGGAACGTCGTCCTGCACGCGCGCGAGTCGCTGGCCCAGGCGCGCGTGGCGCGGGCCGACCCGCTGAACCCCGGCAGCGGCGCCGTCCAGCGGGTGGTCACGCTCGACTACAAGCAGCGCGCCCGGGTGACGCGGCTGAAGGGTCCGGGTGCGGAGACCTTCGAGCGGCTCAAGATCGTCTTCCGGTACGACCTCGCTCCGATCCTCACGCGCCTGGACGACTCCGTGAAACGCGTTCCGGTCCAGGCAGGACCCGGGGTACGCTTCGCCGATGCTCCCCGGCTGTACCGCGTGCCCCTCAGCCTGCTGGTGTCGACGCCCGCGGGCGCCGAGAAGCGGGAAGCGGTGATCGTGCTCAACCGGCGCGGGATCGCTCGCATCGTGCCCGAAGGCGGCCCCCTGCCGTTCGTCCCCGCCGAGGTGGAGCTGCCGGACCTCGATGAAGACGGCGGGGAGCTGGTCCCGCAGCCTTGACGGACTACGCGCACGCACGCCACGCGGGCAACGCCGGCGATGTGCTCAAGCACGTGGCGCTCGTCGCCTTGCTCGAGGCGATGCTGCGCGATCCCGCGCCGCTGACCTACGTCGAGACGCACGCAGGCGACGGGCTCTACCCGCTCGGGTCCGCCGGGGAATGGGGCGGCGGCGTCCTGCGAGTCTGGAACGCGCAAGACGGACTCCTCGGGCGGTATGCGGCGATCGTGCGCGGGGGCTCGCTGTCCGGGGCCCAGCGGCCCCAGGCGGTGCCGGGCTCGCCGCTGATCGCGCGCGCCCTCCTGCGGCCACAGGACCGGATGCTGCTGCATGAGATCGACTCCCGGTCGGCGGGGTTGCTGCGGCGGGCGGCTCCCGAGGCGGACGTGCACGAAGGAGACGGGCTCGCGGCGCTCCCCCCCGCGGCAGAGGGCCGTGCGCTGGTGCTGATCGATCCGCCGTACAGCGGCAAGCAGGAATGGACCGACGCGGCGCGGGCCTTGGAGCGGATCCGCGGCGTGCCGTCGGCCCTCTGGTATCCGATCAAGGCGCTGACCCGGCCGCGCGCGCTGATCGCGGAGCTCGCCAGGCTCGGGGTCCACGGCACCGCCGTCGAGCTGCACTGGACGCCGCTGCGGCTCCGGCGCGAGCGGCTCAACGGCGCGGGCCTGATCCTCGCAGCGGCGCCGAAGGAGGCGGTCGCCTCGATCTCCGCGGCGCTGCCGGAGCTGGGCGCGCTGCTGCAGACGCACGGAGAGTGGGGAGCGGCGCAGATCGGCTTCTGAAACGCGAAGGGCGCCGGCCCTTCTGGGACCCGCGCCCTCGCGTGAACGTCCTGAGCGGACGAGCTACGACAGGTTGTCGTTCACCAGCTTGGTCATCTCGAACATGGAGACGGTCTTCTTTCCGCCGAAGACCTCGCGGAGCTGATCATCCGCGTTGATGTTTCTCCTCTCCTTCTTGTCCTGCAGATTGTTCCTCTTCACGTACGCCCAGAGCTTCTTCACCACCTCGGTGCGAGGCAGCGGCCTTTCGCCTACGATCTTCGCGAGCGCCGGGCTGGGCTGCATGGCCTTCATGAAGGCGGCGTTCGGCTTGCGGGCGGTCTTCTTGGCGGTCTTCTTCGCGGCTTTCTTGGCGGCCATCCGTTTTTCCTCCCAAAGGGGGAGCGGTCTCCCCTCGAAAACAGCGCGCACTCTGACAGAAGCCGATCGGCTGCGTCCAGCGATTTTTCCCTCTGGAACCGTCGAATCCCTCCTCGACGGAAGTTTGCCGCAGGGAGACTCAACCGCCCTTCGGCCTTGAAATCCTCAGCACCGATGCGCCTCCCCGCCGCAGGAGGAGGGTGAGCGGCAGGTCCTGCGGGGCGGCTGCGGGGAGCCATTCCCGCTCCTGTTTCTCGGTTGCTACCACGAGCGCCTCCCCTCCCGGCGCGAGGAGATCCGCTGCGTCCTGCAGCTCCCGCGCAGCGACCGCCGGGCCCGCCGGCGAGGACAGCTCGCCGACCACGAGGGAGAAGCTGCCCCGCTCGAGCCCGTCCGCCGGAAAGAGGGTCGCGCGCGCTTCGACGGGGAGCCCGAGCGCGCCTGCGTTCCGGCGGAGAAAGGCGATTTCCAGCAAGTCTCGCTCCTGGGCCACGACTTGCGCCGCGGTGTAGCGAGACTTGAGACAAAGTGGGAGAGCGCCGTACCCCGCGCGAAAGGCGAGGGCGCGCGCGGGAGGGTTGCGCGGCAGGGACTCGGCGAGCGCCGCGAGCAGGTCCTGGTGCCCGGGATCTTCGGAGGCGTCGTGCGGCCGGACCAGCCGCAGGCCCGCGAAGCGGGTCTCGTCGCGCGCGTAGATCTCCTCGTCTTCCAGGGCCACCTGCGCCGGGCCAGGCGCCAGGGCGAAGACGTCGTGCCTGGGGCCGCGCGCCACGTGCGTCAGCCCGGGCAGGCCGAGCTCGCGCACCGTGGGCGCCAGATCGCGGATCACCACCGCGCGCACTTCCGCGCCGAGCGCGCGGCCGCCTTCCAGCAGGTAACGGATGGCGCGAGGGCCGATCCGGGCAGGAACGTTGCAGAGGACCCAGTCGAAGCGCTCCCCCGACAGGCCGCGATAGCCGAGGCCCGGGCGGACGGCGACGTTGCGGAGCCCGAGAGCGCGCGCGTTGTGCGCCGATGCGGCCACCGCCAGCAGATCGCGATCGAGCAGGACGCAGCGCGCCAGGGGCCAGCGCGCCGCCAGCGGAAGCCCGAGGGCGCCGTAGCCGCAGCCCAGATCGAGCAACGAGGCCGGATCTCCGGCGGGGAGATGCTGGAGCAGCAGGAGCGTCCCTTCATCGATGCGCTGAGAGGAAAAGACGTCCCAGGGTACGTCCAGCGACAAGGTGGGGAACCCCGGCGCCCTCTCCACCAGCCTCCCGCGCGCGTACGGCCCCAGCGCCTTCCACGCTTCCGGTCCGGGAGGCGGGAGCGCTTTGGGCTCCCGGCGGGGCTTCTTCTTCACGGACGGCGGCGCTGGGCGGCCTCCGCCGCGCGCAGGACCGCCTCGCGCAGCCCGGGGTCCAGCCGCGCTGCACCGAGCACGCGCTGCGGCTCGACGTTGATCTCCGGCCGCCTGGCCGCGCCGAGGCCGGCGCGCCGCCGCCCATCGTCCAGGGCCCCGACGTGCGCCAGGCCGAACTGCAGCGCCCGGACCGCGCCGGCTCCGAGCTTCCGGTTCAGGCGTTCCAGCAGCATTCCGCGCGCGGCGTCCAACTGGTCGCGCCAGCGGTGGTCCTGGACGAGAAGGTGAAGCGTTCCATAGGAAAGGACCGTAGGCTGTGCGCGCGCGGCGATCTGCGGCCCCACCGCGCTCTCCCAGATTTCCGGCGAGATCCGGCGTGGGAGCCGGCGGCAGATTCCGTGCTCCTTCAGCGCGCGGGGGAGGATGCCGGACACCTTCTCGCCGCGCCGCCGCACGCCGAATCGCGTCACGCCCACCTCCTCAACAAGACGAGCCGCATCGCCGCAACGATCTCCTCGATCCGGTAGGGCCGCTCCACCACCGGAACGCCTGGCGCGTCGCCGTGCTCTCCCCGGCAGCGGGAGAGGATCAACGCCAGCCGCCGCGCGGCGGACAGCTCGCGCATCTCCGCCAGCGCGTCGCCCTCCGCGGAGGGCCAGCTCCGGTCCTCGAGCAGCACGACGTCGGCGCCAGCCAGCGCGCAGAGGGCCTGCGAAGGCGCGTGCGCGATCCCGACCCGCGCCGGCAGGAGCCTTCGGACCCGCTCAGCCTCGTGCAGGTCGCGGCCCACGAGCAAGACCGTCCGTTGCGCTGTCGCGCGCCTGGCGTGCATCGTGCTGCACCTCCCTCTGGTCATCTCCAACGACGTCGATCAGATCGCACATCTCGTGCAGCCTGGAGTAGATGCGCGGCCCCACGCGCTGCTCCAGGTTCTCGGCCGACTGGGCATCCGCCTTGAACTCCCAGCCGACGGTGCCGGGGCGCGGGTAGTTGGTGGCGAGCAGGGTGGGCCGGCCGGCGTTGTAGCGGACGCTCAGGACCTCATCGAGGATGCCCTGCTCGAACTCCCGGTTCCTCCCGCCCTTGCCGATCTCGTCGATGGCCAGCACGTCGACCTGGCGCAGCGGCTCGAGCCACTCGCGCGACGAGAGCCCGCGGGAGAATCCGTCGCGGATGTCGGAGAGGAGGAGGAAGAATTCCTCGTACCGGCCGCGCACTCCTTTCTTCGCGGCCAGCTCGCGCAGCATCCCGGAGAGAAGGTGCGTCTTGCCGGTTCCGGGCGGCCCGCAGAAGAGCAGCGCCCGCTGTCCCGCCGCGCCCGGGAGGAACTCGTCCACGAAGCGTCGCGCGCGCAGCAGCGCGCGCTGCTGCGCCGGGCTGTAGGCGCGGTACCCCGCGAGGGTGCGCTCGAGGAACTTGGGCGGCAGCCGCAGGCCGGTGAGGAGCGAGAGCCTGCGCGGATCGGCGCCGCAGGCGCAGCCGCGCACCACTTCATAGCCGCGCTCGTCGCGCGCGTAGAGGCGTCCCTGACCCCGGCAGGCCGGGCAGTGCGCCGTGCAGGAGCATGCCACTGCCATGCCCTTGTCGTCGCGTTGCTGGAAGGCGAATCCTTCACCGCCGCAGAGTGCGCAGGCGGTCTTCGCGGCGGACGGCGGCTCTGCCATCGACGGGACTCCTAGAGGAGGAACGCCGGCGGCGGAAGGCCGAGGCGCTCGCTGGATGCGGACAAGAGCATGAGCTGCAGGCTGCGCTGGTACCGTCGCCGATCCATCCCGCTCGGCCGTGGAGCGATGCGGCTGCGGAGAGCGGCCCCGGCCTGGAGCCCCTTGGAGCGGGGGAGCTCGCGCAGGGCCGCCTTCAACGCCCGCACCGCGGCGGTCCAGTAGCCGTTTCCGCCGTCCTGCGCGAGGAGCTGCTCTGCCGCATCCGCAAGCGACTCCCACGCGGCTCGGGCCGAAAGGCCCGGAGCCTGCGCCGCGGCGCGGAGCTGCGCGCGCAAGCCCTCGGGCTTCGGTTGCGGGGGCGGACGGCGCGCGGTGAGCCGGTCGATGATGGGAGCGATGGCTTGCAGCGATACCAGCATCTCGGCGGCTCCGCGCACTCCCGTGGTCCGCGTGCGCAGCCGCGCCGCCCTGCGCACTTCCGCGATGACGGCCGCGACGGGGACCCGCGACGCGTGCCAGGCGAGCGCGAGCTGCGCATCGGCCGGAGAAAGCAGCAGGCCGCGCCCGCGGACCCTGCCCAGCTCCTGCGCGACGGTCTCGATGTACTCTTTTGCAGTCAAGTCCGGTGTGCCCTCGCGGTCGCCCTCAAAGACTGCCCGACGGGTCCGACAGCAGCGGTCGTCCTCTCGTCGCGGAGGCGTGCTAGCACTGCCGCTAACCATGCGTCAAGACTAAGGAATCTTGCCGGATCGGGCACAGGTTTCCCACAGGGGCCCAGCGCCGGTTCCGCGCGGAACGCAAGGCGCTTTTGGCCCCGTCCACAGGCCGGGACAAACTCCGCCGCGGCGGCTGTGGAGGAGGCGTCTCCGGCACGCGGATCGCATCGGCGGGTCACACCTTCACGCACAACTCGACCCGCATGCCTGCGCGGCTTCGAAGGAGGGGTGGGTCACCAGTTCGGGCTGGCCTTCCTCTTTTGCTTGGCGGCAGCGGCCGCTTGGTCGACAATCGAATTTCCGAATGCTGACCGACGAGGCAACCCGCGGCCGGCTCCTCACCGAGTCGAGCTCCCGCGCGTTCGCCGGGCTTCGCGTGCACGCCATGGAGTCGCTGGCGCGCATCCGTGCCATCGCGCTGGCGGCGTTCTGCCTGGTCGCCGTCGCGTTTGCCGCTGCCGGCCATCCCGGCTCGCGCGCGGAGCTGTGGCCTCTGCTCGCGTACGCGGTGAGCGGATATCTGCTCTTGCGCTGGCGCCGGGGAGGAGGCTGGCGCGAGAACCTCACCATCTCGTCGCCGATGTTCGACGTGGTCTTCATCTTCCTGCTCCTCTGGAGCTTCGGTCCCCGCGTCGACGGCCAGCCGTTCAACGCGGGATGGACCCTGGGAGCGTTCGCCCTGCTGGTGGGGCTCTCCGCCTTGTCCTTGCGCGTGCCAGTGATCTCGGCGACCGCCGCGCTGGCCTTCGCGGTGTTCACCGCTCTCGAGGTCCGAGGGGGCGTGAGCTGGGTGAGCATCGCCATGGGCGGCGTCGTGCTCGCGCTGGTGGGCATGGTCTCCGCAGCGGTGGTGCGGGAGCTCGATCGGGTGGTGGCGCGGCTGGTCGTCAACGAGGTCAGCCACGAGGAGCTGCGCCGGGCGCAGAGCGACGCGGAGACGCTGACGCATCTGTTGGTGCACGACATGAAGGGTCCGCTCACCGGCCTGATCGGCCTGGCGGAAGTGGTGGCCAGCGAGTTGACCGGCCCCCTGCATTTGGACGTGAAGATGATCGAGCAGCAGGGTCGCAGGCTGCAGGCCATGGTCGGGGATCTGCTGGCGATCGCGCGCCTGGAGCGCGGCGTCCTCAGCTCCGCGCCGGAGGTCATCGATCTGTCCGCGCTGCTGGTCTCGCTGGCCAACGCGTACTCGATCAGCGCCCGCCGTGCCGGCGCCCAGATCACCGCTTGCGTCGAGGCAGGGCTGAGCGCGTCGCTGCACCGGGAGATGGTGCACCGGTTCTTCGACAACCTGGTCTTGAACGCGCTCGACTTCGTGCGCCCCGGGGGCCGCATCGAGGTCGCCGCCTGGCAGGAAGCCCAGGAGCTGGTGCTCGCCGTGCGCAACACCGGCGATCCCGTGCCCGCGGAAGCGCGGGCCCGGCTGTTCCAGAAGGGCGCCGTGCAGCGCGGATCGCGCCAGAAGCACAACCTCGGGCTTGGCCTCTACCTCTGCAGGCTAGTCGCGGTCGCGCACGATGGAACGATCGCGTTGCGCGACGAGGCCGGCTGGGCGACCTCGTTCGTGGCCCGGCTCCCCGTCCAGGCCCGCCGCGAGGTCTTCGATCTCGCTCCCGCGATCAGCCGGGTTGGGACCGCTTGAAGAGCGGGATCACCTTCGCCAGATCGCCGCCCTCGTCGGGCACCTTCGGGGCGAGACGTTTGCGGACGTCGTCGTGCAGCGACAGATATCCCTCGCGGCGGCAGAGCGCTGCGATGGCGTCGGTCAGCTCGCGCCGGACATCCTTGGGCAGGGCCTCCAGGTAGCCGAGGACCTCGATCCCTTCCGCGGAGATTCCGTACTCCGGCTTCCAGCCCTTTCCGTCCATGCGGCAGGTTCCTCACGATTCAAGATCCGCATGGCGGCAGGAAGACGCATCCCTCTCGGAGGACAGGGGAGGGAGCAGGCGGATGCCAGGGGCCGAGAAAAATGGAGCGGCGGATCCCGCGAAGGGGTCCGCCGCTCCCGGCTGCTGCGAGCGTGGGGGGACGCTCTACGAGCAGCCCATCGAGTTCCCGCAGTTCAGGCACTTGTAGCAGGTGCCGTTCCGCACCGTGATGTGCCCGCAGGTATCGCAAAACGGGGCGTCACCGGAGAGCTTGCCCAGCAGCTCGTCCTGTGCCCGCGCTGCCGCGCGCGCCGGATCCGGCGGATTCGACCTCTGCGCCGCCTTGGCCGCGTTCGCCGGGCTCGCCGCGTGCGGCGCCGCCACCAGCGGGTCCGCCGTCTGCGCGCTCTTCGGCGTCTCCGCGGCTTCCTCCGGCGTCACGTGCGCCAGGTCGTCGCGCTTCAGGTACTCGACGCCCAGCGCGCGGAAGACGTAGTCGATCACCGAGGTGGCGAACTTCACCCGGTCATGCCCCTGCACCGGACCCTGGGGCTCGAACCGGGTGAAGACGAACTGCTCGACCAGCACCTCGAGCGGCACGCCGTACTGCAGCGCGATCGAAACCAGCATCGCGAAGCAGTTCATCACGCTGCGCAGCGCCGCGCCCTCCTTGTGCATGTCGATGAAGATCTCGCCCAGCTCCCCGTCGTTGTACTCGCCGGTCCTGAGGAAGACCTTGTTTCCCCCGACCTTCGCCTCCTGCGTGATTCCGTGCCGCTTGGGGGGTAGCCTGCGCCGCACGCTGGCGGCCAGCTGGGCCGGCGCCGCGGCCGCCTTCGCCTCGAAGGCCACCTCCGCCATGCGCTGGGCCCGCTCCTTGCCCAGGTCCGGGATCAGCTTCTGCAGCGCTTGCGCCATCTCCTTCGCGTCCTTGGGGAGCGGCAGCTTCGGCGCCTGGTCGCCCGCGCTGAGCGGCTGCGACAGCTTCGAGCCGTCGCGATACAGCGCAATGGCCTTCAGCCCGAGGCGCCAGGACTCCCAGTGGATCTTCTCCACTTCCTCGACGGTGGCGTCCTGGGGCAGGTTGATGGTCTTGCTGATGGCGCCCGAGAGGAACGGCTGGACCGCGGCCATCATCCGCACGTGTCCCATCGGCTCGATGTAGCGCGTCCCCAGCGGCCCGCAGCGGTTGGCGCAGTCGAAGACGGGATGGTGCTCGGGCTTGAGGAAGGGCGCGCCCTCCACCGTCTGCCGCCCGCAGACGACCAGCGTGGCGCTGTCGATCTGCTCGTCGGTGTAGCCGAGCTTTGACAGGACCTGCTTGCCCTTGCTCCCCGCCTCGAGGCCTAGCCGCTGCAGCGCTGCCGGGCCGATCACGTGGGGCGCGAACGACGCCCGCAGATCGAACACCGACTCCAGCGACTTCTCCACCTTGGCGATCTCCGCCGGGAGCAGCCCGCGCGACTCGAGCTCGGCAGGCGAGAACTCCGCGACACCCTTCAGCGTGGCGGTGCCCCGCACGGAGTCGACGATGGCCTGCACCTGCGCCGCGCTGTACCCGAGCTTCTTCAGCGCCCGCGGCACCGACTGGTTCACGATCTTGAAGCTGCCGCCGCCGGCGAGCTTCTTGAACTTGATCAGCGCGAAGTCCGGCTCCACGCCGGTGGTGTCGCAGTCCATCAAGAGGCCAATGGTGCCCGTAGGCGCCAGCACGGTGGCTTGCGCGTTCCGATACCCATTCTGCTCGCCGAGCTGCACCGCGCGATTCCAGCACTCGTGCGCGGCGTCGATCAGCTCAGAGGGCGCCAGCGCGTGGTCGATGTTGTTCACGCTGTCGCGGTGCATGCGCATCACCTCGAGCATGCCGTCGCGATTGACCGCGTACCCCTGGAACGGTCCCTTCGCAGCGGCCATCTCCGCCGAGAGCGCGTACGCTTCGCCCGTCATGATCGCGGTCAACGAGGCCGCCATGGCCCGGCCCGCGTCCGAGTCGTAGGGCAGGCCTTCGACCATCAGAAGCGTGCCCAGGTTGGCATAGCCCAGGCCTAGCGGTCGGAACTGGTGGCTCCGCTCGGCGATCCGCTGAGTCGGGTAGCTCGCCAGGTCCACAGCGATCTCCTGCGCGAGGAAGAAGATGCGGCAGGCGTGCTTGTATCCCTCGACGTCGAATGCTCCGCTCTTCTCGTCCAGGAACTTGAGGAGGTTGAGGCTGGCGAGGTTGCAGGCGGTGTCGTCGAGGAAGACGAACTCGCTGCAGGGATTCGATGCGTAGATGCGGTCGGTGGCCTTGCAGGTGTGCCACTTGTTGATAGTGTCGTCGAACTGCAGGCCCGGGTCCGCGCACTTCCAGGCGGCCTCCGCCATCTCCCGCCAGAGCTGGCGCGCGGAGAGGCGCTCCACCACTTCGCCGGTGGTACGGGTGGTGGTCTCCCAGACCGCGTCCTTCATCACCGCCTCGATGAACCTGTCGGTCACCCGGACCGAGTTGTTCGCGTTCTGGCCCGAGACGGTGCGGTAGGCGTCCCCGTTGAAGTCCGACGAGTAGCCGGACGCGATCAGCGCCGCGACCTTCTTCTCCTCGCGCGCCTTCCATTGGATGAAGTCGCGGATCTCGGGATGGTCGGCGTCGAGCACCACCATCTTCGCCGCGCGCCGCGTGATGCCGCCCGACTTGGTCGCGCCGGCCGCCTTGTCGAGCACCTCGAGGAAGCTCATCAGGCCCGAGCTGGTCCCGCCGCCCGACAGGCGCTCCATCTTGCCGCGCAGCTTCGAGAAGTTCGTCCCGCTGCCGGACCCGTACTTGAAGACGCGCGCTTCGTCATGGACCAGGTTGAAGATGGAACCGAGATCGTCGTTGCAGCTCTGGATGAAGCAGGCCGAAACCTGTGGCCGCGAGTAGGCGTCCTCGGTGACGTACGCCTTGCCGGTGGCGAGATCCACGGCGTAGTTCCCGCCCGATCCCTTGATCCGGTACTCGTGAAAGAGGCCGCAGTTGAACCAGACGGGGCTGTTGAACGCGCCGATCTGGTGCACCAGCATGTACGTCAGCTCTGCCTCGAACGCCTCCGCATCCGCGGCGGTGGCGAAGTAGCCGCCCATCTCCTCGCCGGCGCTGCGCAGGGTGTGCGCCACGCGGCGGACCAGCTGCCGGACGGACTCCTCGGCGCCGCTTCCGGTCGGAACGCCTGCCTTGCGGAAGTACTTGGAGACGGCGACGTCGGTGGCAAGCTGGGACCAGCCGGCCGGCACTTCCGCGTCGTCCATCTTGAAGACGACTTCCCCGTCCGCTCCGGAGATCTTGGCCGGGCGGCGGGTCCATTCCACCTGGTCGAGCACCTGCTGCCCGCTCAGACCGTCGGCTGTGACGCGCCGCGGCACGGCCAGGCCTTTCGCACGGCGGGCGGGCCTTGGGCCCTCCGACCGGGAACCGGTGACAGGCGCGCCTGCGGGCAGGGCGGACAAGGCTGCGGGATCGTTCTTGCCGGTCTTGGCCATCGAGGTTTTTCCCTCCACTCCGCAGTCGAGTCGGCCCTGCGGAAGTGTGGTGAGAGTGAGGCAACCGGGGCTGCCTTGTCAAATGAAACCCACTACGTATTGTGGTGACGCGTCGCACAATGCGCAAGGCTTAGTGGGTTACCCACAGCTTGTGGATCGGTTCCGCACAGGCCCAAGACGCGAAATGCACGTCTTTTTTCCAGCGCTCCGCACAACCTCCGCACCATTCTTCCCTTGTCCGCAAGTTGTGGTACGAAGGCGCCCCCTTTCGCGAGCACCGGGTGTCGAGATGAAAACTCTTACGGAGTTCAGCGGGACCTTGATCCGCATGGCGGCCAGGGCGGAAGCGGCGGCGCGCAAGACGCTCCCTCCGGAGCTGACGCGGATCGCTCCGCCACCCGTCGTGTCCGAGGGCGTCACTGCAAAGCCAAACGAGAACGCCTCGGCGGTGATCGTCGACCCCGGGGGCGACAGCCCCACCGACTCGGCCTCCCTCGGTCTCGCCGAGCAGGCGGCCGGAGCAGGTGACCCCGTGCTGGGCGCCAGCGAGGAGCCACATCTCGAGAAGCCCGGCGAGGCGGGCACCAGCGAGGACGAAGTCCAGCCCGGCGCGCACGAGGAGGAGGACCGCGAGGAAGCCGTCGCCGACCAGGATCTGTCCGGCCAGGGATCGCCGCAGATGCGGGCAACGCCGGGCGGGGCCAAGCCCTCCGAGGTCAACGCCGACGAGGAAGGCCAGCCCAAGGGCGAGCTCGAGGAGGAGAACTCCGCCATCAAGGAGATCCTCGACAAGGCGGTTTCGGAAGCGACCGGGACCACGGCAGAGCGGCTGGAGCGGCTGCGCGAGGCGCTGAAGGCCGTCGGACGCCAGGCGGACCGGGTGCGGCTCGTCCGCGTCTTCGGATCCGAGGAAGAGGTCGCGGGCGCCAAGAAGATCGGCGAGCACCAGTACATCGTGGATCTGATGCCGCAGTCGATGAAGCAGAGCTTCGAGCGCGACGAGCGCGGCGCGCGCCGCGGTCCGCGCCGGCCCTCGGGCGGCGGGAAGAAGGGCGCGGAAGGCTCGCTCGAGGGCAGCTTCTCGATGGAGTCGGTAATGCAGGACCGGCGCAGCGAGCGCTCGGGTCCGGGGGGCGGCGGCGGTCGCGGCCGCGGTGGCCC
>Ga0209526_10002580_pt1 | contig 12224 bp, 9 predicted proteins | sample JacPinW_OM2H0_M1_FD_188566 | JGI IMG/M metagenome (GOLD analysis project Ga0209526, IMG submission 188566) | Forest soil microbial communities from Algoma, Ontario, Canada - Jack Pine, Ontario site 1_JW_OM2H0_M1 (SPAdes) (version 2) | ecosystem: Environmental > Terrestrial > Soil > Boreal...
CCTGAAGGAGAGCTCGTCGATCCCATCCGTGGTTCGGGCAGATTCATTTGCCATTACGCGCTTGGAGTCTTCGAACGGCCTGGCGGACAGAATCACGAAAGTCTCGAGCGTTCCCGCGTTGCTCGTTTCGGTATCCATCAAGTCCTTGGCGATCGGCGATTATCAACTGTGGCTGGACGACAAGCACGTACCCATGCCCTACGTGCCAGCATTCCGGTCCAACGTCATCGACCTTGACGCGCGACCCAGCTGCTGGATCGGCAGTGCCTTCGACTACGTACTGTTTCATGTTCCCCGCACGGTCTTGGACGATATCGCGGCGGATCTCGGGATAGGCCCCGTGGACATCTACCGTCTCTCTCTCGACGAGGAAGATCTCGTCCTCACCCAACTGACCAAGAGCATCCTTCCCTATATTGGGCAACCAGGACGGCCGGGCCCCCTGGCACTGGACCATCTCAATCTGATCCTCGGGGCTCATCTTCTGCAAAAATATGCTGGATTGCGAAAGCCGACCGTGACTTCGGTCGGCGGCTTGGGGCCTTGGCAGAAACGCCGTGCGACAGAGTTGCTCAGCGAGAATCTCACAGGACGAATACGCCTGTCGCAGTTGGCGCAGGAATGCGGCCTTTCGATCAGCCACTTCGCCAGGTCATTCAAGGCGAGCTTCGGTGTGTCGACTCACCGATGGCTCGTGCAGCGCCGGATTGAACGGTCCCAAGAACTCTTGATGGAGACACGCGAATCACTGGCGGATATTGCCGAACGCGTGGGCTTTGCAGATCAAGCGGCATTCACCCGAACGTTCCATCAGATCGTGGGCATCAGTCCAGGTCGATGGAGGCGAGATCATCATCGCAAAGAATCACATCTCGCACGCGTGTAGCGTGTGTGCGGGCGAGGACGTGCCTGCATCGATAGTCGACGGATCGCGCTCTTCTTCGCTGATCATTCCTTACCCTGATCCTCCAGAGGTCCGGGCGACCGGTTCGTTCAATCGGAACGGATCTCTGATCCTTGTTGCGCCTCTTCGACCTGTCCACAGACCCAGTTCGAAGCAACAACCGACAACCGTAGTCGAATCGTGCAAGAAGCGTTCGATCGATCCTCGTAGGCTGACGTCTAGGAGGATTTCTTATGACCAAGCTGAGAGAGGGTATGATGACCACGATTCAAGAACGCGATCTTCATGGGTTGAAAGCCCTCGTCACGGGAGCCACGGCCGGCCTGGGGCGCGCGATCGCCTTTCAACTCGCGCGGGATGGCGCCGACGTCACCGTGCATGGCCGGGACGCGACGCGCGGTGTGCAGACGGTCGAGGAGATCCAGTTACAGGGCGGCACCGCCCGCTTCGTCGGGGCCGACCTGGCGGACGCCACAAGCATCGCCCGTTTCGCCAAGGAGGTGGGCGACATCGACATCCTGGTCAACAACGCCGGCTTCTCGGTGTGGGGCCCCACGGAGACGTTCGAGATCACGTCCTTCGACGCGATGTTCGCCGCCAACGACGTGTCAGCGTCCACGCACGCCCTGGTGGCGAACGGCTTGCATTGGCCTCATCAACTGACGAGGCCCCGATGACTCCACGTGTCCCAGATGCAGCCGAACCGCAGGGCACGGCTGCCGCTCAATCCAAGATCCACGACTCGTTGGCGCTACCGCTCTCGCTTCGCGTGAACGGCGCGCGGAGGGAGCTGCGGCTCGATCCCCGTACCAGCCTGCTGGATGCGTTGCGTGACCACCTTCAGCTCAGCGGAACCAAGAAAGGCTGCGACCAAGGCGCCTGCGGCGCCTGTACCGTCCTCGTGAATGGCCAACGTGTCTTGTCTTGCCTGTCGCTCGCGCTGCAGCATGAGGGCGACGACGTGACTACCATCGAGGGGCTCGTAAACGACGAGGCCGGCCATGTGCTGCAGGCCGGGTTCATCGAAGCCGACGGATTTCAGTGTGGTTACTGCACCCCCGGCCAGATTTGCTCCGCCGTCGGCATGCTGCACGAATTCGGACAAGGCGTGCCGAGCGCGGTGACACCGATCGCGTCGTTATCGGCCACCACTCTGAACGACGAAGAACTCAAGGAACGGATGAGCGGCAACCTTTGCCGCTGCGGCGCCTATGTCGGGATCTGCGATGCCATCCGCACGGCGCACGAACGGCTCGGAAGGCAGGCACGATGAAACCGTTTGAGTACGTCCGGGCCGCCAGCACCGCGTCCGCGCTCGACGAGGTTGCGCACCGACCCAACAGCAAGTTTCTCGGCGGCGGCACCAACCTCGTCGATCTGATGCGGGAAAACATCGAGCAGCCGGATGCCCTGGTCGACATCACGCGCCTGCCGTTCTCGGAGATTCGCGAGCGCGAGGATGGCGGACTGTCGCTCGGCGCCGGAGCGCGGAACACCGCGGTCGCCTCACATCCGGTGGTGCGCGCGCGCTATCCGATGCTGTCGGAAGCGATCTTGTGCGGCGCCTCCGGGCAGATCCGGAATATGGCGACAGTCGGCGGCAACCTGATGCAGCGTACCCGCTGCTTTTATTTCTACGACGAGGCGGCGCGCTGCAACAAGCGGCAGCCGGGCGCGGGCTGCGACGCGATTGAGGGGTTCAACCGCATCCATGCGATTCTCGGCGCCTCGGATGCCTGCATCGCGACCCATCCGTCGGACATGTGCGTCGCCTTGGCGGCACTCGACGCCACCGTTCAAGTCAGCGGTCCGCAGGGTGAGCGCACCATGCCCTTCCTCGAGTTTCACCGACTGCCGGGCGACACGCCGCACATTGAAACCGAACTCAAGCCTGGCGAACTCATCACCTCGGTGGAACTCCCGCCACTGGACGCCGCTGGCTCCCGCTACCGCAAGATCCGCGATCGATCAAGCTATGCCTTCGCCCTCGTCAGCGTCGCCGCCGCGGTCTCGATTCGCGACGGGATCGTCGCCGACGTGCGCCTGGCGCTCGGCGGCGTGGCGCACAAACCGTGGCGGGCACTGGAAGCGGAGCGCTTGCTGCGACACGCACCCGCCAGCCTCGAGCATCTCCGGTTCGCTGTGGACGCCGAGCTCGCCGCGGCGAAGAGCTTCGTGCACAACCACTTCAAGATCGAGCTGGCCAAGCGCGCGGTCGTCAGCGTGTTGGGCGGCCTGATGGGCTTGGAGAGTGCGCGATGAGCGTCATCGGCAAAGCCGTTGAGATCGCCGCGCGATATCTCCCCGACGCGGCGGCCGATCCGCTGCTGGAATCTCGAGGATACATCGGTCAGCCGCGTAATCGGGTCGACGGCCCCTCGAAGGTGACCGGAGCCGCGAGGTTCACCGCCGAATACGCGCCGGACAGTCTGGCGCATGCCGCGCTGGTCTGCAGCCAGATCGCCAGCGGTCGCGTGGCCGCGATCGATACGACCGCCGCCGAGGCCGCTCCGGGCGTCGTCCTCGTCGTCACGCACGCCAACGCGCCGCGCCTGAAGGCGCCGGACATGTTGGACCCGCCGACGGGGAAAGGCGCCGCGCCAAGCGACCTGCCGATTCTGCAAGACGACCGCGTGTACTGGAATGGCCAACCCGTCGCCGTGGTCATTGCCGAGACGCTGGAACAGGCCGCGCATGCCGCGTCGCTGATTACCGTCGACTATGCTGCCGACACGTCGCGACTTTCGTTCGACGCGCTCAAGAGTGCCGCGGAGGTGCCGAAGGATATCCTCGGCGAGCCGCCCGAGATCACGATCGGCGATCCGGACAAGGCACTGGCGGACGCATCCGCGCGGGTGGACGAGATCTATCGAACGCCTTGGTACAACCACAACGCCATCGAACCGCATGCCACCATGGCGATCTGGTCGGACGCTGACAGGCTGACCGTCTACGATTCGACGCAAAGCTTGAAGCGATTCAGCGGATCGTTCGAGCGGGTCTTCGGGCTCGCGTCCGGCGCCGTCACCGTCCTCGCGCCGTTCGTCGGCGGCGGCTTCGGCGGCAAGGCCGCACTCTGGCACCATAGCGTGATCTGCGCGGCGGCGGCGCGACTCGCCGGGCGTCCGGTGCGACTCGCGCTCACGCGCGAACAGGTCTATCGCGACGTCGGCGGGCGGACGCTGGCGGAACAACGGGTCGCTCTTGGCGCGCACGGCGACGGCCGGCTGGCGGCGCTGATTCATACCGGCATCACCGCCACGCCCGACCACGCACGCTACGCCGAGCAGTTGACGTTTCCGGCGCGTCATCTCTACGCGTCCGAGAACCTGTTCGTCGGCCAGAAGGTCGTCAGCCTCGACACTGTGGCCAATACCTGGATGCGCGCGCCCGGGGAATCGATCGGGACCTTCGCGTTGGAGTCTGCGCTCGACGAGCTCGCGTATGCACTGCAGCTCGATCCCATCGAACTGCGCCGGCGGAATGAGCCCGACAAGGACCCGACGAAGGACACGCCGTATTCGAGCCGGCATCTCGTCGAAGCCTACGCGCGCGGCGCGGAACGCTTCGGCTGGAGCGGCCGCAGCCTCACCCCGCGGACCCAGCGCGACGGCGAGTGGCTGGTCGGGCAGGGCGTGGCGACGGCCTACTATCCCGCGCTTCGGCTGCCCGCGACGGCCCGCCTGACCCTGCACGGCGATGGAACCGTCGAAGTATCCGCGGCGGCCCACGAAATGGGCATGGGGACGGCGACGGTGCAGATCCAGCACGCCGCCGAGCGTCTCGGCCTCCTCATCGAAAGAGTGTCGTTCAGGTATGGCGACTCCTCGCTGCCGGATTCTCCCCTGGCGGGCGGCTCGTGCCAGACGATTAGCATCGTCGCTGCCGTTCACGCGGCGGCGGATCGGCTGCATCAGGAGCTGGTTCGCCTGGCGCGTCGGGCCGACGGCGGAATTCTCGCTGATGCGACGGTCACGAACACGCAGCTTCGCGATGGCGGTCTCTCCCGCGTCGACGACCCCGCGAAGACGATGAGCCTGGAGTCGATCCTGCGCGCTGCTGGACAGGATCAGATTGAGGTCGAGGCGTCCTCGTCCATGCCGAGGGAATCGTTGAAGTACTCAATAGCCTCCTACGGCGCGCAGTTCTGCGAGGTGCGCGTGCGGGAAGACTCTGGTGAAGTGCGCATTGCCCGCTGGCTGGGATCGTTCGACTGCGGTCGAGTGCTCAATCCGAAGACCGCTGCCAGCCAGCTGCGCGGCGGCATCGTCATGGGCATCGGCATGGCGCTGACCGAGGAGACGCTGTTCGACGAGCGGAGCGGGCGGATCATGAATCCGTCGCTATCTGAATATCACATCCCGGTGAACCTCGACGTTCCCTACATCGACATCCTGATGAACGACGTCGCCGACGAGCACACACCGCTGGGAGCGCACGGGGTTGGCGAGATCGGCATCACGGGCGCGGCGGCGGCGATCGCCAACGCGCTGTATCACGCCACTGGCAAGCGGGTGCGTTCGCTGCCGATCACGCTCGATAAGTTGCTCTGACGCCTGAACGCGAGCCGATCGGCGAATCTGTCTCCGTATCCCTTCCACGGGTCTGTTCGCGCCGCAGCCGTTCGTCGCACGCAGACCAAGACTGGCCATCAATTCCAGCGCCGGAGAACCGTCGATGATGCAAAGACCGACCGCGTATCAGGGAAACTGATTTGCTGTCGTCAGCGCTTCAAATCTTGAACAGTCCTCTGACTTCTCGCCGTTCTGAACACTATTCCGCTGACTGAGCGCGGACGGCCTTTCAGCACTTCCACTCGAACCGACCGCTGGTGGCGTCAAGCCCGGTAGGCCAGCGCTTGCAGCACTGCTTCTGGCCGGATTGGCAGGTGACGCACGCGCGCACCGGTCGCAGCAAAGATGGCATTTCCGATCGCGGGCGCGACCGCGGTCGTCGCTGGTTCGCCAAGGCCGACCGGGGCTTCGGTGCTTGGCAGAAACTCGACCTCGACTTCAGGTACGTTGCCCATACGCAGCAAGCGATAGGTGTCGAGGTTGGTATCCCTCGGCTGGCCGTTCACAAACTCCGATCCCTCGTACAGCGCCATGCTCATACCCCACAGCGCGGCGCCCTCAGCCTGCGCTTCGGCGCTGTTCGGATGAATGATCGTGCCGGCATCGATCACGAGCGTCAGTTGTTCGACCGTAACATGGCCTCGAGTGCGGTCGACATGCACGCGAGCGGCGCAAGCCACCCACGTGGGCATGGCGCGTTCCTGACCGAATGTCGTCGCGATGCCGATCCCCACATCTCTTGGTGTCGGCTGGTGCCAGCCCACCTTCTGCGCCAGACGAGCGAGCACGGCCGCCTGGCGGTGCGCGCCTCCCACGGCACTCGGCGCCGAGCCACCATTTCTGCCGGCGCCGTCGAGCATTCGCAGGCGAAACTCCACAGGGTCGACGCCGGCTGCGTGCGCTGCCTCGTCCATGAAGCTCTCGACAGCCCAGTTCGTCCAGCCCGCACCAACAGACCGCAGCCAGCCAGGGCGGAACGTCCGTTCGGCTACGTCGTTGCGCAGCGCTCGAACGCGTTGAGCTCCCACTGTGTACCAGTGATCGGCCCCCGAGATAGAGAACGGATCGTACGGAACGCGATTGACTCCTGCCGGCATGAAGAATGGAGCCATGACACCGGTGGGCCACCCAGCCGCCGCGTGGTGATCCATTGCGGTGACTCGGCCGCCATCTCCCCATGACATCCGCAGCACCTGCGTCGATGGTGACCGCGGACAGTCGAAGCGCATGTCGTCCGCTCGCGTGCACACCATCTTGACCGGCTTGCCGATGGCTTTAGCGGCCAGCGCCGCCGGCACCGTGTAGTCACCATCCAGCCGACGGCCGAATCCGCCGCCGAGCAGGTAGCTGCGCAACACGATCGTGTCCTGGCTGCGTCCGAGAGCTTTGGCCAGGACCGGGAGGATCAGCGTCTGCCACTGATTCCCCGTGTGAATCTCGAAGACGCCATCCTTCTCGAACGCCAGCGCGTTGACCGGCTCTAGCGCGACATGCATGACGGTGCCGGTCGTATACGTTCGCTCGATCTTCTGCTTCGCTGAAGCGAGGATTGCATCCACGCCGGGGTCGTCGACCACGAGCGAGCCGCCGTTCGCGTCGGCGATCAGTTGCGCTGCCCGGTTCTGGATGTCCCGCTCGGACACCGTCGCTGCCTTGCCGGAATGCCAGGTCACCCTCACCAGATCTGCTGCCCGATTCGCGGCGATGAAGCTGTCGGCGAAGACCACGACCCAACCCGGGACGGTACCCGACGGATCCTCTAAGGCAAGGCTTTTCAGATACCCGGGCAGCCGCTTTGCGGCTGAGTCGTCAATCGAGACCACTTGGGAGTCGTAACGTGTCGGCGGAACTTTCGGACGCGCATAGACCATCCCGTCGAACGCTGCGTCGAGCCCATATCGGCCTTTGCCGTCGACTTTTGACGGGACATCCAGAGCCAACGTGTCGCGTCCGATCAGACGGCGCTTGCCTGGCGCCTTAATCGAAATTCTGTCGAGCTCCTCGGACGTGAACCTTCGCCGCAAATCGCCGCGCGCGACGATATCGCCGTACCGGATCGATCGTCCTCCGGCATGTACGGCACCGTCTCGCGCCGTGCACGTTCGCACAGGGACGCCGAGCAGCTTGGCGCCTTCTTCGATGAGGGCAATACGGCCGGCCGCGCCCGCTCGGCTGAGCACCGGAAAACTCTGCCACACCGACCAACTGCCGCCGGTCACCATCAGGCCCCATTTGGGATTGGAATCGACGGTGACGATCCGCACACTGTGCCAGTCGGCCTCCAACTCGTCGGCGACAATCCTGGCCAGAGCCGTACCGACATGCTGGCCCATCTCGGCGCGGATCACGTTGATGGTCACCGTGCCGCTGCGATCGATGCCGTACCAAATCGTCGGCTCGAAGAGCTCACCTGCGCTGACGCCCGGCAACGCGGCCAGGCCGGAGCGAGCGTATCCCAGCATGAGGGCGCCCCCCAGCATCGTAATCAGGAAGCTGCGGCGCGATGGGTCGGAGCTCGACCGGAGGCCGTGAGCGGAAAGGCTAATCATTCGAGACCCCTTCGCGCATTCTCGCGGCCGCGAGCTTGATGGCCTTCCGTATGCGAATGTAGGTCATGCAGCGGCACACGTTCCCGGCCATCACCGCATTGATGTCGCGGTCGGTAGGATTTGGATAATCCTTCAGCAGCGTGGCTGCCTGCATGATCTGTCCGGGTTGGCAATAGCCGCACTGCGGAACCTGCAGCTCGAGCCACGCCGTCTGCAGCGGATGCTTGCCCTCGTCATCGAGCCCTTCGATCGTCGTCACGGCAGTGCCCGCGACGGCCGCGACTGAGGTGATACAGGAACGCGTGGCGCGTCCATCCACATGGACGGTGCAGGCGCCACAGAAGCCAATCCCGCAGCCGAACTTGGTTCCGGTGAGGCCCAATTCATCGCGGATCACCCACAGCAAAGGGGCGTCACCCGGGCTGTGCACCGAAACTGCGCGACCGTTGAGATTGAATGTGGTCACGATCGTGTTCCTCCTGTGCTCGCGCCACGTCATCGCGACGCGGCCGGCTGGCGGCGGATGGCGGATACCTTCTTTTCCAAGTCAGTCCACGCTGGGCGCGTCGTGCGGGTGCGGCGTAGATAGGCCCCAAGCCTGGCAATCTCGCTGTCGGTGAGTGACGAGGCGTAGGCAGGCATCACGAGCCCAGGCGCACCGCCGTGGCTGCTGACACCGTTCAGCACCACCTGAATGAAATTGGTCGGATCGGACAGAGTCAGCGCGCTATTGAGAGCGAGCTCTGGGCGCGCGGACAGGGGTACTGGCCCCGCATTGTAGTGGCAGGCCATGCAGGCGGCGGCATAGAGGTTCGCGTCGGGATCGTACTCTTGGCCGCTGCCAACAGAAGATGTCGCGAGCGCCTGGCGCAGCGTCGCCTCGATCGTTGGTGCACGCTGGGAGGCGTGATTCAGGTCGCTGAAGTACAGGGCGATGGCTCGGACATCGGAGTCAGGCACAACCGGAAGCGCCAGGCCCTCACGAATGACCGGTGTCATGGTCGCACCAGTCGTCCCGTGCAGCGGCGTGACGCCAGTGCGCAGGTAGGTGAACAACTCGTCCTGCGTCCACGGAATCGGCGACGGGTTTGCCGCATCGAGCGCGGGCGCGATCCATGCGTCAACAAGCGCGCCGGAGTACGCCTTTCTGATCTTCTCGGCGCCCAGGACATTGCGTGGCGTATGACAGCCACTGCAGTCGCTGAGTGCCTCGGCGAGATAGGCTCCGCGGTTCCATTCGTCGGTCTTTGAGGGATTGCGTCGGTAGCGTGCGCTCTCGAAGAAGAAGATCTTCCATCCTTCCTGGAGAGCACGAATGTTGAGAGGGAACGGAACCGTGTTGGCTGGCGTGGTCATAATAACCGGCCGCCGAGTCATCAGATACGCGTACAGTGCCGCGATGTCGCCATCCGATAGTTTGGTGTAGGCGTAATAGGGGAATGCCGGGAAGAGATGAGATCCATCGCGGGCGACGCCCTCGCGCATCGCACGGGCGAAGGCCGCCAGCGACCAGGTCCCGATACCGGTGCTGGGCTCCGGTGTAATGTTGGTGCCGAAAATGATTCCGAACGGTGTGTTTACTCCATATCCGCCGGCGAATTGTTCTCCGCCAGGACGGGAATGGCACGATACACAGTGTCCGGCTGCGGCTAGTGCTTCTCCGTGCGCAACCGAATCAGCAGAGAAGCTTTCTGGGGCTGGGCGGTCTATCGGAGCAATCGACGCTCGCCATGACAGAACGAGCCCAGCGACCAATCCGACGAACGCAGCACCGACAATTGCAATCGTGGTGCGCCTAATCATTCAACCTGCTCTGTATCTGTTTGGTATCTGATGTAGCGTCACGCGTTCAAGAACAGCGTCGTGTGTTCAACGAAGAGCTCCGGGTACTGGTACTGTGAGCCGTGGTTCGAGTCTGGGTAGATGATGAGCTGCGCATTCGGGATGTTCTGTTGCATGATGAAGGAGTTGATCGTGGGCACGAGCACATCGTTACTGCCGTTCAGGACGAGCGTTGGCTGCGTGATCGTCTTCAGATAGTTGTACGACCCCTTTCGCTGGACGCACCACTTGTCCGTCGCTTCGATCTGGGCGGGCGACACCTTGTCGTTCACCTCTGGATCGCGCCCCTTCTGCCGAAGCTGCTTGCGCTTCAGGAACCCCCCGAACGCCGCCCGGCCCGCCTCGGACGGACTGAAGAAGACCGCGAGCCAGAGTTGCTCGGGCGGATCATAAGCAGCGCCGAAGAGCCGCTGCGCTACCTGGGTCAGCGACTCCATTCCCGGACCGCCGCGCGGACCGGTGCCCAGGAGGATCAGCTTGCGAACGAGATCGGGCGCCTGCAGCGTGATTTCCTGCGCGACCATGCCGCCGATTGAGAAGCCGAGCATATCCGCCTTGTTCAAACCAAGTGCTCGGCTGAAGGCGACGGCGTTGGCGCCCATCTGCTCGATCGTGGTCGGGACCTCGCCGGAGCTGCTGGAGACGCCTGCGTTGTCGAACAAGATCACCTCACGGTCGCGAGCCAAGCCGTCTGTCACCGCCGGGTCCCAGTAATCCATGGTGCCCAGGAAGTGTTGGTTGAAGACGAGCGGCACGCCGTTGGCCTTGCCAAACCGGCGATAGGCAAAGCGGATCCTGTTCGCTTCGAGGAATTGTGTGGGCGCGGTCTGATGCGTGTACTGACTCATCACAAATCCTCCTGGACGTCAGCCTACGAGGACTGGTCTAACGCGTCTTGCAGGATCCGGCCAGTTTTGTCGGTTGTTGCTTCGGACTGCGTCGATGGACATCACCGAAGGGCGATGTCGTGAGCGGCGAGGTCCCCGCCGGTACGCCGTGGCGTAGAGCGGCTCGTCACCTCTGAAGCGGCGCTATGAGGAATCGCAACCGTTCCGATTGAACGCGCCTACCGGCTTTCTCGAGGGTCAAGGCCGGAGGGAAGGTGTCAGCGCAGAAACGCGTGGATCATTCGAGCATCGATGAAACGCTTGCCTACAGAGTCACGCCTTTCGACGTGGTGTCCCTCGGCAACATTTCGTCCGTGCAAGAATGAGTTGACGTTGGCCCCAGGCATTTCTGGACGAAGCCGTTCTTTCTGCCAGAGCGACAGGTATGAGGTTCACCGGCTGAGGCCGTGGGCGATACCTAGCTTGTCGAGCAAAGCCTGAGGCTCGAAATAGGCGACCCAAATGGATGTGGCCTGGCCGTCCCTGACCGTCCAGTGTTCAGAGATCTTGATCGTCGCGTCGCTGCCGGTGATGCCGAAATTCACCAGCGCTACCACACGCTCGTCCTCGGCAAAGAAGACGTCGTAGCTGAACCGTCCGAAGTCGAGTACATCCGGCAGATTGTGCAGCACTTCATCGCGGAAGAAGGCTGCTCCAGGATGGACGCCGCCCCAGGGGAGATAGTTCGGCGCTGTGGTCGAGAATTCTGGATCTAGGTACGAAGCGAAATCGGTGAGCCGCCCCCTTACGCCAGCTTGGTAGTAGGCGTCTACCACAGCCTTGCTCTTCTCACTTGTGGTTTGGTTAATCATGTCCGGAGATAACCCGCTCCACCTCTTCAATGCATTCAATCGTCGGACCTGTCAGTTGACAGACGCAATCGTCAACAGCTTACTGATCGACCCTTACGCATGTAGAACAGACGATCCGCTGCGCTGATGATCACGTCTCCATCGACCGGGACTGATCCCCACAGTCTGATGGAAGGTGCGAGTGAACGCCGCTTGATCCGCAAAGCCCGTCACATCCGCAATATCCGCCAGTGAGTCGAGCGTGTGGATCAAGAGTTCTTGGGACCGTTCAATCCGGCGCTGCACGAGCCATCGGTGAGCCGAGACCCCGAAAGTCGCCTTGAAGGATCTGGCAAAGTGACTGACCGAAAGGCCGCACTCCGCTGCCAGCTGAGAAAGCCCTATTCGCCCGGACAGATTCTCGCTCAGCAACTCTGTCGCACGGCGTTTCTGCGAAGGCCCCAAGCCGCCGACCGAGATCGTAGGCGGTTTTCGCAATCCTGCATACTTTTGGAGCAAATGCGCGCGGAGGATCAGACTGATGTGGTCCAGCGCCAGAGGGCAAGGCCAGCCTGGTCGCCCGATGGAGGGAAGAATGCTCTTGGTCATTTGGGTCAGCACCAGATCTTCTTGGTGACGCGAGAGCTTGTACGTCCCCACGGGGCGAACGGCGAGAT
>Ga0209526_10002582_pt1 | contig 12223 bp, 10 predicted proteins | sample JacPinW_OM2H0_M1_FD_188566 | JGI IMG/M metagenome (GOLD analysis project Ga0209526, IMG submission 188566) | Forest soil microbial communities from Algoma, Ontario, Canada - Jack Pine, Ontario site 1_JW_OM2H0_M1 (SPAdes) (version 2) | ecosystem: Environmental > Terrestrial > Soil > Boreal...
CCAATCCGGCGATTCCTGTCCAATATAGCGCTCAAGGGATGGCGCCGCCGGTGGTGGCGCCTTCGTTTGGGCCGAGCGTGGGCCTGGTTTGGATTTTGCGGCTTGCTGGGCATGACCCGGTTCGGCCGATCCGAAGGCGAGCGCGGTCAGGAGAATTGCGAGCCTTGCGGAAATCTTCACGGCGACGGCTCCGGAATGCTGCATTCCGATGAGCCGGCGGGGGATCGAAGTCAAGTCACTCGGCCGCCTCTTTGACCGATCCATGTTCGGCCGCATCGTCCGTGTCCTTGGCCAGCCCCGAGCGGCCCCAGCCCGAAAACGCATTGGAGAGCCGGTCGAGGTAGAGATAGATCACCGGCGTCGTGAACAGCGTGAGCGCCTGGCTGACGATCAGGCCGCCGACCATCGCATAACCCAGCGGCTGGCGGATTTCCGATCCGGTTCCGGTTCCCAGCATCAGCGGCACGCCGCCAAGCATGGCCGCCATGGTCGTCATCATGATCGGGCGGAAGCGCAGGATGGCGGCCTTGCGGATCGACTGTTCCGGCGACAGATGCTCCTCGCGCTCGGCCGCGATTGCGAAGTCGACCATCATGATGCCGTTCTTCTTCACGATGCCGATCAAGAGAATAATGCCGATCAGCGCAATCAGGCTGAAGTCGTAGCCGAACGCCATCAGGATCGCGAGCGCGCCGACGCCGGCCGAAGGCAGCGTGGACAGAATGGTGATCGGGTGGATGTAGCTTTCGTAGAGAATGCCGAGGATCAGATAGACCACGACCAGCGCGGCGAGGATCAGAAGCGGCACGGTGCCGAGCGACTGCTGGAACGCCTGCGCGGTACCCTGGAAGCTTGAGTTGAGCGTCGCCGGCGTGCCGAGGTCGGCCATCGATCGCTGGACCGCGTCGGTGGCTTGTCCGAGCGCCACGCCTTGCGCAAGGTTGAAGCTGATGGTGATCGCCGGGAATTGGCCCTGGTGGCTGATCGAAAGCGGGCGCACCGGCACGCTGGTCCAGCTCGCAAAGGTCGCGAGCGGCACCTGGTCGCCGGTGGTCGGCGATTTGATGTAGAGCTTGTCGAGCGTGTCAAGCTTGCCCTGCAATTCGGGCAGGATCTCCAGGATCACGTGATAGCTGTTGAGCTGGGTGAAATACTGCGTGACCTGGCGCTGGCCGAACGCGTCATACAGCGTGTCGTCGATCAGTTGCGGATAGATGCCGTAGCGCGAGGCAGTGTCGCGATTGATCGACAGCGTCAGCGTCGTGCCCGTGGCCTGCTGGTCGGTTGCGACGTCGCGCAGCTCGGGCAGGGTTTGCATCTTCGCAAGAACCTTCGGCGCCCATTCGTTCAGCTCGGCCAGATTGGCATCCTGCAGCGTGAATTCGAACTGCGTTCGCGTCGGCCGGCCACCGAGCCGGACGTCCTGCGCCGCCTGCATGTAGAGCCGGGCGCCCGGGACCGCTTCAAGTTTGGGACGCAGGCGGGAGATGACTTGCTGGGCGTTGGCCACGCGCTCGTTGCGCGGCTTCAGGGTGATGAAGAGGTTGCCGTTGTTGCCGGCCCTGCCGCTGCCGCCGATCGCCATCGCCACGGTTGCGACATCGGGATCCTCCATCACGATCTTGCTCAGCGCCTCCTGCCGGCTCTTCATGGCCTCAAAGGAAATGTCCTGGGAGGCCTCCGAGGTGGCGGTGATCAGGCCGTTGTCCTGCTGCGGAAAGAACCCTTTCGGGATGATCACGAACAGGTAGACCGACAGACCAAGCGTTGCGAAGAAAATCAGAAGCGTCGTCAGCTTCCAGCGCATCGCGACATCGAGGCCGCGCTCATAGGAGTGCAGCAGCGCGTCGAACGCGCGTTCGCTCCACTGGTAGAATTTGCCGTGTTTGGTTTCGCTGTGGGCGCGCAGGAACCGCGAGGCCATCATCGGGGTCAAGGTCAGCGACACCACCATCGACACGAAGATCGTCATCGCCAGCGTCACCGCGAACTCGCGGAACAGCCGTCCGATGATGCCGCCCATCAGAAGCAACGGGATCAGCACCGCGACCAGCGAAATGCTGATCGATACGATGGTGAATCCGATCTCGCTGGCGCCCTTGAAGGCGGCGGCGAGCGGCTTCTCGCCTTCCTCGATGTAGCGCGTGATGTTTTCCAGCATCACGATGGCGTCGTCGACCACGAAGCCGACGGCGATCGTGAGCGCCATCAATGACAGATTGTCGAGCGTATAGCCGAATACCCACATCAACGCGCAGGCGCCGAGCAAGGCCAGCGGCACCGTCACGGTCGGGATCACGGTGGCCCAGAAGCTGCGCAGGAAGATGAAGATCACCATGACCACCAGGAGGATGGTCAACAGCAGCGTAAACTGCACGTCCTCGACCGCGGCGCGAATGGTCTGGGTGCGATCGGAGATGATTTCGATCTTGATCGCCGGCGGAATGGCCGCGACCAGGCGCGGCAACAGCGATTTGATCTTGTCGACGGTCTCGATGACGTTGGCGCCGGGCTGCTTGAAAACCACCAGGAACACGCCGCGCTTGCCGTTGGCCCATGCCGCCTGCTTGGCGTCTTCCGGTCCGGTGACCGCCCGGCCGATATCACGGATCCGCAACGGCCCGCCGTTGCGGTAGGCGACGATGACGTCGTTCCAATCCTTGGAATCGAGCATCTGGTCGTTGGCGTAGATCGTGTAGGCCCGCTTGTCGCCGTCGATGTTGCCTTTCGGGCTGTCGACGGTGGTGATCGCGATCTGGTTGCGCACGTCTTCCAGCGACAGGCCCTTGGCCACGAGCTTGGCCGGGTCGACCTGGACGCGGATCGACGGCTTTTGCTGACCGCCGATGATGACCTGCGCCACGCCGGAAATCTGGCTGATCTGCTGGGCGAGCTGGGCGTCGACGGCGTCGCTGACGGTGGTCAGCGGTAACGCGTCGGAGGTCGCCGACAACAACAGGATCGGCGAATCCGCCGGGTTGACCTTGCGGTAGGTCGGCGGCGACGGCAGGTTCTTGGGCAACTGGCCGCTGGCCGCGTTGATCCCGCCCTGGACGTCGTTGGCGGCGCCGTCGATATTGCGGTTGAGGTCGAACTGGATCGTGACCGCGGCGGTGCCGAGATAGCTCGTGGACGTCATCTGGGCGATGCCGGGAATTTGCGCGAATTGCCGCTCCAGCGGCTGCGCCACCGACGTCGCCATGGTTTCGGGGCTCGCGCCCGGCAAAGTCGCGGTGACCTGGATGGTCGGGAAGTCGACCTGCGGCAGCGGGGCAACCGGAAGCAGGGGATAGGCGACGAGGCCGACGAACAGGATGCCCGCCATCAACAGCGACGTGCCGATGGGGTAGCGAATGAAGGGTGCTGAAATTCCCTCGTTCATTCCTGCCGGACCTTGGGCTGCGCCGGATCCGAGCTCGCCACGGCGGTAGAGACGACGCTGCCGGGCTGCACCTTGAACTGGCCGCCGGTGATCACCTGTTGGCCCGGCGTCAGCCCCCCATCGACCACGGACCGCCCGTCGATCGATTGGCTGACCTTGACCTTGTGCAACTCCGCCTTGTTGTCCTGATTGACGGTGTAGGCGTAGAGGCCGTCGGTCGAGTGCTGGATCGCGTCATCCGGGACCACGGTCGCATCCTTCAGCGTCCTTACCAAGAGCCGGGTCGAAACCGATTGTCCGGGCCACAGCGCATGGTTCTTGTTGTCGAACACCGCCTTGAGCCGAATAGTCCCGCTGGTGGTGTCGACCTGGTTGTTGACCACCGACAGCTTTCCTTCCGCCAACGGCTTCTTGCCGTCGGTGGTGATCGCGATGACCTTGAGCGGGCTCACCGCCTGCGCCTCGTTGATGTAGGGCAATTGCTCTTCAGGCGCCGTGAAAATCACCGCGATCGGTTCGATCTGGGTGATGGTCACGATCCCGGTCTGGGTAGACGCATTGACGATATTGCCCAGATCGACCTGTCGCAGGCCGACAACGCCCGAGATCGGCGCCTTCACCTGGGTATAGTCGAGCTGGGTCTGGGCGTTGGAGATGGCAGCCTCGTCGGCCGCGATCTGCGCGGTCAGCTGCGCGACCGTCGACCGCTGGGTGTCGGTCTGCTGCCGCGTCGCGAATTCGCCGAGTTTGGTAAAGCGCTGCAGATCGAGATTGGCGTTGGCGAGATTAGCTTCGTCCTGCACCTTCTTGGCCTTGGCCTGATCGAGCGCGGCGTGGAACGGTCGCGGATCGATCTCCGCGAGCAGGTCGCCCTGATTGACCGATTGGCCTTCCTGGAAACCGATCTTGTCGATCTGCCCGTCGATGCGGGTACGCACCACCACGGTGTTGAACGCTTGAACGGTGCCGAGCCCGGTCAGGTAAACCGGAAAGTCGGCCTTTTCGACCGGCGCGATCGAAACCCGGATCGGCGGCGCCTTCGGCCCGGACTTCTGGGCATTCGCAGCAACGTCTGCGCCATGAAAGCGATACCAGCCGTAGTAGCCAGCCCCAGCCACGGCCAATAGCAGTAAAATCCAGCGAGTTGTCCGTGACTTCATGTTGGCTCTTATCGGCTCTTAACGCTCAAAAAATAACAATAAAGCCTATTCCAAACCGTTCCCAGAGTTACCAGCTATAATATGCGTGCACTTAATGTGTAAACACACTATAGCTTGAGAAAACATAAACAATTGGCAAGGTTTGAGGGACTGTCGAGGCTGATGTCAATCGACCTGAAACGCGAGTTAATTGCACAGCTGGTCGAAAGCTCGCGGCTGTTGCGCAACTATATCGATCACCGCGCCAAGAGCCGTGGCACCACGCGCGCGCAATGGATCGTGCTGTTTCGGTTGCGCAAGCAGGAAGGCTTGTCCCAGGTCGATCTGGCCGACGTGCTCGAACTGCAGCCGATCTCGCTGGTGCGTCTGCTCGATCGCCTGGTCGAGCACGGCCTGCTTGAGCGGCGCCACGACCCCAAGGACCGCCGCGCCAACCGGTTGTTTCTCACCGCAAGCGGACGTCAGCTGGTCGATGACCTCGACAGCTTGCGCGACTCCATTGCATCGGATGTTCTGCGCGACCTTCCCGACGCCGCGATCAAAACCAGCCTCAAGACGCTGCAGGACATCAAGGAGCGGATCAAGGCTTTGGCCGATCCGCCCGGCCACGTCGCGGCGAAGTAACAGGCTGGCTCTCGCAAATGACCCTGAAAAGGTCAAATTGACCGGTATTCATCTTAACCGGATCGCTGCGAAGTCGACGCGCGCACGCTACTAGGCGCGATCCCCGGGATGTCATATCATCGCAGCATGTGTGGCCGGATAGATGTTCCGCACTGCGCCAAAGGCCCATGCCGACATGAGATGGTTCCGATCGAGAGTGAGATTTGGGTCGCGGTTTGCGCTTTTTGCGCTCGCGGTCCAGTTTCTGCTGTCGTTCGGACATTTCCACGGTAGCGCTCAGGCGGCATCCATCAACACGATCGGCTTTACCGCCGGGCATTTGCAGGCATTGGGCAACCTCTCGCATGCGAACGCTTCCGGCCCGGTCCGCTTGAAGGGTTCAGGCGATGCGCCTGGCGGCCAGCCGGATGAGGACTGCGCGATCTGTGCCGTCATGGCACTGGCCAACGCGCTGGTGGATGCCTCGCCGCCTTGCTTGCCGAGCCCTCAGGCTGTTGCGCTCCACCATCTCGTAGCCGACGCCGCGTTCGTCGATCCGAACCCGACCCGCGGCGCGTTCCAGCCACGCGCTCCGCCAATCGGCTGATATCGGCGGCCGGCACGGGCGCGTTGGCGCCCCGATTCCGCCGTGTCGTGATAACCCGCCTGGCATGCCGCAAAGCCCTGACCAGCCGGTTGCCTGCGTTACAATATGATCGGCTACTGGACCGAAAAATGAAAACAATCTTCCTTGGAGCCGCTGCTGCCGCAGCCTTCGCGCTCGCGGTGATGTCGCTGATGCCCGCGCAACCTCTGTCCGCCCAGCAGGCGGCTTCCCAACCCACGCCGTCGCAACCTGCAGCCAATCCGGCACCAGCCGCGCCGGTGGGGCAGCCCCTCGCGCCTTCGACGGCGGCTGCGTCCACCTCGGCGCCAGAGGCGACCACGGCCGCCGCCGACAGCAGGCCGCTGAAATCGACGAGTGTCGCGCTGCGCGAATTGTCGCCGTGGTCGATGTTTCTGTCGGCGGATGTCCTGGTCAAGGCGGTGATGATTGGCCTTGCCTTCGCGTCGCTCGTGACCTGGACGATTTTTATCGCAAAGATGATCGAGCTTACGGTGGCGCAACGCAAGCTGACTTCCGCGCTCGGCGCGATCACCGACTCCCGCTCGCTGGCGGAAGCCCAATTCGCGCTCGGCGTCAAGACCGGCGTATTGTCCGCGTTCCTGGCGGCTGCGATACGCGAGGCGCGGCTGTCGGCCGGCATTTCCTCCGACAGCGGCATCAAGGAACGCGCCGCATCGAGCTTCGCCGAGATCTCGCGCGCCGAAGCGCGGCGCATCCGGCTCGGCATGGGATTGCTCGCGACCATCGGCGCGACATCGCCGTTTGTCGGGCTGTTCGGCACGGTGTGGGGCATCATGAACAGCTTTGTCGGCATCTCGAAGGCGCAGACCACCAATCTCGCCGTGGTCGCGCCCGGTATCGCCGAGGCGCTGCTCGCCACCGCGATCGGGCTCGTTGCCGCGATCCCGGCGGTGATCATCTACAATCATTTCGCGCGCGTGACCAAAACCTATCTCGAACTGGTGAGCCGTGCCTCCGGCGCGGCTGCGCGGCTGCTGTCGCGCGATCTCGACCGTACCCATGTCAATTCGCGCGCGGCGGAGTGAGCGATGAGTGCTTCGATCGTAGAAGGCGGGTTTGACGACGACGAGGATTTCGCGGAAGCGCACGAAATCAACGTCACGCCCTTTATCGACGTTATGCTGGTGCTCCTGATCATCTTCATGGTGGCGGCGCCGCTTTCGACCGTCGATTTGCCGATCGACCTGCCGTCGTCGACCGCGACGGCGCAGAAGAAGCCGGACAAGCCGACCTATGTCAGCATCAAGCCGGATCTGGCGGTCGCGATCGGGGAAACCCCGGTCAAGCGGGTCGATCTGGTGCGCTCGCTCGATGCCATGGCCGATGTCGGCAAGGATAACTTCATATTCCTGCGCGCCGACCGCGCCGTGCCTTACGGCGAATTGATGGACGTGCTCGAGATCTTGCGGGCAGGGGGCTATTCGAAGATCAAGCTGGTGGCGCTGGAAGGTGTTCCGGATGCGGCAGCGCAGGCAGCGCCGGCGACAAGTGCAAAGCCCTAAAGCATGATCCGGAAAAGTGGAAACCGGTTTTCCGAAAAGATCATGCTCAAACAAGAGATCGCGTTATGAACGGCCTCGAGTTCGAGCAAAAACCTTCGCAGCGGCTGTGGATCTTCGCAGGCCTAAGCGCGCTCGCGCTCCACCTCGGCGGGGCGGCACTTGCGATCGCGCATCTGCGCAGCGACGACTTCGATGATGCCCTCGGCGCGCCGGCAATCGAGATCGGGCTGGAAATGTCCTCGCCCAAGCTCGAACCCACCGATCTGCCGTCGGGTCCGGATACGGATGCTTCCGTTGCGTCGCCGGCGATGGCCGAACAGAAGGCAGAGCTCAAAGAATCCGAGCTGCCAAAGGACACCCCGACCGAGGCCGAGAATCCGGATCGCGTGGTGACGCCAAACGACGCCAAAAAGCCGGTGGAGGATGACGCCAAGATCGCGGCGGTGCAGACCCAGGCCTCGCAGGAATCGGTTGCCGCGGAAGCAACCGCCACCCCGAGCTCCGACAATATGCCGCAAGGGACGCGCTCGGTCGCGCCCGCGCAAGGCACCGGCGCCACCGCTCAGCGGATTCGGGCCACCTGGCAGAAGGAATTGATCGCCCATCTCGACAAGCACAAGCGCTATCCGGCGGACCGCCCGCTCAAGAGCGCCGAGATCCTGGTCGGCTTCGCGCTCGACCGCATGGGGCATGTGCTGTCGGCGAGCATCGTCAAGGGATCGGGCGATGCCGCGTTCGACGAGGCGGCGCTGGCCATGGTCCGGCGCTCCGACCCGGTGCCGCAGCCGCCGCCGCTGGTCGCCGACGAGGGGTTGAATTTCACGCTGCCGGTGATTTTCCGCGTCAAGGGCAAGAGCTAGCGCGCGGGACTCAGCTTTCGGTGGAGGTGTTCCCGCGGTATTTCCGGGTTTGGCACTTTTCGGATGTCACGGATTAGACGGACGATGTCCGTTCATCTGGGGCAAAGCGGACTCTGCGGCTGCGTGGACAGACTTCATTCCTGCCGAAGGCCTATTCGCACAAATGAAAACCCGGACCTTTATGCAGCAGCCATCTGCATAAGGGTCCGGCCTGACTGTTGCGCGGATATTCAAATGCGGCCCGTCCTTGTTGCGAAGGCGTAACGGACCTCAGACGCTATCCGGATGCAATGAGGTTTTCGTCTAACGGTTACTTCTTTTTCTTCTTGGCTGTCTTCTTCTTTGCCTTCTTCGCTTTCTTGGCCATGTTGCCCTCCGTGATCCCTAAGTTGGTTCAATGCAAGTCGACATTCGACACGCATGCATTCAGACTACACCACAATTGCAAAATTGATACTCCGCGCTTCGAAGAAGGTAAACGACCGTCACGCCGTCAGCCGTCACGCCGTCACGACCGCGGCGAAGGCGCTCGGCCTCGCGTGGGGGCACAAGCCGCGCCGCTGGCAACTCTAGTCCGAAACGAAAATGCCGGCGATCGCGCGCCGGCATTTTGGTCGAGCGGATAGGCACGGATCAGCTCTTCTTCACCATCGGGCAAACGCTCTTTTCCAGCGGCAGGAAAGCTTCCTCCGCCGGAATGGTCGCGATCAGCTTGTAATAGTCCCACGCATATTTCGATTCCGACGGCTTCTTCACCTCGAACAGATAGGCCGGGTGGATCTTGCGGCCGTCAGCGCGGATCGAGCCCTTGCCGAACAAGGGATCGTCGGTCGGCATTTCCTTCATCTTGGCGACCACCGCGCGGCCGTCATGCGGATTACCGCCGAGCGCTTCCAGCGCCTTGAAGTAATGGATCAGCGAAGAGTAGACGCCGGCCTGCACCATGGTCGGCGGGTTCTTCTTGAACCGCTCCATGAAGCGTTTCGAGAAGGCGCGGGTCTGGTCATTCATGTCCCAGTAGAACGTCTCGGTGAAGTTCAGCCCATGGGCGACGTCGAGGCCGAGCGAATGGACGTCGGTCAGGAACATCAGCATGCCCGCAAGCTTCTGGCCGCCGGAGACGATGCCAAATTCCGCCGCCTGCTTGATCGCGTTGGTGGTGTCGCCGCCGGCATTGGCGAGCCCAATGATCTTCGACTTCGAGTTCTGCGCCTGCAGCAGGAACGAGGAGAAGTCGGCATTGTTGAGGGGATGCTTGACGCCGCCAAGCACCTTGCCGCCATTGGCGGTGACGACCGCGGCGGTATCGCGCTCGAGCGCCTGTCCGAACGCGTAGTCCGCGGTCAGGAAGAACCAGGTGTCGCCGCCGGATTTGACCAGCGCCTTGCCGGTGCCGTTGGCGAGCATGTAGGTGTCGTAGACCCAATGCACAGTGTTCGGCGAGCATTGCGAACCGGTAAGATCAGAGGAGGCCGAACCGGAGTTCAGATTGACGACGTTTCGTTCCTTCGCGAGGTTGGCGATCGCTAGCCCGACGCCGGAGCTTGCGAGATCGACGAACACGTCGACCTTCTCGACGTCGATCCATTGCTTGCCGATATTGACGCCGACATCCGGCTTGTTCTGGTGATCCGCCGAGATCAGATCGATCTTCCAGCCCGTGGCCAAAAGTCCGGAATCCTCGATCGCCATTTGCGCCGCGACGCCGGAACCGGGACCGCCAATATCCTGATAGAGACCGGATTGATCGCCGAGGCTGCCGACCTTCACCACCTTGTCGAGCGTCTGCGCGAACGCAGCTCCACCCAGCAGGCTCGTGGTCATCACCAGAGCTGCAATAGATCGCTTCATTTCTCCTCCAATATCTTTGAGCTTTTAAGTAATTTGTGCGGCCATTATGCCCGGCCTCGGTGCGCGCGCCTAGCTGTGGCAGCGGATCCTGCGCGGCGCGGCGGGCCTATGCGGAGGTATCGACGGTTTCGCGTTAAGGAAAAGCGTCAACTACCGCCAATAATAGCGGATGCCGACATAGACCGCGACGAGGCAGGCAAAGATCAGCGCCACCGGCAGCCGCGGTCTTGCGCGGGCATTCGGCGCGAATGGTGACGGATTTTGCTTGACCTGAGGCCGGCGGAAGGCCGTGACATTGTCTGCCACGGGCTGGCTCGGACGGGACCGGACATCGGGCGGCGGTCCAATACCGCCCATCTCGGCAAAGTAGGCCTTGTACATCAGGTTGATGGTGGTTTCGGTTGCCTCGGCTTCCGGCATTCTCGCCAGCAGCGCCTTGTAGCTCGCGAGGAAGTGCTGCGCCTCGGGGGGCAAAGCGGAGGCACCGTTCAGCTTGGCCATCATTTTCCAGGTCGCAAAATCAGCGCGGGCCCTTGTGTCGGCTCGTCGCGCGATCATCATGTCGGCAGCTTTGACCAAGATGGCCTCTGGCCTTTTCCGGCAGCTTTTCTGGCTGGCTTAAGTGTTGCCTGTAAGAAATAGAATCAACTGGAGCACATAGCCAGTCGCTGTCCGCAGTATCGCCGAAATAACATCAAGATTTAGACCGAGTTGGGAACCGGCGAGCGGGAGCAGGATCAAAAATCCGATCAGGATCAGCATGCCGAACGGCTCCAGCCGGGACAGCGGGTAGGCGAGGAAGTTCGGCAGCAGGCCGACCGCGACCCTTCCGCCGTCAAGCGGCGGGATCGGCAGCATGTTAAAGACCGCCAGCACGACATTGATAACGAGCGTATTTTTGAGGTTGTCAGCGATCCATTGTGCGGTATCCGCGGGCGCCAAGGGCAGGGCGTGGAACGCCAGGGCGGCTATCAGCGCCAGGATGATGTTGGTGGCGGGACCTGCCAGCGCCACCCAGACCATGTCGAGGCGCGGGTTGCGAAGGTTCTTGAAATTCACCGGCACCGGCTTGGCATAGCCGAACAGGAACGGCGAATGCGACAATAGCAGCATCGCCGGCAGGATGATCGTCCCGAAGGGGTCGATATGGCGCAGCGGATTGAAGCTGACGCGGCCGAGCTGGTAGGCGGTGTCGTCGCCGAGCCGGTGCGCCGCAAAGCCGTGGGCCGCTTCATGAAAGGTGATGGCGAACAGCAGCGGCAGCACCCAGACCGAAGCGCCATAAAGGGTAATGTTTGAGGCCAATGGCTTGTCCTGCCCGGTTCAACCCGCGGCTGACGCTAGCACGAATTCGCATCGGCCCATCCGCCATCCCTCGAAAGCAGGGACCCATAATCAGCCGACTTTGTGCCAGAAGAATGAGTCACCACTGTGCCTCTTCCCTTGGGCGCGTGTAGGGGTCCCGGCTCAAGGCAATGACATCCAGCGAATGTCGACCTTCTCTATCATCAGGCACGGTGCCTCGAGCGCCGAGCGGATAGACTGTAGCAGCTGATCGCCGGGGGGCGCCGCAGCCACCAAAAAGCTTGATGGGGACGGCCTACCGTCCGGTCGAAGCTGACGTGGCCGCCGTTGCGATCGCGTCGAGCGCAACCGCCATGACGCGAACGGCCACCTTCGCGTTGGAACTTCCACCGTGCCGCTCGACGAGCCACGTCGGGTCATTATACGAGAGCCAGGTGGTGCCCGCTTCATCCTGCCAAACCAGCGCCTTCAGCGGCAGGTCGATGCCGATGGCCTGGACCGATTGCATCAGAGGCGTGCCGCCTTTCGGGCTGCCGAAGATCAAGAGGTCTGTGGGACGCAAGGCCATACCAACCTCGGCGGCGCCAGCGGCATGGTCGATATGGGCGAAGACCGTCATACCTTTCGCCTTAACGCCGGCCTCGAGCCGCTGCATGGTCTCCTTTGGTGTGTAGCGGCTTTGGATTGTGATCAGTCCTTCTCTATCCATGGCTTTCGCTCCAACCGTTACCGATAACGCAAGGACCGGCACTGCAAGAAGCGCAGGACCCTTTTGCGCCCATCGTCGTCTTGCGGGCCTTGATGGTTCGTGTTGCCCAAATCCAATTCCGATCACTTCGGCACCGGCACTTTGCTGAACTCCGGATCGGGAATGAAGCCGTCGCGATTGGGCATCTTCACCTTTGGCAGCG
>Ga0209526_10002583_pt1 | contig 12220 bp, 8 predicted proteins | sample JacPinW_OM2H0_M1_FD_188566 | JGI IMG/M metagenome (GOLD analysis project Ga0209526, IMG submission 188566) | Forest soil microbial communities from Algoma, Ontario, Canada - Jack Pine, Ontario site 1_JW_OM2H0_M1 (SPAdes) (version 2) | ecosystem: Environmental > Terrestrial > Soil > Boreal...
AGTACCTTGGCACGGCGGCATGCGACGAATCCTCGCAACGAGGAACGCACACGACAACTCGGACCGCAACACCCGGCCTACCTCATTTACACCTCAGGTTCCACCGGCAAGCCCAAAGGCGCGCTGAACACGCATGCCGCCATCGTCAACCGCCTCTGTTGGATGCAGGACGAATATCAACTTGGCGCACACGACTGCGTGCTGCAGAAGACCCCATTCGGCTTCGACGTCTCCGTTTGGGAGTTCTTTTGGACATTGACGCACGGAGCAACTCTGGTCATCGCCAATCCCGGCGGACATCAGGACCCGCACTATCTTGCAAAACTCATTCAGGATGAGCGGATCACCACGATCCACTTCGTTCCGTCGATGTTATCGGCGTTCCTACAGGAGCCTCTCGCTGCGGATTGCCGTGGACTGCGTCGTGTGATCTGCAGCGGTGAAGCCCTTCCCGCGGAATTGCAATCGCGATTCCACGCCGTGCTGCCTGAGGTCCCCCTGCACAATCTTTATGGACCGACCGAAGCAGCGGTCGATGTCAGTTACTGGGAATGCCGGCCGGCTCCGGACACCGCCACGGTGCCGATCGGTCGGCCGATTTGGAACATCAGTCTCTACGTTCTGGACGGCCACCTCCAACCGGTGCCTCCAGGTACCTTCGGCGAGTTGTACATTGCCGGGGCAGGCCTGGCCCGCGGATACCTGAATCGCCCTGCTCTCACGGCCGAGCGCTTCGTGCCGGACCCTGTCGGAGAGCCCGGCGCGCTCATGTACCGCACCGGGGACTTGGCACGCTGGCGCTCCGACGGCGTGCTCGAGTACCTCGGCCGCACTGATTCGCAGGTCAAAATCCGCGGCTTTCGGATCGAGCCGGGTGAGATCGAAGCCGTTCTGGGCAACCATCCCGACGTCGCCCAAGTGGCACTCGTCGCGACCGAGGACAGATCCGGTGACAAGCGACTCGTCGCGTACGTGATCCCCTCACCCGGCTGCGTCATCGATGCGCCGGCGCTGCGCCGGCACGCGACACAATTTCTACCTGACTATATGATTCCGGCAGCTGTGGTCGGCGTCGAATCCTTCCCCGTGACCTCGCACGGCAAGCTGGACCGCAAGGCGCTTCCGGCCCCGCCGGACATCATCAGTGCTGCAGAATGGCGCTCTCCCCGCACGCCGCAGGAAGAAGTCCTATGCTCGCTCTTCGCGAACACGTTGGGCGTCTCCCGCGTGGGAATCGACGATAGCTTCTTCGATCTGGGCGGCCACTCACTGTTGGCGACGCGTCTGATCACCCGGATTCGCGCTACGTTGGGCGTTGATATCTCCATCCGTACACTCTTCGAGGCACCCACTGTTGCCGGCCTTACAGAGCGGATTTCCGGGTCGGCCAATGCGGATCCACTCGAAGTCATGCTGCCGCTGCGGCCCTACGGAAACCGTCCGGCATTGTTCTGCATGCACCCGCTCGGCGGCCTCAGTTGGTGTTATTCCGGATTGTTACAACACGTCTCTCCCGAGTACCCGATCTACGGCCTGCAGGCGCACGGCATGAGCGCTCCTGCAAAGCTGCCCGAGGATCTCCATGAGATGGCAGCCCAATACGTCGGGCACATCCGCCGCATCCAACAATCTGGTCCGTACTACCTGTTAGGTTGGTCTATAGGGGGTCTCATTGCCCATGCCGTCGCCTGCCGGCTGCAACAGGAAGGCGGCGAAGTGGGGTTACTCGCGCTGCTCGACGCGTACCCGCTGACGCAGACAAAATTCCTGGAGTTTCCGCAAATGCAGGAGATCCTGTCAGGATTGATGAAGGACCTCGGCCGAGATGCTGGCGACGACCCGCTGGATGTGTCCACCGTGATGGAATTCCTCCGGCGCGACGGCGATGCGCTGTCGAATCTTCAGGAGCATCACATATGGGCCATGTACGACGTTGCGAAGAATAATCATCTGTTGGCTTCCAACTTCATCCCTGCGCGATTTGACGGCGACCTGCTGCTCTTCAGCGCCACAGTCGACCGGACGGGCGATGAGCCTCCGCCGCAGGCATGGCAGCCCTACATCAGCGGAGAGATTCGGATACGGGAGGTTCCCTGCCGCCATCAGCTCATGACGGAGCCAGAGTCCCTTGCGAAGATCGGGTCTATCTTGCGCACCGAGTTGGAGCGGATGACACCCATGGATGAGGGACATCCGAACGCAGTGCAAGCCACAACGGTGAGCCGCGACACACCGTTTCGAGTATCACAGTGAACCGGAGCTCCCCGGGCGCGGCCGGGGACAAGTACTGGAAGAAGGAACTGATCATGACCAACCCTTTCGAGAACGAGAACACCACCTATGTGGTGCTGATCAACGACGAGGCACAATACTCACTCTGGCCCTCTTTCATTGAAGTGCCGCGCGGCTGGAAAGTCGTGCACCCGGCGGACAGCCGCCAGGCGTGTCTCGACTACGTCAATCAGCATTGGACCGACATGCGGCCCAAGAGTCTGGTCGATGCAATGACCTCCGACGCTGAAAAGCTCTCCAACCGCTCACCCGACGCTCAGATCCCGTCAGCAACACCCACGCGTCTGCAGCCTCTGATGGCGATGGCTCCCACGTAGCCGGTGGGCCGATCGAGGTGTCGCAGCTCCCGACGCGACACCTCGTTCCGGCTGCTGAGATTGCAGCTCCGCCTCGATCGCTTTAGGACTCGGCAGCGAGTCTTTGAGCTCTGCGGGAAGAGATTCGACTAGCTTCGTACTTTTGGGGTCGCCCTCGGATCGCCGCCAAGTCCAAGCGCGATTTGCCGGCGATAAAGCTCCGCGGCATTTGCTCGCGCCGCCAGCAATCCTGCGCCTTCCTTCGGATCGGACTCGACCGCCATCAGTGCGGCGCGCTTGGCTTCCGCGCGAACGATCGCTGCTTCAATCTCGTCGCTCGTCATGTCGGGATCGCCGGTCTTGAGCCGCGCTCGAAGACGGGCAATCCGGCTTTCCAACTCGATCAACTCCCTCGGTTCCTCGGCCGCTCGCCTCTTGGCCGCATGACTGCGTTCCAGGTAGAACGCAAGCCCGTTGCGCTCGGTCGCAAGGTTTCCCCGCAGCGGCCACTTCGCAGTATTGAAGCAACCGAACCTACCTCAGTACATGAACTGCGCGGCGCTATCCTTCGAGTCGTCCAGGCATTCTATCAGTGAATTCCGCCGCCAAAGCGTCAAGGAGATGCCGCACGGCGGGCACCATGCCACGTCTCGTTTGAAAAACGGCGTGCACGATGCCAGCTGGTGAACGCAATTCAGGCAACACATGCTTCAGCCGGTCGGCCTCCAGATCCTGTTGCACAAGTTCGTGCGGTAACTCCACGATTCCCAAACCTTGTATGGCCGCCATGCGAAGGCTTGCCAAATCGTCTGTTGCAAGTCGCGGGTGGTGAACGCATGAAACCTGAGCTCCGTGGGCTGAGACGAACGACCAATGATATTTCTCGGTGGTGTTGGCCACTGAGAGTGTGGGCCAATCCTTGAGCTCCTCAAGAGTTGTTGGCGGCGCGTGTTGATCGATCAGCTTGGGGCTGGCTACCAGGATGGTGCCCGAAGTACCGAGCCTCCGGACGGCCAGGTCCGAAGGCTCCAGGGGTGGCCGCCGCACTCGAATTGCGAAATCGAGTCCGTCCTCAACGACGTCGACTCTGCGATTGGTCGCATCCAGCAAGATGCGGACATTTGGGTTCTCGAGGAGAAACCGCGACAGGATTTGGGAAATACCCGAGTTCAATAGGCCCACCGGACAGCTGATACGCACCACACCTTGTGGAGAAGCGCGAGTCCGCTCAACTACCTCTTTGGCGGCTCTGGCCTCGGCAACGACCGCTTGGCAGTGCTGATGAAAGTTTCGGCCGGTTTCAGTCAAGGAGATTCGGCGGGTAGTGCGGTTGAGCAAACGTACCCCCAACTCCTCCTCAAGTGAGCGAACGCGCCGACTCAGCTTGGAGGTTTGCACCCCCAATGCTCGCGCGGCGGCAGTGTAGCTGCCGCGCTCGGCTACTTCCGCGAAAAGGCGCAAGTCGTTCAGGTCAATGATGGAATCCATGTCGGTCCCCGAGAGCGACATTATTCTATCACAAGCAATAGTCACTTGCGGATATGGGACGTATCACAATGATTATTGCTGTATTAGCATCACACGCCTTATAACTCCACTGGCGAGCACAGCATGAGCAAGAAACTCGAAGGCAAAGTTGCACTGGTCACGGGTGGTTCCAGCGGCATTGGTCTGGCCACTGCGCAGCGCTTTGTGGCGGAGGGCGCCCACGTGTACATCACCGGACGCCGCCCGACGGAACTAGAAGCTGCCGTCCGCAAAATCGGCCGCAATGTGACCGCGGTCCAAGCCGACGCATCCAATCTGACAGACACGGACCGTCTGTACGCCCAGATCAAGCAGGAGAAAGGCAAGCTCGACACTATTTTTGCTAACGCCGGCGCCGGCACTTTACTGCCGCTCGGCGCCATTACTGAAAAGCAATACCACGACACGTTCGACGCCAACGTCAAAGGCGTGATCTTCACCGTGCAAAAGGCGCTGCCGCTGCTGCCGGACGGCGGCACGATCGTGTTGAATGCGTCCACCACCGCATCGAAGGGTACGGGCGCTTTCAGCGTCTATTCTGCTTCAAAGGCCGCATTGCGCAACCTGGCCCGCGGCTGGGCCACCGATCTGAAGGACCGCAAGATCCGCGTCAATGCGGTCAGCCCGGGCGTTGTTATAACCCCGGGATACAAGACGGGTGGCATGACCGAGGAGCAGATCCAGGGATTCGCGGCCTACATGGCGACCACGATCCCCTTGGGGCGCACGGGCGAAGCGGATGAAATCGCCAAGGCCGTCGTGTTTCTCGCCTCGGATGACAGCAGCTTCGTCAACGGTGCCGAACTGGTTGTCGACGGCGGCATGACTCAGGTCTGAGGCCATTCGGGCCGCGCCAAGACGATCAGCGGGCGCGGCCTCGTTTGTCTGTCTGGGCACGCCAGATATTAGCCAGAGATCCACGCTCATTTTTATTCTTCGGTCCAGAGAGCCGCGCGGCATCTCTTACTACTGTTCTGAGCCGGGCGCGAAGGGCTTCGGCACTTCTCCTATGAGGGCGCCCTGATGTTAAACCATCGACGTTGGTCTGCTTTGGACGGCGCCGATCTCGGCTGGCTGAAGGCAAAGCATCACTTTGCCGTCAGCGCCGCCGGAAATCCCGCGCATGGTCCCCTAGGCTCGCTGATCGTTTGGAACGACGATGAAATAGCCGCTAATAGCGGTTTCCCACTGCATGGCCACAAAGATATCGAGATCATCACCTACGTGCGTCGGGGCGTAGTGGTTCATCAAGATAGCCTGGGGTCGATCGGCCGCATCGAAGCAGGTGAGGTACAGGTCATGAGCGCCGGAACGGGGATTCGCCACTCGGAATACAACCCCGGGAAAGTGCCCCTGAGAATTTACCAGATCTGGATACTGCCACGTAAGCCCGGCGGGAAGCCGTGCTGGGGTACCAAGCCTTTTCCGAAGGTGGATCGATCGGGGCGCTTCGTCGTACTGGCGAGTGGCATGCCTGGCGATGATGATGCCCTATCAATACGTGCCAACGGACGTGTATTGGGCATGAGCTTGAACTCTGGTCGAAGTGTTTGCCACGACCTTGATCCATTGCGTAGCGCGTACTTAGTTGTAGCCGCCGGATCGGTCACCGTAAACGGTGAACCTGTGGGATCGCTCGATGGGGTTGTCATTACCAAAGAATCGTCCATCGTCATCGTCGCTGCGGAAGATGCCGAACTCGTGATGGTTGATGCCGGCTGAATCCAGCGAAGCAACTGGACCATCAGACTCACTGGTTCCTCTGACGGCTGCAGGTGCCACGTCTGACAAAATTGTCAGACTGTTCAGCGCTGATCTCGAGTTTGAGATCCTGCGCGTTGGGGCGTGGACAGATGCGGTTTCAATACGATGCGATGTGCTGAAGCGAGAGCCAGCGGACGTAAGACTGCCTCGACCCGCTCTCGCGGGTAGAGGGCGGTCATGTGAAGGCTTCGCCCGACGTCCGCGCAGCCATCATGACGTCATCAACCTTGCCCGCCTTGAGGGCATCTATCGGGCGTATCGGAGTATCGAAAAAAGGCGACTCTTCCTTCAGGAAGCGCCACGCAGTACGCGGCTCCGGAAGAATCTCCAGCACGCGATCAATTCCCGGAACCAGTTCGCCGCGGCCTAAGATCTGTTCAGCCGGTATCAATGTGCCTTGTCGCGTAAGGCGCCAGCCAAGCAGACGCTGGGAGTCGATCCAGTTATAAACTGTCGCACGCGACACACCTAGCCGCCTCGCGGCTTCTTCCGCGCCGATGAGTTCGTCATCCGTTGCAGCCGCAGACGCGTCATCGACAAACGGGCGCAGTGAATCTGGAATCCTTGACTCATCGCGCATGGAGTCGAAGTGTGCCGCGACCGCTTCGAGCGCAGCTGTGACCGCGACTCGTGCCTCCTCGGGGTGCTGCTGAACGAATTCCGCCGCAGCCGCGGATAACTCCGGAAGCGCGAGCATGGCGCCGTCGAAAGCTGCTTGAGCGTGCTTTCGCATGAGTTTGTGCTCCTGCTTGTGACGGCAGCCACCCTAGTCTAAACTGTCTAAAGTGTCAATAACGCCCAAAGATAACCCGTCACTAGGCGGCCATTTATTCAATATAATCAGACCTTTATTGTACGGCGCTCCACCCCTTGCCGCGCACTCTCGCAGTGGCGGGTGGCGTTTTCTAGGTATTCTGCGGTTAGCTTTTGCTAAATCAGGAATGAGCCAACCCTCACGTCGTGAAACTCTCCAGCGTTGAATCTCCGGCGGCTGGCCAGTCGCAAAAGTGGCACGCCGCACGCAATCTGCTTGCAACCAAGACCCTGGCCCTATCGCACCTGCGCACAGCACTGCTGCTGGCCGCGTTGGCAGGTACCACCGCGCTGGTGATGTACCTGGCCGCGCAAGAGGCCGGTAACCGCCTCCTGCGGGAGGAAGCGGCGCAGATGCGCCCGCACCTGAGCCTCTACGCGAGTGCACTCGAGGGACACATCGAGCACTATCGCGCGCTTCCCGCGGTGTTGGCCCTGGACCCGGATCTGCACACTGCGCTGACCGGCGGACTCAATTCCGAGCGCCAGACGGGGCTCAACAGCAAGCTCGAAAGTGTCAACGGCGTCGCAACGACCTCCACGTTGACTCTGCTCGACGCAGCGGGCCACTGCATCGCGGCGAGCAACTGGAGTCTGCCGCAAAGTAATGTCGGCCATGACTACAGCTTCCGTCCCTACTTTCGCCAGCTTGCCAACCAGGACGATGGCAGCTTCTATGGGGTCGGGCACACCACCGGGGTGCCGGGCTATTTCCTGTCGAAAGCGTTGCGCGAGACGAACGGAAAACTCATCGGAGCGCTGGTCATCAAGTTGGATCTTCGGGACATCGAACGGCAATGGCTCCACAATATTCACACAGTGCTGGTCACCGATCCCAATGGGGTCGTGTTTCTCGCGAGCAACCCCGCTTGGCGCTATCGCGTGCTCGCGCCGCTCACCGCAAACCAGCGCAGTGAGCTCCAAGCGACCCAACAATATGCGTCGCAGTCTCTGCGCCCCGTGCACAGTCGGCTCATTGAGAATCTCGGGGACGATGGCCGGCGAATGCAGTTCGACGAGCCCGAGATTGCCGGCGACTATCTGTGGCAGTCCCTGCCCTTGGCGCGTGAGGGTTGGACCCTGCATGCCCTTGACAATATGCGCAGCGGCACCGCTGTGGCACGTGTTGCTGAACTTGCAGCTGCAGGCATATGGCTGAGCGCCGTTTTCCTCGCCTTGTTTCTGCGTCAGCGCATGCGCACCGCACGGCTGCGCCAGCGCAGCCGAGAGGAGCTCGAAGAGTTGGTGCGGCAGCACACAGCCGCCCTGCGCACCGCCCAGGATAGCCTCGTACAGGCGGCAAGCCTCGCCAACCTGGGACAGGTCGAAAGCCTGGAGCATCTGCCACAGGGGGTTAGTGTGGTGGATGCGCAGCTGCGACTCACCGCCTGTAACCGCCGTTACGTCGAGTTGTTTCGGTTGCCGTCGGACCTGATCCGGACAGGCCGGCCAATCGAAGATATTCTCCGGCACAATGCCCGCCGCGGGCTCATGGGAACGGGCGATCCGGAGGAGGCGGTCCGCAGACGTCTCGAACATCTTCGCGCGGGACATCCCTACCGGTTTGAGCGGGAGCGACCGGACGGAACGGTGCTTGAAATCCGCGGCAATCCCCTGCCGGGCGGTGGCTTCGTCACCAGCTATGCAGATATCACCGCATATAAGAGCGCCGCCCGCGATTTACGAACGTTGGCGACCACGCTCGAGCAACGTGTGGAACAACGCACCCAGGAGCTGCAGGAAGCCAAGCGCGATGCCGAGCGAGCCAACCGGTCCAAAACCCGCTTCGTTACGGCCGCCGTCCACGACCTCCAACAACCGCTGAATGCCGCGCGGATGTTCGTGTCAGCGGTACGTGACCGACTGACGGAACCCGAATCGCTCCAGCTCGCGCGCAACGTGGAGGACTCGCTGGCCGCGCAGGACACCATTCTCTCCGGCTTGCTGGACATTTCCAGGCTTGAATCCGGAACGATGCCGACTCATGTGCGCGACCTGCCCATCGCTGCGCTGTTCGAGGCGCTCACGCGGGATTTCCGTATCCTGGCGCAGGCGAAAGAGCTCGAGCTACGTTGCTTCAAGACTCTCGCGGTGGTGCGTAGTGATGAGGCATTGTTGCGTCGAATTTTGCAGAACTTCCTCTCCAACGCCATCAGATATACGCGGCGCGGTGGAGTGTTACTCGGCTGCCGCCGGCGTGGCGACTGTCTTCGCATCGAAGTCTGGGACACCGGACCGGGCATTCCGGAGCGCCACTGGCAGGAAATTTTCGAGGAGTTTCGGCGGCTGGACGACGCTGTCGAGCAAGCCGAAGGGGGTACCGGGCTGGGACTGGCAATTGTTGATCGCATCGCGCGTCTTCTTGGGCACAGTGTTGCCCTGCGCTCCTGGGTGGGACGCGGCACTATGTTTTCGTTGACGCTCCCCCTCGGCGACTCCGCATGCATCGTATCGCCACCTAAGGCATCGTTACCCCAGGACGACTCTGTGCTCCACGGACGTTCCGTGTGGTGTGTGGACGATGACCCCCGCGTGCGGGTCGCTACCCGCGCACTACTGGAGCACTGGGGATGTCGGGTAGTTACTGCCGGAGGCGCCTCCGATGGGACCGAGTTGGCGGCAAGCAGCGCGGCACCCGACCTGGTGATCCTCGACTACCATTTCGGAAAGCAAAGCGGACCCGAGGTTCTGCGTGAGCTCTGCGCGCGCTGGAGCTCGAGCCCTCCGATCATTCTCCTGACCGCGGAACGCGATCCTGCAGTGGAGGAAGATGCGCGCTCGCGAGGCTGGGGATTCCTCCACAAACCGCTACGCCCGCCTTCATTGCGGGCGTTGATGAAGCAGCTACTCGTCCGCGGCGAGGTCCACTAAATCGCCTGTGTCGGGAGGCGCCCCATCGTCCGTCGCCAACGCTTTTACAAGTACCGCTGCCTGCGTACGGCTCGAGCACTCCAACTTGCGGAGGATTGCTGTGATGTGCACCTTCACCGTGTTCTCCGACAGGCCCAGATGGGTTGCGATCTGCTTGTTCGCGATTCCGTCTGACACGCACATGAGCACCCGGAACTGCTGGGGTGTCAGGTGCGCGAGCTGCGTAGCGAGACGCGCGTCGTCTTCGCTTTTCCCGGCCTTCTCCCCTGGGAACCACTCGTCCCCTGCCATCACCGCCCGAACGGCCTGCTGCAGCAAGGTCATAGGGGCGGCCTTGGAAATAAACCCTGCGGCACCGAACTGCTGAGCACGGCGCACTGTGCGCGGTTGGTCGTTAGCGGAGATTACCAGCACCGGCGTCTCCGGACGCTCGCCGCGCAAATAGATGAGCGAGGACAGCCCCTTGGCGCCGGGCATGCTCAGGTCCAGCAACGCCAACTCCACATCCGGATGCTGTGTAACCGCTGCCTCCAGCAGCGCGAAGCTCGCCGCCTCGAAAATCTCTGCGTGCGGAAACAGCTCGCGCAACCCAAAGGATAGCGCCGCGCGGAACAGCGGGTGATCATCGGCGATGAGAATCTTCGTCGCGTCCATCTCCCCTGACACTCGCGTGTAGGCGCGCGCAAGGCGCGCGCGCCTACAACTCAGGCTCACCTTCAGAACGTCGCTCGCATCGACAGAGTCACGAGCCGGCCGGCGCCGGGCGCCAGCTGATTCACGCCGTTAGTTCCCTGGCCAATGCTTTCGTAGTATGACCTGTCGAGAAGGTTTCCGACCTTCAAATTGAAGGCGTAGTTGCGCATGATGTAGTTTACGGCCAGATCGACGGTGATGTACGAGGGAAGAAGCAGTACGCTCGGATTGGTGGAGGTCGGCACAGTCCCGGCCCGATCACCCGAATACACCACGCCCACGCCGATGCCCAAGCCTCGGGCGAAACCCGACGGGATGTCGTAACGTGTCCACAGATTGCCGCTGTTGCGCGCCGTGTTCAGCAGGCGCGAACCCTGTTGAGTCGCGATTGGGGCCTTGGACACTGTCGCGTCAATATATGAATAGCCCAGTGTCGTCTGCCAGTAGTCCAGGGGATGCAGATTCAGCTCGAGCTCCGCGCCCTTGGATTCCTCCTCGGTGCCCTGAAAGTAGCAATTCTCACCATCCGGCACGCCAGTGCAGGCGGCACCGAAATAGGCAAGCTGATCGGCCGCGGCGACGGTAATCAACGTGTCCAGGCGCCGGATCCGGAATACGGCCACCGACCCGCTCAGCTTGCTGTCGAACAGATCCTCCGTTTTCAATCCGAGCTCCACTTGCTTGCCGGTGATGGGCTTGAAGGTTCCCGGTTGGCCCACGCGATTCAGGAACTGCGCCTGCGCCGGAACATAGGACTGGGAGTAACTCCCATACAGCGTCCAATGCTTGGTCGGCTCATACAGCACGCCGGCCGAGGGTATGAGAGATTTGCTGGCGGTCGACTCGTAGCGGGTATTCTTGGTGCGATCCTCGCGCGTCACCGTATCTTCGTGCATGGCACGCGCGCCCAGACTCAACTTCCAGTGTTCACCAAAGCTGAGCAGGTCGGACACGTAGAGTCCGGCACTGTTGGTGAGGAATCCCGTGTCTGTCTGATTCAACTTGTCGCTGGTGGAACCGAATGCACTCGTAGCCACCGCGGGCGATATGAGGCCATACACCGGATCGAAGATCGCAATATTCTGGCTTGCGCACTGGGCCGCGGTGAGTTGCCCGGCAGTGCCCGTGCAACCACTTCCACTGACGAATCCGAGGCGGTTCTCCCATGTGGTATCGCGTCCCCCGTTGATCCCAGCGACGAACTGGTGCCGGATAGGTCCCGTATCAGCGTTTGCCACCACGTTGCTATCGATGAAATTGTAAGTCCGCCGGGTTTCGAGCCGGCGCGCGCGCCGCACGATGTATTGGGTTCCGGGCGGACTCGTCGTAAAGTTGGGCGTCGTATGCGCGTTGGCAACCGTCGTTACTGCCTGACCGGTCGGGCTATGCTCATCCTGAAAGCTCTCGCTGTAGACCGAGCGCGCAGCGGTGTTCCACGTCGGTCCGCCATCGAAGTGGTGAACAAACGACGCTGAAAGAGATTGACCGGTTTCCACTCGGTAATCTCCGGGCTCCTGGTAACGTGTCGTTCGCGGAACGTTGCCGACGGTGGTAGCTGGCGCAACGGCACCTGTGAAGGCGCCGGCCGCATTGACCACTGGCGTTCCCGGCGCGATGACGCCGGTGTCGAACGATCCCTTGACCTTGCGATACTCGTAGGCGATGTTTGCAAGCGAATTATCCGAAATGACCCAGCTGAGACTCGGAGCAAGGTAGGGACCTCGCTCGTACGTGCTGTCGCGGAAGCCATCGCGCTGACCGTATTCACCCACGAACCGGTACAGGAATCGCTTGTCGGTATCAATCGGCCCGGTCAGATCCACGGAGCCGGTCACCCCGTTGGCATTACCAAACCGAGGCCCGTCCTGCATGGCATAAGATTGCGCGCGGATGTCAATGACGCGGGCAGCGACGGCCTGCGGCTTTTTCGTAATCATGTTGACGAACCCGCCCGGCTGTATCTG
>Ga0209526_10002585_pt1 | contig 12218 bp, 9 predicted proteins | sample JacPinW_OM2H0_M1_FD_188566 | JGI IMG/M metagenome (GOLD analysis project Ga0209526, IMG submission 188566) | Forest soil microbial communities from Algoma, Ontario, Canada - Jack Pine, Ontario site 1_JW_OM2H0_M1 (SPAdes) (version 2) | ecosystem: Environmental > Terrestrial > Soil > Boreal...
CCTCACCCAAGGGCTTTCCTACCCCGATCTGGAAAGAGCTTTAATGGGCCTGGGAAGCACGTACCGCGGACTAGGGGAGTATCAGCAATCGGAGGAAACATTGCGTCGAGGTGTGAGAGAATTTCCTCACAACCGGGCCATCCAGGTCTTTCTTGCGATGACCCTGTACAATTTGCAGGACTACAAGGGGGCGATGGAACTCGTTTTGACCAATTTGATGGAGACAACCTCAGACGAAAAGCTTCAGTACTTCAAGCGAGGTATTTCCTACTATGCGCTACATCTTGATGAAACCTGGGGATGAGAGAGACTCGTTTGAGTCGATAAATTCCTAGTTGAACTGATCCGGTAGGAAAAGGGAACCACGTACAGCCCGCTCCTTTGGTGCAAGTGGCCCGCAGTCCGGTTAGCCTTCGGCACTTCGCCCCAGCTTACTCTCGCGGTTTTCTCAATAGCCGAGTGTACTTCTCGAAAATCTCTCCTGCGGCGTCGTGAAGTTCTGGGTCGGTAGCATTGTGGGTTGGTGGCCGAATCTTGATCGGCTGGTCACTCCTTAGCGCGCTGAGGAACGCCCGCCGTCGATGGAGCAGCTTCTTAGGGGTACACATTGTGATACCCCCAACTTAACACGGTAATGCTTGAAACCTAGGCTTTTGCGTCCCACCGCATCGAAGTTTTAGAAAGCCTGACGGAAAGGGTTACAGCGCGGCCAAGCCGCAACCAAATTGGTCTTAGTTAGCGATCCGGTGATTCCCGTGGGCGAGGTAGGACGTGTCGCTCCGCGACCGCCGAATCATTGATTAGCCATTGCCCTGCTAGGCCTTGGCCAGCTGGCCACCCAGAACTTCCGGTAACGGTTCTCGGCCTAACTGGATCGGATCACGTCGTTCCCTTCGACGGTCGTGGAGCGACTCGCCCTACTTCTTGAGCACGGCGACGAAAACAAAGATCCTCGCAAAAACAAGAATCTCAACTATAGCAGTACACACCTTTCCCAGACTGCGCCGGAAAAAGAGGTTCTCCTTCAGAGAACAGCCACTTTCATCGGCTCGTGATCTGAACAGAAGAACACCTCTAGACAGAAGTAAACAATGAGGTTTTTAAACAAAAAGGAAGCAAAGGTAGCAAAGGCAGAAGGGCTCCTTTTTTCCAAAAATTGTGTTTGTCGCCAGCCGTCGCTAACCAGTGCCTCGAGATGACTAGCCCAAGGTCATCTCCTTAGGAGTCTGAAACTTTGCTGTCTTTGCTTCCTTTTTGTTAAAATATGTTTTCTCTGCTTTTGTCATTTCGGCTCAACGTTACTCTGCGGCGTTGAACCAGCCAGATACTATTCCTGACGCTTCGACGGCTCGACTGAGCTCGCCGAAGTCCAACATGTTGGTCTTAGTTGGTCGCTAGCAGTACAGAGGTATCCGCCTTGTTCCGCCGTGCGAATAAGCTTGTTCTAATTTCACTAGCGTTTTACGTAACTCTTTTGATGGACCGCGGTTTGCGGAAGCGGTGTTCGTACGAAGACCAGTGGAGCTGTCCGATGAGTAAGCACGTTGACACAGCGGAGGATTCGGCAAGGAAAGCGCTGACCATCTTCCGATTGCTGATGCGAGATTATCATCCTCGCGATTTCGCCATCCGCTTTTGGGATGGCAGTCAGTGGCCGGCCGAGACCGGCTCGCCCCGTTTTACCCTGGTCCTTAATCATCCTCATGTGTTGCGATGCATGTTGCAAAATGGTGGGAGCGATCTCGCTATCAGTGAGTCGTATATCCGAGGCGACCTTGATCTCGAGGGAGATCTGGAAGCCGCGATGCGGTTGGCCACCTATCTGACCGGGCGCCACTGGCCAATCTCGACGACGTTGCAGGTCGGTTGGAATTTGTTTCGCATGTCCGCTAATGGTCGATCCGACGGAAATGGGAAGAGACCGGCAACACTGTCCGGTGACGTTCATTCGATCGAGCGAGATCGGCAAGCAGTGACCTATCACTATAATGTATCGAATGATTTCTATGCGCTCTGGCTCGACCAACGAATGGTCTATTCCTGCGCCTATTTTGAAACTCCTGATGAAGACCTGGACACGGCTCAGGTCCGCAAACTCGACTACTTGTGCCGTAAGCTGCGGCTGCGCCCCGGTGAGCGCCTGCTCGACATCGGTTGCGGCTGGGGCGGTCTGATCATCCACGCGGCCCAGTACTACGACGTGGATGCGCTCGGCATCACGCTCAGCGAGAACCAGGCCAAGCTAGCTAATGAACGAATTGTAAGGGCCGGCCTGCAAGACCGCTGTCGGGTAGAGCTGCGCGACTACCGTGACCTGGACGAAGCCAATGGGTTCGACAAGCTGGTGAGCGTAGGCATGTTCGAGCACGTAGGTGAAACCCGGCTGCCACTTTATTTCCAACACGCCTGGCAACTGCTCCGACCAGGTGGAGTTTTCCTAAACCACGGCATTGCCCTGCGGGCGAGCGAACCTCGACCCAAGGGTCCGACCTTTATCACTCGTTACGTCTTTCCGGATGGCGATCTGGTGCCCATCAATGCCACGCTGCGCTACGCCGAAGCGGCTGGCTTCGAAGTTCGGGACGTAGAAAGCCTGCGTGAGCACTATGCGCTCACGTTACGCCATTGGACGCGCCGTTTGGAACTTCATCGTGACCAGGCCTTGCAAGTGGTGGGCGAGCCGACCTATCGCGTGTGGAAATTGTTCCTGCCTGGATCGGCCAACGGATTTGCCGAGGGAGCGCTGAACGTTTATCAAGCCTTGCTGCTCAAGCCGGATGACGGCCGCAGCGGTCTGCCGCTGACACGCGCCGATTGGTACCGACGCCGGTACCCGGCCAATGACAAATGACAGAGGACAAAGCGCGCAACGCTGGGTTGGATGAATCCACTCCTTCATGATTTTGCTTGAGCTTAGTCTTTGCCTGAGCGGCTGTTTCGATAGTGGGCGAGCCTTAATATGTCATTTGTCATCTGTCATTTCTTCTCGGGTCGGGAGCGTTCCAGGAGTAGTGCAACACCATCAGTCGATTGCAGCGTTCCGAAAGCCAGGCCACGTTTTTCGGTTAGACGCGCGCTACAAAAAAGATCGGCTATCGCCTGATTACCACTGCGGATCAACGCGGCTCCTTGCAGAGCAAGCGCTATTTTCTCTACGAACCAGCGAGCGCCAAATTCTGCGTTGGTTTCCATCTGTTTTGTCGAGATGAGGGATTCGATGAAGCGATCGAAGATCGAATTAACTCCTCTCGCAGACGCGATCTCCTGCCGAAGGGCTTCGACGGTGCCTGGATCCTTTTGCATCGCCCTCAGAACGTCCAGACATTGGACATTGCCGGCGCCCTCCCAAAGTGAGTTCAGCGGAGCGTCCCGATACAGTCGAGGAAGCGGGGATTCTTCGACGTAGCCGTTTCCACCCAAACACTCCAGAGCTTCGGCTACGACCGCCGGGGTCCGCTTGGTGATCCAATACTTGGCGATAGCCGTGGCAATCCGAGTGAACTTCTGCTCACGGGGATCGTCTTTTGACCGATCAAACGCGCGGGCGAGACGAATCGATAGAGTAGTCGCCGCTTCCGATTCCAGGCACAAATCGGCCAGAACATTTCGCATCAATGGTTGATCAATTAAGAAGCGACCGAAAGCGGACCGATGAGTTGCATGATGGATTGCCTCGGCTACTGCCTTGCGCATAGATGCAGCTGATCCGACGGCACAATCAAGTCGGGTATGACGCACCATCTCCATGATCGTTGCGACGCCGCGACCTTCTTCGCCGACCAATCGAGCCCAGGCGCGCCTGAACTCCACTTCGCTAGACGCATTCGAGCGGTTACCAAGCTTGTCCTTTAGACGGAGAAGATGAAAGGCGTTTCTGGTTCCGTCCGGCTGCCAACGAGGCAGTAAAAAGCAGGAGAGTCCCGCTGGCGCTTGAGCGAGAATCAAGAAGGCATCACACATCGGCGCTGAGCAGAACCACTTGTGGCCCGTGATGGTGTACTCCTTACCAGGGCCGCCGCCACCGATCGATTCAGCCAACGTTGTATTGGCTCGTACGTCGCTACCGCCCTGACGTTCGGTCATGCCCATCCCAAAAAGCGCACCGTGCTTCTGGGAAGCTGGCATCGATCGAGGATCGTAGATGGGAGAGAGAGCTCGCGATTCCCATTCCGCCGCGAGTTCAGGCTGTAATCGAAGTGAGGGAATCGCCGCAAATGTCATCGTTAACGGGCAGCTTGTTCCTTCATCTATCTGATGCCGAAGGAAGGCCAGAGCAGCTCGCGCAACATGTGCTCCTGACCTCTTTTCGGTCCAAGGCAGGGAATGGGTCTGCGCCTCGATTCCAATGCGCATCAGGTCATGATACGCCGGATGATAGGTTACTTCGTCAATACGATAACCGAAGCGATCGTGGGTTCGCAGTTCCGGCGTAAATCGATTGGCTAACACGCCTAGATTGATAATCTCTGGGTTGCCCAGCACTTCTCCAAGCTTGCGCGCTTCCCCATCAATCCAACCGCCACCCTCCCGATGAACGGCTTCCTTCAGTCCGCAGTCGCCGTCGAAAAGATTGTAATTTTCTAACGGCGGCGGCTGATTGAATACGGCTTCCGGAGAATAAGTGGCGCCCATGGGATTGGGGGAACGACAGACCATCGTGTGGCGTGGACTGGGTTGCAACACGATTGCTCAGCCGCCCATTGAAACGAGCAAACAGAGAGATTTTGGGTTTAGCCTCGGAGTGACCTCGGTCGAACGCTCAGGTTGAGGCATGCACGCACAACCTGTCCGACGAAGCTTTTTCCGATCTTCGAACCGGTGATTCCCGTGGCGAGGTAGGGCGTGTCGCTCCGCGACCGCCGAATCATTGATTAGCCATTGCCCTGCTAGGCCTGGTCAGCTGGCCACCCAGAACTTCGATAGCGGTTTTCGGCCTAACTGGGTCGGATCACGTCGTTTCCTTCGACGGTCGCGGAGCGACACGTCCTACCATCTTGAGTTCGACGCGGAGGTGCGAATGAACCAAAGAATCATGAAGAACAATCTACCGCTTTCGCAGGGCGACCAGGCAAGCGGGCAAGTCGAATCGTGGCCGGAGAAATACCGCCGCGGCAAGCCCAATGGCTAGCGGAGCGGGTCCGATCGAAAGCCAAAACAGGGGTTGGTCCGCGTTAGCGGCTGCAATCGTGCCGGATAACAGGAGCGTCAGGGTAAAACTAAAGGAGCTCATATCCTTTCCGGACCAGTCGGACTCTTTCGCAGACCGCTCGGCTTTCCGAAGATCGCTAAGGACTTTGCATTGGCGAGTAAGCTCTCGCGACAGCCATGGTCGGTCGGTTGCCCTTTTCTGCTGATTGGCAACTGGGACGTCCTCAATTTCGACCAGACTCTCGGCTCGCCGGCCTTGGAATACCTGGATCATTCGTTGCTTCGCTCGTCGAGTTTCCATATTCAAATTGGTGTACGGGTGGTTCATGCTGCGTCCTCACCGCTTTTCGTTTATTCAATCACTCGACGAACGAGGCCGCGCGATTTGGACACTGGAGCAACAGAAAAATTAAGCTGCTTATTCCGTGTGATTAATAGGAACGATGCGAGCGATGCTCATTGGTTGCCGATACGCCTGGATGAGTACAGCAAATCAGAGAGGCAATTTGAGGGCCTCAGTTATCCGGCAGTCGGTGACGCAGTGCGATTGTTAGCGACAAGCAGCCGTGCTAAGAATCGATGATTAGCACCGACGTAAGATTGCTGCCGAATGGATCCCCGTTAGAAAGGATCCAGGCCCTCTTGTTACTGAGAAGGGCAGCTTTTGCCAGGTCGTAAGCCCACTGCGGCCAAATCGAAGCGTAGCCGGTATTTGTCGCTTGATCGTTGAACTGAACCGCGTACTGGCCTTCCGTGTATGAACCTACATATTCGATTATGCCGACGAATGCGTCGGTGACCGGTCCAAGTTGAGCCAGAGATTCGGTTATCTGGCTTCGACGTGAGTTTGGGATAACAACGCCGGTATTCAGGCGTTTCGATAAAGCGACGACCGCATCGTTTGTGGTTTTGTTGGTCGGACTAATTTGGCCCTCCTTCTGGGAAATGAGTAAACGTTATCCAATTAAAAAATAAGTTCCTATACGTCATCGTGCGTATTGCTTTTTTGCATCATTTCCCAGTCCGGCAGCTTCCGGATACCTGGCTACTTTCGCTGAGTCCCTGCGGGACTAATTTCTCTAACCCCCGATCGTTCTGGGATTGGTTCTGTCCCTCACCGGATTCTCGCGTCGATTTCACGTGGCGAAGCGGCGATTCCTAGGAACGCTTTTGTGGGTGTGGCGCTAAGGGTCGTTTCTAAAGGACCAAGAAACAACATTGTAGAATGTTGTATAAGATCTTTAGACGCGGCCCTTGCGCTACGCCTCCAATTTACAACTGCCTTTCTGGGCATACGCAGCCGAGCGCTTCGAATGCCAGTCGCCAATTAATAGTTTACTGCGTTGACGAATGTGTTTGCTTCTGCTCGACATGTACTTGCCCTTTCGCGGTTCCGAGCGCCGGATCACTCATACTGTCGTATCCAGTCTCCAGATGACCCGCTAGACGTCGTTGGAAACTCGGATCTGATTCTGTCTCGATCGTGAAATCGTACCAGCCATAGGAGTTCTCCAGCGAATAAAATTCAGTGAGCTTTTGGTCCGAATCCAATTCGAGTTCGGTCGTTCGGTTCTTGTAGTAATCAAATACACGCACCCGGGAAGACCTTTCGCCGTGATTGTGAATCTCCAGCCTAACGCCGTACCGACGGACATCATAGATAATGCTGCTTTCCAGATTGGTTTTGAGGCTCTCAGAGATGCTTCCCTCGAATACGCGCAGGAAACCGTTCGGGCCGAACACTGAAAGATCGTATTCGGTTTGGCCGCTTGCGGTAATATCCCAAGTATCGAAAGTCTCGACGTTTGGTTCAACGGTATAGGTCCATGGTCCGGTCTGACCATCGCCGGAGTAAACTTGATACACTGCGGCGGCTTTACCGGTGTTACCGAAATGGATCTTCACTATGCCATCGGCAAAATCAGCATGCCCGCGGACATGTAACTCATAGGGTACGGCGCGCGAAGGGCGGATGCCCGGCTCCTGCACCGGCAGCGCCTGATTAACCGGCGGAACCGGAACGTAATCCGGATGCTTGGTGTTATCCGGCGGAATGTAAGCAACGGTACTGGGCAGCGGAACCTTTGCGCTGTTCGGTGAAGCGAAATTAAAGGCAGATGTGAGGTCCCCGATTACCGCGCGGCGCCACTTCGTGATGTTGTTTTCCCGTATTCCGGGATACAGCTCCCCAAATCGGTGTTCGATAAATCGAATCAGCGAGGTGTGATCGAGCACTTCCGAAGTGACCCAGCCGCCCTTGCTCCAAGGCGAAATGACAATCATCGGCACACGAACGCCTAATCCATACGGGCCAGCGGGATTAGCTGAATTCCCGGCAAAAATTTCGTTGGTTGTGTCGATTGTGGATAGACCTTGCGCTCGGGATTGCGGCACGGTCGGTGGTACAACGTGGTCAAAGAAGCCGTCGTTCTCATCATAGGTAAGAAAGAACGCCGTTTTGCTCCAAACCTCCGGCACACTGGTCAAAGCATCGAGTACCTGCGAGACGTACCAGGCCCCGTAATTCGCGGGCCAATTAGGATGCTCAGTGTACGCCTCTGGTGCGACCACCCACGAAACTTGTGGCAATGTTCCGTTCGCAATATCCTGTCGGAAAATGTCAAATAGAGTTCCTGTGGACAAGATGTTGGTGCCGGTTTTTGCTCCGACGTAAAGCGGACTCCCCGGTTGCGCGTTTTGATATTGATGGAAGTAGAGAAGCGAATTGTCCCCGTAGTTGCCGATATAGGCGTCGTTGGTGAAACCCCATGCTTCGGCGGCAGTCAAGCCCAGGCCAATATCCTGATAGATCTTCCACGATATGCCCACCTTTTGCAGAAGCTCCGGATAGGTCGACCAGTCGTAGCCGGCTTCGGCATTATCGATTACGGGGCCACCTCCGCTGCCATCGTTGCCGACCCAGCCTGTCCACATGTAGTACCGGTTCGGATCGGTTGGCCCCATCAACGAGCAATGGTAAGCGTCGCAGATCGTGAATGCATCCGCCAAAGCATAATGGAACGGAATATCGCTTCTGCCCAGGTGCGCCATCGTTGTGGTGCCCTTGTTGGGCACCCACTGGTCATACTTACCTTCATTCCACGCCCCGTGCGTGCTTTTCCAATCATGCGGGAGGTCCTCGATAAATTGGAGCCCGAGATTGGGCGCGCCTGGATGGAATGGCAATAAATAGTGATTACCATCGGGCTGATACCATACGGGGTTTCCATTGGGCAGACTGATCGTTCGCGGATCACCATATCCACGCACACCACGCAGCGTACCAAAGTAATGATCAAATGAGCGGTTCTCCTGCATCATGATGACGATGTGTTCGACGTCAGCTATCGTGCCGGTCCGAGAGTTTGCGGGAATGGAGAGCGCCCGACTGATGCTAGCCGGGAAAGCTGCAGAAACTGCGCTACTCATCAATAATTGGAGGAACGTACGGCGGTCAGTAGTCATGGATCAAAGCGTCTATTTGACCTCTGTTCCGCTTGCGCGACGAAAGCGTTACATTTTCCAGAAACTTTGGAAAAAACTGGAATCGCCGTGTGCCCTCATGCAGGACCAGTTGGCGGAGATGACGCCCGAATTGATTGGCGGAGCGCTATCGCGCTGCCGTTGGAGCGACCCTGCTCCAAACTGCGGGTCGTCCGGTCCGGACAGGCGGGAAGTAGATCACGAACGATCCGCTTCAAAAACGGCAGCTACCAACTGACCGACAATCGCCACGCGGAGCATTATCATTGAGCCCAAGATCCTAAAACCCATCTAGTGTACCGTCTCACACATAATGATGAGGTCGCCGCAGGTCAGTTGGCTGTATTTCAAGGCGCGACCCGCCTGCAACGCTTCGCGTAGCGATGCGGGCGGGGCGACGAGCATATCTAGATTGATACGTAAGGAGCGAGCAACGAGGGAAAAACAGCCAACCGGCCGCGTCCCGGAGGGTTGCGTTGAAAATGGGCCAGCGGCGACGTTGCTCGTCGGTTACGTATCGATTCAGATATGCGCCCTCCTTCCGCCAGTCCGGCTCGGACGCCTTGCCGGCGGCCTATTTTGAACGCAACGACGTCACTATTATATGTGAGACGGTACACTAGTTAAGCTCAATGCCGTGGACTCATTTAACTATCTCTCGGTCCTCCTTTCGATCATCCTCGGGCTGGCTATAACCCAAGTCCTACAGGGCTTGCGCGGGCTCATTCTGACCAGGGCGAAGGTGAAGTTGTACATCCCGACCTTGATCTGGGTTGGGCTCACGCTCCTGATCGCCATTCAGGGGTGGTGGGCGAGTTTCGGCATGCGCACGCATGCAGATTGGACCTTTCTGGCCCTCCTCATCATCGTGCTTCAAGCGATAAGCGTGTACATGGTCGCGGCATTAGTCCTACCGGACATCTCCGCGGACGCCATGGTCGATCTGCGGGAGCACTACTTCGCGCATAAAAACTGGTTCTTCGCTGCCATGTTTGGGAGCATCGTCTTTAGTGCGGCGAAGGATCTCGCTCTCAGCGGGCATATGCTCGGCGGCGTCAACGCCGGATTTCACGTGATTTTCGGCCTAGCAGCGATTGTGGGCGCGATCACGCGGCAAGAGTGGTTTCACAAGCTGTTGGCCCCCTCTATTGTTTTGCTGTTCTTGGTTTACATCGCTCTCCTGTTCGCGCGGCTTTAGCGATGACCATCCGATTGTAAACGATGCTGGTTGGGAATCCTCGGGGAGTCCGGCCATGGCTCCTTATCGCTTGCGCGAGCGCAGCCATGGCCAGCAGGACAACCGGTATAAGAATTTCATTCTGGCCCTGTTCCCTCCCTTTCTCTCTTATCGACGGAATTGAGCTACGCTAAAGCGCATTCGCGCCAAAGCCGTTCCGCTGACGGAAAATTTATCTTTGGTGTTTTGTCTTTATCACGGTTTTGCCGGCATGGTACGAGGCGCCGGGCTCGCCGTCGGTTGGGCGCTTATACTAGGTGCAGGGGTTGCGCCCGACCGTTCACGCGTGTCGCTGGTACTCGTCACCTGCGCCGAGAGACCGAAGGTTTCAGGAGTTTCGACAACGCCATATGGGTCTTTAACCGGACGCTTGCTGAGAAATCTGGTGCAGGTCCATAGATCCCTGGTAATTCCTTCTAAATGGATCTGTGACATACCTGAGGCGGAGTCCTCCTGAACTAACTGAGCTATGGTTCCTGCGATGAGGTAGTAGGCCCGGAGCTCGTCGACCATTTGGAGCTCTATTTCATCGGTATGGTGTTTCGTAATCTGGCGCAGATCCTCTTTAGAAGGACAAGCGTAAGGTCCGTCGACGACAATCCAGCGATATTCATCGACAGCCTGCTTAGCATCATTGATAGATAACGCCGTGGATGCCAGACCGAAAACAAGAGCCCCGAAAACAACACTTTTTGCGTTCATAAGTTAGAGAAGAGACGTTCCTTCTGGAATCGGATGATGTTCATACCTATCTCCTTAGCTGTAACTTGAGAGACCAGCAGTTTTTTGCTCCATCTGCCGCGATCGGTGTTCTAACTGCGAGCGCTATATGTGATTAATCGGCGCCCGCCCGGGCGCTATCGGCATTGCGGGTCGCGATTGCCGTCAACTCGAAATCGGATAGCGCGCGCAGGGCGAAAAGGTGCGAGTCCTTGGCATCAATCAATTGCGACCGTTCGCTGCCTCGCTGATAGTGCTCAGAGATGAGTTCAAAGTGCCTCGCGCCCGTAAAGTTTGGCTATCCGCTGTGAACGCGGCGATGTGGGCCATATCGGTGCTGTGTCTGATGCCGATGGAATTGTCTGCCTGGACCAACGGCCGGCTTTTGGTCTGGATGGATAGCGAACGAGCGCAAGGCGCCAGGGCGATCGCCAAAAAGTTCGAGCACGATTTCGGAATCGAGGTCACGATCGAAACACCGGCAAATATAATTGATAATTTTTCGCTGGCCGCTCCGGTAGGTAAGGGCCCTGACATCGTCATATGGGCTCATGATAAGGTCGGGGAATGGGCGGACGGCGGATTAATCGCACCGATTGGGGTCTCCCCGAAATTTGTTCGTAAGTTCTATCCGCAAGCTTGGCAGGCCGTACTGCACCATAATTCCATTTGGGCTTATCCGATCGCCCTGGAGACTATAACCCTGATCTATAACAAAAAACTCTTCGTTGGTCCTCTACCGAGAGACCTTTCAGAGCTGTTATCGTCTGACCGATTGATCCGAACCAAGCATCCCGGCGTGAGAACGATTCTGTGGGACTACAAGAATGCGTACTACTCTTGGGGAATTCTGGCTAGCGCGGGGGCCTTCGTTTTTAAGAAGCAGCACACCGACTATGACTTGCATAATGTCGGTGTGGCGACTCCGGGAGCCGTCACGGGACTTTCGAAAATTATCGACTTAGTTCATGCTGGTATTCTTCCGACCGGCCCGGTGAATGGTGAAGGGGAAGTGCTAATGGCCGAAGGTAAGTTGGCGATGACCATCTCGGGGCCATGGGACTGGCCGAACCTGATCCAAAACGGGATCGATTTCGAATTAGCTCCAATGCCGGGCATCGGGGGGGAGCTGGGGCGTCCCTTTGTCGGGGTTACTGCTGCCTATCTGAATCGATTGAGCCCGAATCAAGACTTAGCCAAAGTATTCCTAGAACGTTACCTCCTCACTGATGATGGACTCCGTGCGATAAATCAGGCAAAGCCCATCGGTGTTCCTGCATTGGTCTCATTGTACGAAGAGTGGGCGAGGGAGGATATTCGCTTGCGTCAATTGAAGGGCGCCGTGGACCTGGGCGAAATCATGCCGAACATACCACAAATGGGTCGTTTTCTTAGTGCCGTTGGAACAGCCCTGCAAATTGCGACAGAAGGCCAAGCGTCCGCCCAGGAGGCACTTCGGGAGGCCGCGGCCAACATGCGCGAGAAGTGAGAATCTGGTCGCACAGCTTTAAGGATCGCATTTTACCGCGAAGTGGGGCGGGCCAATTAGGTAATCCATTCCAGAGTTTGCGGCTTTAGCGGGTTGAGAAATGGGACCTCATCCTGTACGGCTAACTGCCACTGCTTTTTC
>Ga0209526_10002586_pt1 | contig 12216 bp, 14 predicted proteins | sample JacPinW_OM2H0_M1_FD_188566 | JGI IMG/M metagenome (GOLD analysis project Ga0209526, IMG submission 188566) | Forest soil microbial communities from Algoma, Ontario, Canada - Jack Pine, Ontario site 1_JW_OM2H0_M1 (SPAdes) (version 2) | ecosystem: Environmental > Terrestrial > Soil > Boreal...
CACTCGTAGTTCATGCTTCATGCTCAGCAGCGTGCTGAGCACGTTAGTATCAACGATAGCCGCGTAGCTTTCGGCGGTCTGACGCTTACGTTGCGGGAAACACCCACCAGATTAGTGCGCGTGTCGCCGGAACCGTCCAGCAAGTTCTAGTGGACGACAATTGGCACGTTGAGGCGAGTCAGCCGCTCGTTAAGCTGGATCCCCGGGATTTTGAGGTCGAGTTGGTCAAAAATCGAGCACAATTGAAGCAAGCCAACGCGCAGTTCAGCCAAACAGAAGCAGCGATGGAGCAAGCCAACGCCGACCTCCTGCAGCGCCATGCGGAGGTTAAATTAGCGGCGGCCCAAGTGATTCAGTCCCAGGCGAACTTTGACATTGCAAAGATCAACTTCGACCGCAGCCAAGGCCTCTTTCAAAAAGGAGCGGTTTCGAAGGAAGAGGTCGATACTAACCGTGCGACTCTTGATGCTGCTCGGGGAACGCTAGACGGAGCGAAAGCGACTAACGAAGCGAATCAGGCGCAGGTTGTGGCGGCCCAGGCGGCAGTTGACAGCGCAAAGGCCCAAATTGAGAACGCGGTTGCGAACGTGTCAGTTAGCGAAGCGACTGTGCGGTACTATTCGGGGGGTACGGTTTCATCGGGAGGGAGGGTTGCGATACGATTTGGCGGTGACGACGCCTTGCTCCATCCGAAGCAAAATGTGCTTCACCGTCGAGATCTGCGGCAGCAGCACGGCGTACTCGCAGCGGCTTCGCTGTAGTCGAACACGCACGGCCCTGAATTGGACAACGTTCCCTTTGATCAAGAGCTCGACTTCAATCAACCGCTGGAGAAAGAGGTGGATTTGGGTACGAAGGATCCACCTTCACCGAGACTGCAAAGCCCTATCGGGACGTCGTAGTCTAGGCCCTGAACGATTTCAGCTCAACGTAAGTGCCCCGTAGAAAACCCGAACGATTCCGACCTTACGAGGGGCGTCGCTTTCGTCCCAGAGGGGACTGAATGAAAGTACAATATTTGTTTGGGCCACTCTTTAGGGCGACATAAGGGCGACGCCAGTTCCTTCTAGAGGAAAACGTGCGGGACTCGAACCCGTGCACCGGCCTTGAGAGGGCCCTGTCCTAACCGACTAGACGAACGCGCCAAACGGAGTCCGAATGTATCGCGCGGACCGGCAAACTCAAGCGGCAGCGACAAGCGAGGTTTTCACCGCCACACCGAATTGGCCGCAGAAATGCAGAGACCAAATTACTTGGATTGCGAGAAATCACGTAACTGCTGATGTTTCAATTCCAGATTTCTCACAAAAACGAGTTCTGGAGGTCCAGATGGTCATCGAGACGACCGCCGAGCGGCCAATGATATTTACGATCCGATTCGCGAACCGGCAAATCGATGGCGGTTCAGACTACAATCGCGGCAATTGGGACAAAATCATCTTGCAGCAAAATTTCTCATGTTAGGTAGCGGACTCCCAAACACGAACAGCTGGGATCTCGCATGAATCGAGACCGTGTCCGAAAACAAGGTTCGAAGATATTCGATGAACGAAATGATTCAATGCCGCAACCATTGAAGATTACCCACCGCCGGCATGCCTCAACGCCGGTCTGTAGATGTAGGAATCCGTGGAGGAATTTTGTCCGGGGCAGACATGGGCAGACCATATTGCTTACGTGATCTATGGCATGCACCCGGCATAGGAGTTCCACGCCGCACGCACAGGGATAACCGTATGATAAACAGGGAATTCGCGCGGAGGAGGAAGTTCGTGCATCATCTGTTGCTAATTCTCGCTCTGTCTGCGCTGCGTGCCAGTGCCGCCGAGCGCTGGGAGGTGCTGCCACCCACGCCTGCGCCGATTCCCTCCAAGCGTAGCGGCCAAGCCAACGCCAACGGGATCAGTATCCACTATGCGGCCTACGGCCAGGGCTCGCCGGTGATCCTGCTGCATGGCGGCCTGGCAAACGCGGAATATTGGGGCAACCAGATAAACGCGTTGGCACGGTACCATACCGTGATCGTGATGGACAGTCGCGGCCATGGCCGCAGCACCCGCGACTCTCGACCCTACGGCTATGATCTGATGGCGGATGACGTAGTTGCGCTAATGGACGTGCTGAAGGTTTCAAAAGCCGACATCGTTGGGTGGAGCGACGGGGCCATCCTTGGCCTCGATCTCGCGATGCGCCACTCAGACCGGGTTGGCAAGATCTTTGCCTTTGCCGCCAACACGGTTACTTCGGGCGTTAAGGATGGCGTGGAGAAGAACCCGACCTTCGCCGCTTTTATTGAGCGCGCCGGCCATGAGTACCAGACGTACTCAGCGACCCCTAAGGAATACGATGCCTTTGTCGCGCAAATCAGCAAGATGTGGGCGAGCCAGCCAAACTGGACAGATGGGCAGCTCAAGGCCATCACCGCATCCGTTCTGGTGGTGGACGGAGACCACGACGAAGCGATCAAACGCGAGCACACAGAATACATCGCTGCAACAATCCCACGCGCCGGATTGCTGATCCTACCCAGCGCAAGCCATTTCGCTTTCCTACAGGACCCTGAACTTTTCAATTACGCCGTCCTACACTTCCTGGGCGACCGCTGAGCAAGGAGATCAGTCGTTCGGCAGAATACCGATTTTGATACCCTCACTTCGCTGGTGCAAGCGCCAGGCATCCTCGAATCGAGTCAGCAGAAACTGTTGCGTTACGATTGCCGGCCAGTCGATTACTCCGGACGCAAGCAGATCTATCGCCCGCTGCGTAGTGAGTGGGTTAGTATAAGTATCAAGGATCTTCAATTCGCGGCGGAAAAGCTCGTATGGTCGAATAGAGACCTCTGCATCGGGATTAACGACACCGAGCCAAACGATTGTTCCACCAGGATGGGTCACCTCCACGGCTAAGTGCATGGCGGCAGTAGCTCCCGCGCACTCCAGCACGATATTAAACGCACCATTCGGGATTCCGGTGGGAGCGACTCAAACCCGATTTGAGTTGCGTAGTTTCGCCGGGCTTCACTTCGTTCGGCGACGAGCAATTGACATGCTCCGGAGCATCGGACCAGAGAAGCAGCGATGTGCAGATCGGTTCCACAAAGACCCGACGTCCGCACCTTAACGACGACCTCGTGAGGTGCCGGTTCTGGAACAGGAACGCTTTTGACCGTTACCTTCCCGACCTCTCTCCAGACAACAGCTAGATTCGACAAATTGGCGCGATTCATAACGGATGAACTGACTGGATCTCCTGTTGAAGGAACAACGAAATAGCAGTTGCGACCTCCTTGACGTGACCAGCCGGGTCAATCGATTTGGGGGTGACTTCGCGGAACGTGCTGCCCGGAATCAGTGAAGAGAGCAGCTGTGCGTACTCAATCGGGTGAATTGGATCTTGGCGGTTTCCCAATATCAGGGTTGGAACCCGGATAGTCTTCCAGTCCGCCGGATCGTTGTTCGGAACATCTTTGGGCATCCGATCTAAGACGGCAAAGTTTTGCTCGGCCCCTGGGCGTTCGAACTGTCGCAAGAGCGAATGCGCCGAGTCGACCGATTCATTACGGATTTGCTGGAATAGCTTGTAACTTTCAAACAGCGCTCGTCCCTCAACGATTCCTTTATGCTCAATCAGACTTGCAATCTGGGCATAGACCTGAAGGTTTTTCGGCGAGCGTTCATCAAGCCACGCAGGGCGGCAGAGGATCAAACCAAGCGTTCTGTCAGGAAACCGGAGGGCAAAGTTGAGTGCAACGCCTGCACCCATCGAGATGCCGCCGATCACGGCACTGGGGATTGTTAAATGGTCGAGCAGCGAGCAAAGGTCGTCGGCGAAACTACTAAACGTAAGTCGCTCCGGATCAAGCGAGGCAATAGCTCCACCGTGGCCTCGCGCATCGAATGATAGAAGGCGAACGCCAGGCACGACGAATGTCCTTGGCTGATTAACATCACCTCCCAGGCCGTGTTGAAACACCAGTGGCATCCCGACGCCTTCGTCAATGTAGTTGAAGGTTGCATCGGACGCCCTAAAGCGGGGCATGATCCGCCCCCTTTCCCAGTTTGGAAATGATCCCCCGCAAATAGTGCGCGGTCGGAGCAGCTTCTGATTCGTCTATCCCATGTACGATAAGAGGTCCTCGGAAACCGACTTCCTGTAGACACCTCAAAAAGTGCGAGAAATCGACCACTCCTCCCCCGGCCGGGCAGACCTTGCCGTTGCCGTCTCGATCTTTCGCGTGAGCGAGGACGACCTGATCGCCCAAGAGCTGACAAGCTTCCTCAATAATGGCTCGATCTTCCGAGGCTGACCCAGCTTTGATTAGATTTGCGGGATCGAGGATGATTTTGAGCCGGGAACTTTTGATCTCTTTAATCAACTGCCATGCCGCCGAGGCTGAATCGATGACATTTCCCGGTTCGGGCTCGATCGCTAAGAGTAGGCTGTTGACTTCTGCAATCAGAATAGCGCGTTCTAAAGAATCCAAGAAATCACCCCTGGCTTCTTTCGACGCGTTCTCCGGATGCCGGCGCCACATGTCCAATGGATCACGCGTCCCGGTGCAAAGCGTTAGCATCGGAATATGCAGTCGCGCGCAAACAGCAGCCAATGCTTCCAAGCTCACCAGGCCTCCGGCTCTTATCCTGGAGTCGGGATGCGCCATGTTAAACGTGCCCGACAGCGCTGAGAGCTCGACCTTCTCATTGGCCGCTGCTGATAAGATTTGATCGACGGTTTCGTCGCCAACATCGGTTGGTAGTGAAGGCAGGCCAACGCAGGACAGGTTGAACTGCGTGCACGAGTAATCACAGCCCCGAACTGCAGCGAATATCTCGCTGACGGTTTCCCGGCGAAACGTTTTGGCGAAGATACCCAGGTTCATCGTACTCCTCCGGTGACGTCGGCGAGCTGCACGCCTTTCCCAGTGCGGCATGACTCAGAAACCGCGACTAAGGCTCGGATCACTGCCAATCCATCGTCCGCAGTCGCACCATGTTGAGGCATTCCCTTGAGTATCGTGTCGGCAAATCCTTCAAGCTGAAGTTTGTAAAAATGGGCGTCAGCTCCCAGCACACGATGGTACTGACCGTCGCGGACGGAAAAGCATTCGACTTCGCTGGAGCGTAGATACCAAGGGTTAAAAGTCTTTCCGATGACACTTCCGTGTTGGGCGTAGATTTGAAAACCTTCGTGCCAGTCCATACGGACAGGAATGGTGAGATCAAGCTGACCGGTGAAACCGCCGGCGAACTTAGCGGTGATCATCCAGCAGAAGGCGCCGAACTTTTCATTAAGCTCTGCCTGAACGCTAACGATCTGGCCACCGAGGAAAAGCGCGATATCGAAAAGGTGGCTGCCGTGGCCCAGAAGGTAGTAGACCGGCTTATTGGATTTGGGGTTCCCATCCGGCTTCTTACTGGCGGAGCTGGTGATTGGAAGGGGCTGGAGGTTGTCTGTTTGGACGTAGCGGTAAGTGGAATCGCAGTACCAAGCTTTCAGCGCCAGCAACTCTCCTCCTTCTTCCTGAAGAAATCGCTTGGCAAAGACAATCCCCGGATCGAAACGCTTCATCGTTCCCACCTGGACCGTGAGGCGAGACGCTTTGGCCTGATCGCGTAGCGCTATACACTCTTCAACTGTGGTACCGAGCGGCTTTTCAACCAACACATGCTTACCGGCGGCCAGCGCTCGTGAGGCAGCCTCAACATGGAATTGATCGGCAATCGCGATGATGACGGCTTCCACTTTAGGATCGCCCAACATCTCTTCGTAGCTAAGGTACATTTCCTTTGGCTGGTAGTAGGCGGCTAATCGGCTAACCAGGTCCTTAGCTACGTCACATATCGCGTATAGTTCCAGGTTGCGTGCTTTGCTGCATGATTCGAAGTGCGCGGCCTGTGAAATTGGACCGCAACCGAGAATACCGACGCGGAGCAATCGATCTTCTTTTGTCATGCCAGAGCTTGCTCCGCTTTTTGTCCCAGACTCTTGATCCACCTAATCGCAGCACATGGATCCTTATCTGAGAAAACCAATGACCCTGGGATCACGCCGTCGGCGCCGGCTGTCGCCAACATAGGGACCGTGTGACGTCGAATTCCGCCGTCGACGAAAATTTCGGCTCCGGCTTGGCTCCGATCTCGCTCGCAGACGATCGCTTTGATTCTTTCACCGATTCGCGGATCGATTTCTTGGCCCTTGATGCCGATCTCTGTGCCCATAACAAGAAGTCGATCAGTAAGATCTAAATGAAGGTTCCCCGCATGTATGGGGTCACCTAGCTCCACGACCAATCCCGCCTTCTTGCCAAATTCCCGGATCTTCGAAAGAGTGGCTCGGACGTCAGAGCAGAGTCTCCGATGTACGGTAATCATATGGGATCCGGATTCTGCGAATCGTTCGAGCCAGCCGTCGGTATCCGACATCATCACGTGCACGTCTAAACAAGCCCTCGTCCTGGCTCGGAGCGCTGAGATAAAGTCAGGCCCGAATAACAGGTTTGGCACACAGAGACCATCCATCACGTCAAGGTGAAGGCCATCCACGTGTGGTGCGACGAGGTTAACGGCCGCCCCGAGTTCTAATAAGTCAGCAGACCAAAGGGAAACGGAGATTTTCATGAACAATGAGAGACGCAACCAGAATTGCTTTCGAATAAATGCGTTTAATTTCGTATGTATTCGTATTAGCTAAAATCGAAGTCAAACGAAAATAGTTGAAAAGAAAACAAAAGCATGGAGAATGGACGCGTGGATCAGCCCATTCATCCCATAGAGGACGCACCGGTGTTCGCTGATGAGCGGCAGAGCAAGATTGCAGAGTTAGTTGCCTGCCGGGGTAAAGTGTTAACGTCGCAGCTGACCACTTTTTTGGGTGTGAGCGAGCCCACGTTGCGAAAAGACTTAACGGTTCTGGAAGAAAGAGGACTACTCAAGCGGACACACGGCGGCGCAATTGCAATCCGCCCGCCGGCAGAACGTGATCTGGAGGTTCGTTCGACTCAGAATCTGTCCGCCAAGCAAGCCATCGCCATGGCATGCTTACGGGAAATCAATAACGGAGAAGCGGTCTTCCTGGATAGCGGAACGACAGTCGAGCTCGTAGCTCGCGAGCTCGGCAAAAGCCGACGACACGTTACGGTAGTTACCAACGCACCGAGAGCTGCCATGGAGGTCGCGGCAAATAGCGCCATATCTCACATCCTGCTTGGCGGACAGCTCCGGCTAGTGGGCGGCAGCCTTACTGGACCTTTGACCACCCAGATGCTGAATCTGTTCCGGATTAATACGGCTCTGATTGGCGTCAGTGGAATTACCGAAGACGGGATTACTGTCTCAGATTTCGCAGAGGCCCAGCTCAAAATCGCAGTAATCGAAAGAGCTCAAAAAGTGGTAGTCCCTCTTGATCATACGAAAATCGGTGTCGTTGATTTTACGAAGGTCTGCGGATTGGATCAGATCGATGTGGTTGTGACCGACCGCTCGAACGACAATCTACGCCGGCTTTGCGACGAGCGCGGCATCCGGGTGGTAGTTGCTGGTTCTAATTCAGTCTCTTAATCTTCGCTCATCCTGCCGTTTTGCTCCTTTTTACCAATGCCGGCTGCCATGTGCGTTACGTCGGTGCCCTTGGCTGGCCCTCACTGCATCCGGTATTCAAGGAATTCGCTGAGCGGACAGAAGCCATATCCTTGGCGGAACCAGGTGCGACGACCGCGTTGGAGTTTTCCGATGGCAAAATTATGCTCAGCATGGCGACGAGTCTGGACGTCATAACGTACGAGCGAATTGTTGAAACGGTCGGCCATGACCGGTTTCGAAATTTGGTCGGCGAATCGGATATCGTTGCCTTCGTTGATTGGACAATGGTCTCGCGAATGACAGACATTTTGACGAGCGTTTTAGAAAGAGTCCTTCCGAAATTGAGCGAGACCGCCGCGCCGAAATTCTTTTTCGATTTGGCAGATCCTACGAAACGGTTGCCAAACGAACTTCGAGCGGTGCTCGATGTTATTTCGTCTTACCAGAATTTTGGCAGTGTCTGCCTGGGTCTAAACAGAAGAGAGGCCTGCCAGGCAGCGAAGCTCCTCCAGATCTCGGCAGTGGACGAAGCTTCTATCGAAGTCCTGGCGCGCGAAATCAGGCGCAGCCTGAAATTGGATGTCGTGCTCGTACACGCGAAGGCGGGAGCCGTTTGTGCCGACGCGACCGGGGCTCAGACGTTGCCATCGCCGCACTGCTCCCGGCCCGTGGTCAAGACTGGTGCCGGCGACCATTTCAATGCCGGTTATATCGTCGGGCAGTTGCTCGGGTTGGAGCCCCAAAAATGCCTTCCTCTTGCGATAGCGTCTCCCAGCCTCTACCTGCGTTCAGGATCAAGTCCAACTCTAGACGAACTAAAGTCCGTCTTCACGGACGAACACCTTGACGGTCTGGCAAACGCGTTTCCGGAGAACGCAGCGCCGAACCTCCTTGGTGACCGCGGCTTGTCTTCACAACCTAATCGCACCTCACAATTCTAAGAGTTTGCCAATGCACAATACGTTAACCAAACGAGTCGCCGTCGATATGGACGAAGTAATGGCAGACACGCTCAGTCGGTGGCTGGAATGCTACAACCGAGATTTCGGCACGACGATTACGAAAGCTGACCTACATGGCAAAAGACTCTACGATCTTGTCGGGCCGAGCGGAGCCAGGGCAGCCCGAGCTTATTTGGACCAGGCTGAATTCTTTCGCGATTTGCCGCTGATGGAAGGCAGTCAACAGATCGTAAAAACTGCTTTCTGAACGATACGAAGTTTTCGTGACATCGGCCGCGATGGATCATCCAAACTCGTTTGCTGCCAAGTATTCCTGGCTCAAAGAGCATTTTCCGTTTATCCCAGATAAGCGCATCGTGTTCTGCGGGGACAAAAGCATCATCAGAGCCGATTTCATGATTGATGACAGCGAACAGAACCTGGCGGCTTTCACCGGCAAAGGTTTTATTTTCAGTGCGCCACACAACCTCCTGAATGATAGTTTTCTTCGAGTTAACACCTGGCTCGACATTGCTGACAGATTTGAACTAGCGCGACCGGTTAAGTAAAAAGTGCAAGATCCTCTTACCGGTGAGGTTTGCGGGCCAATGCAGCAAGGATCGGCTTGGCAACGCTCGCCTCCGGTTCGCTAGGGCGCGATCGGCAGCAGATGAACGCGAATTAAAATCCAATTTGCGGGCAACTCGTCCGGCAGTTCGCACACCGTGAGCGTGGGACTCCGTGAATTTCACCTGACTTTGCTCTTGACACCGATTCGACCTGCATATACTTAACTCATAGGTTAATTAACCTCGAGGTATAATAGAGTGCAAGATAACCTTAGCCAAACTTTTGCGGCACTGGCAGACCCGACCCGAAGAGCCATGCTGGCTCAGCTCGCCAAAGGGCAGGCTAACGTTTCCGATCTGGCCAAACCATTTCTCAAAGACATGAGCCTGCCGGCGATCACCAAGCACCTTAAAGTCTTGGAGAAAGCCCGCCTCATCAGCAAAGCCCGGGAGGCGCAACGACGTCCCTGCAAACTCAACGCAGACGCATTTAAGGACGTGGCCGACTGGATGGAACAGTATCGAATACTTTGGGAGGAGCGTTTTGATCGCCTCGATGCCTACTTAAAAACTGTCACTGCAAAAAAGAATGCGAAAGGAAAAAGAAATGGCCGAAAAAAATAACTCCAACGAGATCAGGATCACCCGGATTTATGATGCTCCCATTGAAGCCGTCTGGGATGCCTGGACCGATCCCAACCAAGTGGCGCAATGGTGGGGACCGCGCGGATTTACCCTTACTACCCATAGCCACGATTTAAAATCGGGAGGCAGTTGGAACTACACCATGCACGGTCCCGATGGCGTCGACTACCCTAATAAGACCCACTATCTCGAAGTCGAAAAGCACTCCAAACTGGTTTACGACCACGGCGGCAATGATGATCGACCTCCCCTCTTTCAAGTGACGGTCCTTTTCTCTGAAATCAAAGGCGGGACCAGGATGGACATGAGCATGAAATTGCCAACTCCCGAAGCTGTCGAGGAGACTCGAAAATTTATCAAGCGAGCGGGCGGCGATTCGACCTGGGACCGACTCGCGGAATACCTGGAAAAGGAGTTATCCGGCAAAGAAAAATTCGTTATCAATCGAACGTTCGATGCGCCTCTTGAACTGATGTTCGAGATGTGGACAAATCCGAAACATTTTTCTCAATGGCTGCCCCCGACGGGATTTGAAATGCAATTCATTAAGTCCGACATCAAACCCGGCGGAAGTATCTTCTATTTCATGACGGGTGGAGACGTCAAAATGTACGGAAGAGCCGAATATTTAGAAATCGAGAAACCTGATCGCGTTGTGTACACCCAACAGTTCTGTGATGAAAATCAGAAACTCTCTCGCCATCCCATGGCTCCCACGTGGCCCGAAACCATGCTGACGACCGTGAAATTGACTGAAGAGGGTCCCGATCGAACTCGCGTGACCGTGACTTGGGAACCTTATGGAGGCGTAACACCGGAAGAGCTCGAAACCTTCATCAAATCAAAAGGAGGTATGACTCAAGGCTGGAGCGGATCTTTTGATAAGTTGGAAGCGCATTTGGCGTATTCTGCAAGTAATGTGGCGTGTCGCGCTAGTTACAACTGAAGCGAACAGGCTAAGCTGGATGCAATCGTGGTAGGAACACACACGCGCCACCACGAATCACCGTTACTTCATCCACATATGTCTAAAGTCTGGTTTATCACTGGCGGTTCGCGCGGGCTCGGTCGCGCACTTACCGAAGCCGTCCTCGACGCGGGTCATCAGGTTGTCGCCACCGCTCGTCGTCCCGAGCAATTAGCCGATCTTGTTGAAACGTACGGCGACCAAATTCGGACTGCTAAGCTCGATGTGACATCACCGAAGGATGCGGAGTCTGCTGTTGCCGCCGCGATCAATGCTTTTGGCCGCATTGATGTTGCGGTGAACAACGCCGGGTATGGCTTTGCCGGTGCATTCGAGGAGATGTCTGCAGAGGAATTCAAAGGTCAGATTGATACTAATTTCTGGGGTGTCGTGTACGTGACACGCGCAGTCCTTCCTGTTTTGCGCCGGCAGGGCGCCGGTCATCTCATCCAGATCACCTCAACGGGTGGCCGGATGGCAGTTGCCGGTCTATCCGGTTATCACGCGGCCAAGTTCGCCGTCGAAGGTTTTAGCGAGGCTCTTGCCCAGGAGATCAAACCTCTCGGGCTCAAAGTGACGATCGTTGAGCCGGGTGGTTTTCGCACCGATTGGGCAGGAGCATCGATGAGCTATGCCTCGCCCATCAAAGCTTACGCCCCCTCGGTGGGAGTGATTCGAGGTCACATGGAACGAATGGACGGCCAGCAGCCGGGCGATCCTCGCAAGGGCGCTGCAGCGATCCTGAAGATCGCAGAGGTCGCAGAGCCTCCGCTTCGCCTTCCATTGGGTAATGACGCGATGGCGGTCCTTCGCCACAGCTACAAGACCAGCGCTGAGGAACTGGAACGCTGGTCTGGCATCACGCAGTCGACCGATTTCGACGGTCTCACGATATCCAACACGGAGCATTCTGTCTTAAATATCTTGAAGGGGTAAGTACGCCTAAAGCCCGATTGTACGACTACGCTCAACCCGGCATGAACAAGTTCAAAATCTCGAATGCTTTTCAGGCCGGGTTGAAAGCCGTCGGGATCGATCCCGCGACGGCGCTCCGCAAAAGCGGCCTTCCCCTTAATTTGTGGAGTTCGGGCAAAGGCATGGTGACGACCGAACAGTTCTTTGGGCTTTGGCGTGCTTTGGGCGAACTCAGCAACGATCCTGGGATTGGTTTGAAGCTCCCAGGCCTTGTCCCACAGGAACACCATCATCCGATGAACATCGCCGCGCAGCATGCCCGGACCTTTCGGGACGCCGTGCAGCGCATGGCACGTTATAAAATTCTCTGCTGCGCGGAAGAAATGCGCGTGATCGAAGGAAAGGAGGAATGCAGTGTGGAGTTCGATTGGCTCTGGAGCCGCGAGTTCACTCCGCCTCAGTTGCTCGATGCTGCGTACGCCACGGTGCTCGAGCTCGGCCGTCGGGGTACCAAGCAGCCGTTGCATCCATCACGCGTCGAACTGAAGCGGAATCCCGACCATAGCGAGATTTACGAAAGCTACTATGGCTGCCGCGTGAGG
>Ga0209526_10002587_pt1 | contig 12212 bp, 9 predicted proteins | sample JacPinW_OM2H0_M1_FD_188566 | JGI IMG/M metagenome (GOLD analysis project Ga0209526, IMG submission 188566) | Forest soil microbial communities from Algoma, Ontario, Canada - Jack Pine, Ontario site 1_JW_OM2H0_M1 (SPAdes) (version 2) | ecosystem: Environmental > Terrestrial > Soil > Boreal...
GAAAGACCGCCCGTCGGAATCACAGTTGGCGTTTCAGGCGCCGATGGACGCTCTAGAATCAAGTCGGGGACGGGCCTACAGACGTGAGCCATTGCCCCGTCAACTACCCCCCGACGGCTGTGGCCACTCTGGAAAGCCCGCCCTCAGGCCAACCCGCCGAGGTTAGACCAGTGAGACGGGCGACCACAAGCCCCTTGGTTTTGGTCCGGCTCCGGCTCAGGCGCTAGCCGGTTGCGTGTTCGCCCGGCTTTGGTCCATCCCGTGCAGGCGAAGGAGGTTTTCGCCCAGGATCTTCCGCTTGGCCTGTGTGGTCAGCGCTGGGTAGCCGTAGCCCTCCTGCAGGTCGGCCGGGATCTCGAAGTCCCAGAAGGCCTTGAGCGCCCATTGTGGATGGAAGATCGGGGCCTCGCTGCCGTAGATGATCTTGTCCTCACCGCACCAGAAGAGCAGCTTGCCCAGGACCTCGGCGAACTGCCGGGGAGCGCGGACGATGAAGTTGATGGTGGCCGCCAGCGAGGCGTACAGGTTCGGATACCGGATCAGCTGCCAGCACACTTCGTCGAGAAACGGCAGGCCCACGTGATAGATGACGAAGTTGAGGTCCGGGAAGTTGGCAGCCGCGCCGTCCATGTCCCATGTCTGGGTGTGCTCGATCGGCTGAGGGCCGAGCGGCACGCCCTTGTGGACCCCGATCAGCTTGACACCCAGCTCCTGAGCCTTTTCGAAGATCGGAAACGCCACCTGGGGGTCATCCATGCGCCAGGGGAAGGGAGTCCCGTAGTCATAACGCACGTTGTAGAACTTGAACGCCTTGGCTCCATATTCTTTGACCTGGCGCTCCATGAGGTCCAGGGCCCGCTTGCCCTCCAGCGGGTTGACCGAGCCCCAGAACACCGTCTTGTCGGGCCGCCGGGCGGCAAGCTCGGCGCACCTCTCCCAGGCCGACAACCCGTCCTGGTACAGGTCTGTGAGGGGCAGCGGCATCGCCACCAGCATGTCTGTGTCCGACTGGCCGAACACCATCTCGTCAATCTCGTCCACGCTCCAGTTGTGCAGGAACCGCTCCGGAGGCAGGACAGTTTCTCCGCTCGGCGTGAGGGCGGCGTGGAAAGCATAGAGGTGGTTGCTGAACATCTCCCCCGGCGGCCCCAGGGCGTTCCCCTTCTCGAAGTTGAAGACGTGTGCAACGCTGTCGAAGACAAATGCGTCACCGATCATCAGTCGTCACCTCCAAGGGGGGGCGGTCCCGATTCATTTGCTGTTGGAGGTAGCGGTCACGGTCGGCTACCGCCACTGGATCGGGAAGGAAACGCAGCTTCGAGCGGGCCTCGTCTGAGAGGCGGTCCATGGTCCAGGGTTCATCCCAGACCACCTCGATGACGACATCGCCCGAAGAAGGCATGGCCTCTACCGCCTGACGGGCTTCGGAAAGCATCCGCGAGGCGAAGGGGCACCAGCCGGAGGTCAGCAGCAGCTCCACGCGGGTGCGTCCCTCGTCGACCTCGATCGAGCGCACCAGCCCCATATCCACTATGGAGATGCCTCGCTCCCGGCAGCAGGGGTCGAACACGGAGCGAAGTGCATCGACGACGGCGGGCGAGACCCCCGGCCCCGATGGGGATATCGCGAAGTCCTCCTGAGGCACGTTCATCACCTCCCTCCGAGATTGTGCACCTGTGGCCGCGTTGAGGGAAGGGGCGGGCGACGCAGTCCCGGCTAGCTTGCGCTCGTGGACTTGCCTTCGGGCTGCTGGACGCTTACCCTCCCACAGATTTACGCCCGCCTGGCGGTTGGGCGCCCAAACCGGCTGCGGAGGACTCGGCATGGCTCCTGCGATCACCAAGGCCAGGCGGCTCACCGGTGCCGGCCTGATAGGGGCAGTTATTGCGCTCGCTACGTTCGTACTTACCTCAACAGCTCAGCCCGTGCGTGCCGTTATGCCCAATACTGGCGAGCTTTATGTCGGCCTCGATTTTGGCAGGATTGGGCACTACACCAGCACGGGAGTCCTCATCGAGACACTGGATTCGACACACGCGACGACCAAGAGCACGGGCATGTGCTTCGACAGTGCCGGAAACCTGTTCTCGACGCAGATCCAGGCGAACACTGTCAGTAAGTTCAATCCAAACGGCTCGCTGCTCGCCGCAAACTTCGGAGCTGGCTACAACCAGAATCCGGAGAGCTGCGCCATCAACTCCGCGGGGCAGATATTCATCGGTCAGACCGGCGGGACCCACCAGGTCCTCAAGCTGGACGCGTCAGGTAACCAGCTTGCTGCCTATAGCCCAACGGTAGGACCCAACGGAACTAACTGGATCGATCTGGGCGGCGGCGACGAGTGCACACTCTACTACACGAGCGGAGGGACCCTGATCAGGCGGTTCAATGTCTGCACCAACAGTCAGATGAGCGACTTCGCCACGGCGCCCAGCGGTCCCTGCTATGCCCACCGAGTCCGCCCAAACGGGGAGGTCATGGTGACGTGCAGCGACGCTGTGTATCGATTCGGCCCTTCCGGAAACCTACTGCAAACCTACCCCGGCACCTCTCTCACACCATCGACAGTATTTCTTATTACGGTGAACCTGGATCCCGACAATACGACCTTCTGGGTCGCCGACGGTCCCAGCCAGGTATTTCGCGTTGACATCGCGACCGGGGTCCAGGTATTCACTTTCCCCATACCAAGCATCGTCGGCGGTCTGGCGGTGGTGGGGGAACCGCGGCAGATGCCGAATCCTGCTCCCACTCCAGTGCCGACTCTCCCTGCCCTGCCAGGGCCGCCGGCGACCGGCCGAAGCTGACCCTCGCGCCGAGGGCCAATAACGGACGGCGGCGGTGGAATTTGCCCGGCAGTGCGGTCTCCGCGTGCTGGAGCACAATCAATGAATGACCGACCAGCCAACCCCGCTGCTCTCTGGACGGACTGCCTGGGCGCGTAGCCTCGAGGCGCCGCTGCGCAGGTTTCTCCGCACCGAGACGGCGAGTGCCGCCGTCTTGCTGGCCGCAACCCTGGCCGCGCTCCTGTGGATCAACATCCACCCGAGCTCGTACGAGAACTTATGGCGGACCCGGCTGTCCATCGGCATCGGTGGCTTTGAGGTCTCTCAGGAGCTGAGCCTTTGGCTCAACAACGGTCTGATGACATTCTTCTTCTTCGTCGTCGGCCTCGAGGCTCGGCGCGAGTTCGACATCGGAGAACTACGCCAGCGGCGCCGAGTTGCACTGCCGATTCTTGCCGGCCTCGGCGGGATGGTCGTGGCGGTTGCCATCTATCTCGCGGCCAACGCCGGCCGGCCGTCGACGCACGGATGGGGCGTGACGATGTCGACAGACACCGCCTTTGCCCTCGGGCTCCTGGCGCTGGTTGGTCCGAGATTCCGAGAGCGCCTTCGCGCTTTCATGCTGACCGTGGTCGTCGTGGACGACATCGTGGCGCTGATCGTGATCGCGACGTTCTACTCCGGACGCGTCGTGCTGGGGCCGCTCGTCGTCGCGATCTTCGTGTTCACCACCGTGCTGCTCGTGGCCTGGCTGCGCGTCCGCTACGGTCCCCTGTACCTCGCGCTGGGGGTGGCGGCGTGGGTGGCTCTCTTCAAGTCGGGAGTCGACCCACTGGTGATCGGATTGGCGATGGGCCTGCTGACGTATGCGTACCCGGCCGGTCGCGGCGATCTCCAGCGCGCCACGGACCTCTTCCGCTTGTTCCGCGAGCAGCCGACACCGGAGCTCGCCCGTTCGGCGCAAGCCGGACTGGCAGGGGCGGTGTCGCCGAACGAGAGGCTGCAGCAGATCTATCACCCCTGGACGAGCTACGTGATCGTGCCCCTGTTCGCCCTGGCCAACGCAGGCATCGCCATCAATGGTGGCCTGCTCTCTCGGGCCATGACCTCGCCGATCTTCCTCGGGATCGTGTTCGGATACGTCGTGGGCAAGCCCGCCGGCATCCTGGGCGTCTCGTTACTCGCAACCAAACTGAGCCGCGGCCGGCTGCGGCCACCTGTCGGGTGGGCAGCCGTGGCCGGCGGAGGCGCGATCGCCGGGGTCGGCTTCACCGTCGCGCTGCTGATCGCGTCGCTGGCCTTCAGCGGGCCCCAGCTCGAAGAGGCGAAGCTCGGTATCCTCACCGCGGCGCTAGGCGCCTCCGCCCTCACCTGGCTCGTCTTCCGGGCAACCATGCTGCTCCCCCGGCGGCTTCGGCTCCGCGCGCTGCTCGGCACCGCCGAACCGATCGTGGACCTCGCTGTTGAAGTGGATCCCGAGCGCGACCACTTCCGCGGCCCGGAGGAGGCGCCCGTGACCCTTGTCGAGTACGGAGACTTCGAGTGCCCCTACTGTGGACAGGCGGAGCCCGCCGTCCGCGAGCTGCTCTCCGGCTCCGGCGACGTCCGCTACGTCTGGCGACACCTGCCGCTGACCGACGTCCATCCCAATGCGCAGCTTGCGGCCGAGGCGTCGGAAGCGGCGGCGAGGCAGGGCGCATTCTGGAAGATGCACGATCTCCTCCTCGATCACCAGGACGCGCTGCGCCCTGCGGACCTTGTCGCTTATGCGAACCAGCTCGGACTCAACCTGGACCGATTCAGAGAGGACCTCGCCCGCCATACCGGTGCCGTTCGTGTGGCGGAGGACGTCGACAGCGCGGACCTGAGCGGGGTTTCCGGCACACCGACCTTCTTCGTGAACGGCCGCCGCCATTACGGCGCCTACGATATCGACGCGCTGTCGGGCGCAGTCCGGGTGGCTCGCGCCCGGGCGACGCTTGCGCGTTAGGAACATCGGCAGTTCTTCTACGAAGAACCCGCCAGCCTTCCAAATTCGGCCATCCCGCCGTTGAACAGGAAGTCCGCGGTTTGCGTCATGGCGATTGCGACCAGGCTCGTGTTGGGATCGTTGAACCACGAGGTGCCGGAGCCACCATCCCAGCCGTAGCGGCCCGGAACTGGCGACACCTCGTCCGATGCGATGACTACGGCCATGCAGAAGCCCCAGCCGCGTCCGCCGAGAACGGCGGCACCGTCTGCAATCTGTTCTGGAGTCAGGTGATTGGTCGTCATCAGCTTGACCGACTCTTCCGACAAGAGCCGCTCGCCTTGATGAACCCCTTTGTTGAGCAGCAGACGGGAGAATGCTAGGTAGTCGTCGACGGTCGAAAGCAGGCCGGCCGCCCCAGACGGAAATACAGGTGGCCTGGTCCACTCGGCTGGGCTGGACACCGTCTGCAACTCCATTTTCCCGGTCTGGAAATTCGTCTGGTAGCAGCTGGGCAGCCGGCCGGCATGTTCGGTCGGTATGGAGAAGCCAGTCTCGCGCATGCCCAGAGGTGCGAAGACGCGGGTCCTGAGTAGATCGTCCAGCGGTCGACCTGACGCGCGCGCGACGAGGACGCTCAGCACGAGCGACCCGGCATTGTATTGCCACCTCTCGCCCGGCTGACACATGAGCGGCAGCGTCCCGAAGCGCCTGATCCACTCGTCCGGGTCGTGAGGCGTACGCGGATCCGGCGCCCCCATGACAAGCTCTAGCTCGTTGGCCGCGTTGATCACCGGGTAGGGCGGCTCGAAGCTGGGTTCGAAAATCAGGCCGAAGCCCATGCGGAAGGTCAGCAGGTCCTCAACCGTGATCGGACGCTTGGCTGCAACTGTGTCGTCGAGCGGACCGTCGATTCGCCTGAGCACTCTGCGGTTGGCCAGTTCGGGAAGCAGCCGCTCGACCGGCTCATCCAATGCCAGTTTTCCCTCTTCCACCAGCATCATCGTCGCCGTGGCCAGGATGGGTTTGGTCATCGAAGCGATTCGAAAGATGGTGTCGCGCCGCATCGGCTGATCACCGCCGAACGCCATTACACCGATCGCATCGACATGCACGTCCTCAGCCTGGGCAACGAGGGTCACCATGCCGGGCAGTTCACCTTTCGCGACGCGAGACGCCATTGCTTCGTGCAGGCGGTCGAGCCCGATCTGCGATGTGGAGCGTGTCACCTTCGTGGCCTCCGATGGTTGCGTACGCGTTTGCGATACAAGTTGCCTGGTCGTCTGCGCACCCAGGTCTCTGATCTGCTTACAGTCATCAACATACTTGATATGACGCTCACGGCATCCAGAGCATCATGAGGAAGCGACTTGCAGATAGGCTTTCGAGGACGATCGGTCGACAGCAGCGTGCCAGCACCGGTCGGGAATGAGAGCCGTCCGGGGAATCTGGTCAGATGCCTGGGATTGGAATGGCGATCGCCGCGACCGCAAGGACCGCGAGGGCGCCGCCGATTGGGCGCGCAAGACGATGGCCGCCGGGGAATGTCTTTTCCGCCACCATCACGAGTCCAAGCACGCCCATCCACGCCAGGTGCGCCACGCCGGCCGCGAACATGACCATCATCAGGGCCCAGCAGCAGCCAAGGCAGAAAAGGCCATGGCGGAGGCCGAGCAGGAGGCCGGCTCGCGGACCGCGCGCATAGTAGCGCTGCAGGAAGGCGGCAGGGTGCCGGCACTCCCGAAGGCAGGCGTCCTTCAGCGGTGTCAGCTGCCAGACGGCGGCCATGGCGAAGGTGGCCGCGGGGATCAGACGAGCGTGCTGGTCCAACCAGAGCCAGCTGTGCACGAGCTGGTGCAGGCCCATGTCGCCGATGAAGGCGGGAATTGCGAAGGCCGTCCAGATGGCGAAGTACGCAACAAGAAAGAGCGATAGGGATTGCCCCCAGGCCGGAGCTGGCCGTGCGGTGAGCATGTAGAGCCGGATCATCGGTAACGACGAGGGCAGCATCATCGCCGCTGTCATGAACTGCCAAGCGCCGGCAAGCTGGAGGACCGCCGCCCACAGCGGCAGCCCGCGGTTGGCGACGTCGTGGAAGAGCGAGTGATGATGCAGTGCGAAAGCTGCGCCGCTGAGCTCGGCCCAAACAGAGAACGCCCACGCGCCCGCGATCACGGCGATCAGGAGGAGCAGCGTCGGGGACGGGCTCCAGGCCCGCCCCCGGCGCTCCGAGCTGACGTTGTATGACCTGATCACCGCTCTGCCCAGTAGACGTCCGCTCGCGGGGACGCCATCACGCTTGGAACTCCATTCGGTAGTCGGCCTGGATCGCGTTGCGGTTGCTGAACTCCCAGGTGAGCCCGTGCTCGGGCAGGTTGACCTTGTTGGTGGGTGCCTTGGCCACGTAGGCCGGAGACCCCGGCACGGTGCTGAACAGGCTGTCCCGCAGCGTGGTGATGGTGCCGTCAGCGGCGTGGTATGGCTCCAGCTCTGCCTCCAGGATGCCCTCGATGGTCAGCTTGCCCACGCCCCCCACAATCTCATGTGAGATCGGAGCGGAGCGAACCTCCTTCACCTCACCGACAAGCCCGGCCAGATCAGCCAGCGGGCCGCCGAACTTACCCGTGTAGGCGCCGACGATGGCGTCCTTCTGTTCCGGCGTCGCTCTGTCATCAACGACCATCACAACCTTCCAGGACTTTGGGGCGAGCACGTTGCCCGGGATGTGAACGATGTTGACGATGTTCAGCCCCGAGACATCGACGGCGCCGATGCGGCCGCTGTTGAAGTGGTACGCGTTGAAGGCGAAGCATTGCCCTCCGTCCGGATCTTCACCGATCCAGCAGGGGCAGAGCACGCCACAAGAGCACGCCTCCAGCAGAGTCCCCTCGAGGAGATAGCCGGCCGACATCTTCGCCGGCTTCGATTGCGTCAGGGTCATGGGAGCCTCCTTTCTCAGGTCGAGAATGGTTGACAGCAGATCCGCGATATCGAGCCACCGCGGTTGTCGACAAGCTAGGCCCAGGCTGGCTCCCGCTACCTCAGTACCGGTACGGATTTCCTAACGGGGGACCCAGACCTCGGCGGGTATGCTGCGGCCATGCGGCCCCGAACGAGGTACGCGAAGAGTGGGGGGCTGAGCGTCGCCTACCAGGTCCTTGGTGAGGGGCCGTTCGATCTGGTGCTGGTTCATGGCTTCGTGTCGCATCTCGATGTGGCGTGGGAAGAACCTCACCTGGCGCAGTTCTTGAACCGGCTGGCATCCTTCTGTCGGCTCATCGTCTTCGATAAGAGAGGCACCGGCCTTTCGGATCCAGTCGGGGAACCGCCCACCTTTGCGCAGCGAATGGATGACATTCGCGCGGTCATGGACGCGGCGGGATCCGAGCGCGCCGCCTTGTTCGGCATTTCGGAGGGTGGCCCACTCTCGATAGTCTTTGCCTGTACGCATCCAACCAGGACCTCAGCGCTTATCGTCTACGGCTCCTACGCACGGTGGCTGGAGGACCAGGGCTATCCGTGGGGTAGGAGTCCCGAACAGTTCCAGGATTTCCTTGCCGGTATCGATCGTGCATGGGAGACCGGTGAGTGGTGGATCCAGCACAACCCCACCGCGCTCGCCGACGAACGCTACAGGACTTGGTGGGCCCGATACCTCCGGGCAGCGGCCAGCCCAGGCATGGCCACCGCCCTGGTACGCATGAACTCGCAGATCGATGTGAGGGACATCCTTCCGGGCGTAGCAGTACCCACCCTGGTCCTTCATAGGACGAATGAGAAGTGGTTCGACGTGGGAAACGCTCGTTACCTCGCCGAACACATACCCGGAGCCAAGCTCGTGGAGCTGCCGGGTGTTGATCACGTCCCCTGGGTCGGCGACGCGGAGGCTGTCCTCAAAGAGGCTGAGCTCTTCCTCACCGGCACCAGGACCAGACCGCGAGGCGTCGCCTTTGCCACAGGCGCCGCGGCCCTGAGCCGACGCGAACGCGAGGTGGTACGTCTGGCGGTTGCTGGCCAGACGGCGCTGGAGATCGCCAGACGGCTCTACATCAGCGACCGAACTGTCGAGACGCATCTGGCCAACGCCTACATCAAATTGGGGGTCCAGTCCAAGTTCGAGCTGGCTCGCCGTGCTGAGGAGCTCGGCCTCTGAATCTGCGCCAGAAATCCGTACAGCTACGGAGCCTTTTTGGCGACGCATCGGCACCGGACGACGGTGGCTCTCCCGACTATCGACGGTCAGGATGCTGCGGAAGACGAGTTTTGCGTTTGAAAGACTCCTCTCTTGATCTGCGATAGACGGGCGCAGGTTCAGGCCAGTCACGTAACCTCCCTAACGTTGCGGCTGCCGGGGTCGCAGCCGCGGTCTATTGACAAACCGAGGGCGAAGCGCATACTCGGTCCGTAGTCGGGTGGGCCCCTCCCATGGAGGACGTCTACCGACGCCCTTACGGACTGGCATTGGAGACCGAACAAATCGCTCCCAGGCCTACGTACGGCGTGCGCGATACGGAGGAGCTCTCAGCGTCGCCGCTGGCCTTCAGGCCCGGTACGGATGTCGTGCGCTTCGCCAGAGAGCTCGACAGGGCGCGAGAGCGCTTCCTGGTTTCGGGTGCTGTCCCGGCGGGCATCCGGCCGATAATCGCCGACTCCTGGCGACGCTCGCTCGAGCTCGGAATCGCCGCCGACCAGAGCTCTCGGCCAGTGGACTCGGACTTCAGCGCAAGACGGCTGGGTGAGCGCCGCCACGGGCTCCTCGAGGCCAGCTTCGCGGTCGTCCAGCGCCTGGCTGTGGGGCTGGCGGGCAGCGAGACGGCCATCCTCGTCGCCGATGCCGACGGGACCGTCCTCGTGGCACACGGCGACGTCGGCGTCATGCGAGCCGCGGAGCGTCTGGGGGCGGTCGCCGGCGCGTCCTGGTCCGAGATGGAGGCGGGCACCAGCGGGATCGGTACGGCGCTGGCCGCGGGGGAGGCGGTGCAGGTGGTCGCCGGCGAGCACTACTGCGAGGGCTTCAGCTCGCTGACCTGCACGGGTGTACCGATCCGCCACCCCTTCACGGGCCAGCTGGTAGGCGCCCTCTCCTTCGCCAGCGATTATCGGAACACTGGCACGCTGCTTCTGCCGCTGGCGAGGGAGTCTGCGCTCGCGATCGCCAACCAGATACGCGACCACGTGCTGCGTGACGACGAGATCCTTCTCCGCGCACTGACGGAGGCCGGGGAGCACCAGGCAGCCTACGCAGTCGATCGCGCGGGGAACCGAACCGTGTTGAACCGGGCCGCCAGCTTCGAGATCGGGCCCGCCGACTATGCGAACCTCTGGCCGCTGGTGCGTCAGGCGGTGTCCACACCGAGTGCCCGCCGGCAGGAGTACCGGCTCGAGAACAGGCGGCGGGTTCGCCTACAGATCCGGCCGCTCGAGGCCGACGGCGAGCCGGTCGGGGCGATCGTCATCCTCAGCGGTGAGCGGTCTCACGCGCGCCACGAGGTCGCCGACGAGGATTGGGCACCATTCCGAGTTGGCGCCGAGGCGACAGCCGGCATGATCGGGGCGGCGCGTGACCTCGTGCACGCCCGGTCGCCGGTGCTCTTGGTCGGCGAGGCGGGGACCGGCAAGTCGGCACTTGCTGTGGCGATGCACCGGAACAGTCGCCAAGAGGGCGCCCTCGCAGTCATCGACTGCGCCGGCGGGCTGACGGCCGCGGGGCTCGAATCAGAATGGAGACTGGCAAGGTCCGGTGGTGCAGGGAGCACGCTGCTCCTGGAGCGGGTTGACGAGCTCGGGCCTGAGGCGCAGGCCGCGCTGCTCGTTCACCTCGACGAGAGCGACGGAACTGGTCCTCGCGTCCTGGCCACCGCAGCCGGCGAATCCGTTGAGTCACTGCGCGGCCGCGGCCTTCGCAGCGAGCTTCTCGACCGGCTTGCGGCGAGCGCGATCGGGGTGCCACCGCTCCGCGACAGGCGCCATGAGATCCCCGAAATCGCCAGGCGGGCCCTCCACGAGGTCCCGCCGAGGTTGCTTCCGATGGGTGAGCGCATCCAGCCCGAGGCGATGCAGGCGCTGGAGCGCTATGCCTGGCCGGGAAACGTGCGTCAACTGCAAAACGTCTTGCACAGGGCGCTCGAGGCGCGGCCGCGCCAGGCGATCCACGCGACGGCGCTGCCTCCGGAGATCCAGGCGCAGGCCACCCTGCCGCACAGAGGCCGGATCGAGCGGATCGAGCTGGAGGCAATTCTCGCCGCGCTGGCCGAGTCGGGGGGCAACGTCAGCCTTGCGTCAAAGCAGCTCGGCCTCTCGCGGGCCACGGTTTACCGACGCCTCCGCGCAGCTCGCGGCCTCTCATCCGCCACCCCGGCGACGGCGGCCACCTGAGCCAGTCTCACATTGCGACAGTCCACCAGTTCTCGGTAGGCGGATCATCGAAGTCAGCTTGGGCTGATCAGCCCGATCAACAGTCATGAGTTCTGTGCCTGGAGGGCATAGGAAGGGGTGCGCCCGTGAGCCGACAGAGTCTCACCAAGGCCCACGAGAAGATCAAGGAACTCTCGTGGGAACCTACGTTCGTAAGTCCTGTCCAGAAGTACGGCACTGACTACGTCTTCGACAAGGCTCCCAAGAAGGATCCGCTGAAGCAGGTCCTCAGGTCTTACTTCCCAATGGAGGAGGAGAAGGACAACCGCGTCTCCGGCGCCATGGACGGCGCCATCCGCGGCAACATGTTCCGTCAGGTTCAGGAGCGCTGGATGGAATGGCAGAAGCTGTTCCTGAGCATCATCCCGTTCCCGGAGATCTCCGCGGCCCGGGCCATGCCGCTGGCCATCGGCGCCGTACCGAACCCTGAGGTTCACAACGGCTTGGCGATCCAGATGATCGACGAGGTCAGGCACTCGACCATCCAGATGAACCTCAAGCGCCTCTACATGAACCACTACATCGATCCGGCCGGGTTCGACATCACAGAGAAGGCGTTCTCGAACTGTTACGCCGGCACCATCGGGCGTCAATTTGCCGAAGGGTTCATAACCGGCGACGCGATCACCGCCGCCAACGTCTACCTGACGATCGTGGCGGAGACAGCGTTCACGAACACGCTGTTCGTGGCGATGCCTTCCGAAGCTGCCGCCAATGGTGACTACCTGCTGCCGACGGTCTTCCACTCGGTGCAGTCGGACGAATCGCGGCATATCTCGAATGGCTATTCGATCCTGCTGATGGCGCTCGCCGATGAGAAGAACCGGGATCTTCTGGAGCGAGATCTCCGCTACGCGTGGTGGAACAACCACGCGGTGGTCGACGCCGCGATCGGCACCTTTATCGAGTACGGGACGAAGGACCGCCGCAAGGACCGCCAGAGCTACGCCGAGATGTGGCGGCGCTGGATCTACGACGACTACTACCGAAGCTACCTCATGCCGCTCGAGAAGTACGGCCTCAAGATCCCTCACGACCTCATC
>Ga0209526_10002588_pt1 | contig 12211 bp, 10 predicted proteins | sample JacPinW_OM2H0_M1_FD_188566 | JGI IMG/M metagenome (GOLD analysis project Ga0209526, IMG submission 188566) | Forest soil microbial communities from Algoma, Ontario, Canada - Jack Pine, Ontario site 1_JW_OM2H0_M1 (SPAdes) (version 2) | ecosystem: Environmental > Terrestrial > Soil > Boreal...
AAAAGCTAGGAGGTGGACAGTACTCGCAGGATCGTATCAAGACGGTTCGCGGCTCGGGATACATCTACGTGGCCCTTGAGCAAAAGGCGGACCTGCGGTGAGGATCAAGCGCCGGCTATTTTGGAGGTTATTTTTATCGTTCGTTGTAACAGTTGCCGTTCTGCTAGGTCTTTTGGCTGCCATCGACAACTGGTCCTCACGGCAGGTTGGCGAAATGCCGAAGGTCCCCGATTTTCTTTCGGTTTACGCCAGATCTGCGGTCGCACAATATGAGTTGGCAGGGCAGGGACGGCTTCTCTACCAACTCCGTGAATGGTCCAATCCTTTCCTGCCCAATTTCTATTTGGTGGATTCAAGCGGTCGCGAGCTGTCTGGAAATCCGGTGCCACCCGAGTTACAAGGCTCATTTCCCTCCATAGTCTTCTCCAAGGGGCGGCCACTCGAGAAGGGACCTGCGCAGCAGCACATGATCGGGAAGTGGGTTATCTACGACGTTGAGGAGTCCGGAACCCGCGATCGCTACCACTTCGCTGTCGTGTTCTCGGTAACGGCACTATTTGCAAGAGAGATCCTGGTGTATCTAGGTGTCATGGGTGTGTACGCCGTGTTAGCCATGATCAGCTGCGCGCTCCTTGCCCTCTATTTCACGAGACCCATCGCCGAATTGCGGGCAGCCACCAGTCGGCTCGCAGGCGGAGATCTGGAGGCTCGCGTGGGAAGAAAGATGGCGAAGCGCGGCGACGAGATCGGCGACCTGGTGCGCGATTTCAATGCGATGGCGGAGCGGGTGCGCCAGCTTGTTCAAAGCCACAAACAACTCCTCAGTGATGTCTCGCACGAACTGCGCTCTCCGCTGGCGCGACAACGAGTTGCTTTGGCCCTCGTGCAGCAGCGTGGGACTGCCGAGCAGAGGCCGCTGCTGGAGCGGATTCGAGCGGAGTCTGTGCGTCTGGACGAACTCATCGGACGAATTCTCCTATTGGCTAAGTTGGAAGTTGGCGAGGACAAACCTGCTATGACCGAGTTCTCCCTGAACGACGTCGTCGAGCAAATCGTGGATGACGCTGGCTTCGAAGCACAACGGACCCGGCAGACAGTAAAGTATTCGTCTCCGCCCGAAGGCATCACGATCCGGGGAAACGAGGAGTTTCTGGGCAGTGCCATAGAGAACGTAGTGCGGAATGCTCTCAAATATGCGCGGTCGGGGCCTGTGGAGGTGCAACTGTCAAGCAGCGAGGAAGCTGCAGTCATTTGCGTTCGAGATCATGGGCCGGGAATTCCAGATGCAGAACTGACCCGCATATTTCGTCCGTTTTACCGCGCAGATTCCTCGCGCCGAGCAGATCACGAGGGCGCCGGCCTGGGCCTGGCAATTGCGCAGAGGGCCATCCATCTGCACGGCGGCTCCATCAACGTCCGAAACCTAGTGCCGAATGGACTAGAGGTTGAAATCCGCCTGCCCCGCAACTGAGGAATGTTCTGTCCCCCCGGGAAAGATTCAGGCACGGTGGTCGTCGCCGGGAACGCGGATTTACCCGTTGTGCCGGGAGAAGCGATTGATATGCCGGGCTGAGAGAAGAGGTTTGGTGTGTCCGGCAAACGAAGGACGAACGCTGCTGCGGCCGTATGACGGCGCGGAGTTCGCATCAAGGCCATCGTAGATACGTCCCCCCGGCGAGGGGCTGAATCATTCGGTTTGGTCCTCCTATCAACGTCTCCCAAGCAAGGCCGACACGCCTGCCTCGCGAACAGGCGCGTTACTGACTGCCAGCGCTTGTGGGTTCAAATCAAGCCCCCGAAGTCACCTTCACTGGGGGCTTGCGGTCAACTGCATCGGAAGATTGACTTCGCGGACCGGCCGATCAATTCCTCCCGGCTGCGCCGGAGCTTCAAGACCGTCTGTAAGAAGGTAGGACTGCAGCGACAGTGAACTCGTGGCGAAGCTCTCCAATGCATTGACGTAGGAAACCTCTAACTGCATCAGCGTTCGCTGGGCGATCAGGACTTGCGGGTACGCCGCCGCCATATCCTGATATTTCTTGGTGTACATTTCGTACGCTTTTTGCGCTCGTGGAATCATTTGGTTTTTATAGCGGTCAACCGCGGATTGCGAGAAGGTGTAGTTCTGGACGACGGTTGCCGCCCGTTCACGCATTACCAGCTTCACGCGTTCGACTTCGCGCTTCGCTCTCTCTGCTTCCGCATTAGCGGTGGCAATGTTTCCCTGATTGCGGTTAAAAATGGGAATTCTCACCCCCACGTCGGCAAAGCCCTGCAGTCCGACACCCCTCCCGTTAGACAACAACTCGCCATTCTGCTGCATGCCACCGCGGAGTTGCAGGTCGGGAACGGGTTCTCGCTTTTCCCGGGCCAGGGCGGCTTCGGCACGTTTGACACTAATCTCAGCGATCCGAACGGCGGGACTTTCATTGACAATTTTCTCCACCAGTTCATCCGCATTCACTAGTGGAGTGTCCTCGAGTTTTCCTTCGAGCTTCATCACGGGAAGTCTCGGATTCCCCACGACGGCGGCCAGTGCTTTCCAGACCCGCTGCCGGTTCTGTTCGGCCATGATGACCGCGAGTTGTGCCTGCTGCGCTTCCACTTCCGATTCGAGCACGTCGGGAGCGTCCGCTTGGCCGACATTCGCGAGTTGATGGGAGGTCTCGACGGCGTCGTCGGCAAGCTTGCTGAGGTTGTGCCGTAACTCCAGCGTCTGTTGTGCAGCCAGCGCTTGGACGTAGGACATCCGCACGTTTGTGACTACGCGCAGTTTTTGCTCCTCGCCTTCGGTTTGTGCCTGTTTGAGCTCCTGGTCAAAAATCTTTCGATTCAGGCCCAGCTTTCCACCCAGCACGATGTCCTGCTGAATGAAAAATCCTTGCTCTCCCCCGTGAAACGACCCGCCTCGGATCTGTTCGCCCTGGTAGCCGACGGTTGGGTTCGGGTAGAGTCCCGACTGCTTCTTCCTGCCTTCCGCTGCTTGGATGTTGGCGGCCGATTGCGCGAACGTTGGGTTGTTCTGTAAGGCCATCTGTTGCAGTTCTTCGAGTGTGATTGTCTTCTGCTCGGAAGCTGGAGTTTGCGCTCGGCCCGGCAAGGCGATCAGGAACAAAGCCCAGGAACAGCAGAATACGAATCGGGTTACACAACGGAGTGGTGATACTGTTTCGATCCTCACCTCCATAAACTTCACCGGCGTACTCAGATTATTCATGTTTGTGCTCCATCCCAGGCATGTCCGCCATAGGGTTCTTGCCTTTCTGCTTCTCGCGAAGCTCCATAATCTGGTCGTATTTGTCTTGAGGCAGCACGCGGACGAACGTCATCATTCCCGCCATGAAGCCGCTCCATCCCGGGCGGAGCCCGAAGTTTTCCGGTTTATCAACCATCTTATCCATCGCCATCATGGGACCTTCCATGAAGGCATCCTGCGGAAAGCCCGGCACGGAATTCGCATCCTTGCTGACATCGGGTTTGCCCATCTGCATGCCTTGGTGCTGCATGTCAGGCATGTCTTGGTGTTGCATCGGATTTCCGGGTTTCAGCGGAGAATTCGACATGGTTTGCTCCGCTGTCGAACCGACGCCCAGTCCGCGACCCAGGCTCGGACCGTTTTCCTCGGACGTCGCGCTTCCTTGTCGCAGCATTCCCATCCCTCGCTGCATATCGAGACCCGCGGGCATTCCATTTCGGCGTGACATCGGCCCGACCATCGACGACATTTGGTTCATCATGTGATGCGGAAGATGGCAGTGCAGCATCCATTCGCCAGGATTATTGGCCACGAACTCCACGTCACGTGCCTGGGCAACGCCCACGAGCACCGTGTTTCCCGGTCCCCATGTCGATTCGGGTTGGCGGCCTCCTTCCGTTCCCGTAACTACGAATTGGTGGCCATGAAGATGGATCGGATGGTGGTCCATGCCGAGGTTGATGAATCGGATGCGCACGCGCTCCCCAAGGCGCACGATGAGCGGAGTGTTGGCCGGGCCGGATTTTCCGTTGAAGGTAAGCCAGTTGAACTCCATGTTCATGGTGTTCGGGACATTGATGTTCGGCAGGACGGCGTATTCCTGCATGATGATGACGAAATCTTTGTCGACGCGGGGTTTGTAGGTTTCCTTCGGGTGCATGACGAACGCGCCGATCATGCCTATCATTTCCTGCATCGCCATGTGGGAGTGGTAAAAGTAGGTACCTTCCTGGTTGAGCGTGAACTCGTAGACGAATCTGCCGCCGGGTGCGATGGGGTCCTGGCTCGATCCCGGCGCTCCATCCATATCATTGGGTATGTCGAAACCGTGCCAGTGCATCGACGTTGCTTCGGGAAGGTGGTTATCCACAATGATGCGGACGCGATCACCCCTGGTAACTTGAATGGTTGGCCCCGGAGCGCTCCCGTTGTAACCCCAAAGATCGACGACTCGGCCAGGAACAATTTCCTGCTTCACCGGCTCAGCGATGAGATGAAATTCCTTGACGTTGCCATCCATGCGATACGGCAGGTTAGGGACATCCGGCGTCTCGACTAGAACCGGAGAGCCGTGATCATGGGTAGACCCTTTCTTGCCTTTCATATTCACTCCGGGCGTGTCCCCGGACATTTGCATCTCTTGGCCGGAGATCACTTTCGCCGAAGCCATTACTCCTGCTCCAGTGAGCACGTTCCGCAAAAAGCCACGCCTGCTACTCATTTTTTTTCCTTTCGACGAGTTTCCAAGGAAACTGAATCGTTATTTCGGATGTGTTATGGGAACGGAACGCGCGCGTAGGCGAGCGGTCCGCTTTCGAAAAACAAATAGGCGTTAAGGAAGAAAGTGCTCAGATCCGGAGAGAGACGAGGGTCGGCCCGAAAGAAATCGATCTAGGAGGAGAACTGTTACGCGAAAATGCTTCATTGAGAGTGGGCGCCACCATCGACGAGGCTGTTGTTTGTGGTGCAATGGCAAGCGATACCTGACCCTGAAGAGAAAAAACACGCGAGTTCGGCTGTAGTGCCTGAACCTGACCCAGATTTGAGCAGTCCGCTTGGTGGATCGAGCACGGACGCGTCGCCTTCGGACACTCGGAACAATCAGCACTCTGGGCCTGCGAATGCATGTGACGACTCGCACCATGCAAAGGCGTGGTTGCGTCGGACGGGCGCCGGTGTACCTTCTGTCCCATTGCGGGACCTAGGCAACAAGCTTGGCAAACCGAAGCGAACGCCGAATCAGCGCCAAACAGCGCCAACAGGAGGGCCATCGCCATCAGTCTGCGTTGCATCATACTAATTCACCATACCGCTGCCCAGTTTCGTACGCAAGTTTTCTGCAGCACTGGTCTCGTTCCGCATTTCACGAGATGCGTCTGAGCCTTCAATTGCGGGGGCTTTCAGATTTTGAGTGTCGCGCTTCCGGTCGCGGATACGGATCAGGCGAAGAAAACAGAGGATCGGGCGGGGCCGGCCGCGATTCCCATCGCCGCTCCGCAAAACAATATTTTCGCGGGTCTCCAGAAGCCAAAACTTTAACTCTAACGCTGGTCCTTGGCGTCGCGAATTCCTATTTCACGCAGCACATCCGTTCCGGTCCAGGGCCGTCCACAGCAGGCGTAGAGCAGAGTTGCCGGTTCATTCTCAAAGCGAGCCATCGCCGCTTTATGGATAGGCGGCATGGTTGCCGCGCGCTCGCTGGCTGATGTCACTCTTGCCGATGAACTGCGCGACGCATGCATGGCCATGGCCCTCAAGCTCGGAAGCCGGGATAAGCCAAACCGTAAGTCGAATTAAATCGGGCCCGTTCCCCGAATTTCCGATCGCGCCGTCGAGAGCACACGGTTCCTCTTACGTCGCGCAGCTTAGATTAGTCTTCTCCGCACGCTCGCGCGCGGTCGAGCAGGAGTTCGCGTTCGCGTGCGTTGAGCGTCATCGACGCCGCGCGCTCAAACTCCTCCTGAGCCTCGGGGAAGCGATGGAGTTTGAACAGAAAATCGCCGCGTACGCTGGGCAAGAGGTGATAGGCCTTGAGAGACGGCTCCGATGTAAGCCTGTCGATGATCTCCAGCCCCGCCGCCGGACCGAAAGCCATCGCGACCGCGACCGCGCGATTCAGCTCCACGATAGGCGAAGGCGTGAGCCGGGCAAGAGCGTCATAGAGCGCGGCAATGCGCTCCCAATTCGTCTCCGCGCCTGTACGCGCCCGAGCGTGACATGCCGCGATAGCGGCCTGCAGCGCATACGGGCCGAGTATGCCTCGGAGCTCTTCTGCGCGCTGAAGCGCAGCGAGACCGCGACGAATGAGAAGTTGATCCCAGCGCCCACGGTCTTGATCCAAGAGCAGAATGGGCGCGCCGGTCGGGCCGACCCGCGCGCGTGACCGTGACGCCTGAATCTCCATCAACGCAACGAGGCCGTGCACCTCCGGCTCGTCCGGAACGAGCTGGGCCAAGATTCGTCCGAGACGTAGCGCGTCTTCGCACAAGGCAGGGCGCATCCAATCCTCGCCGGAAGTCGCCGAATATCCTTCGTTGAAGACGAGGTAGATCACTTCCAACACCGACGACAAACGCGCGGCAAGATCGCGTCCGCGAGGAACCTCGAACGGAACGCGCGCCTCGCTGAGCGTCCTCTTTGCACGTACGATACGTTGAGCGATGGTCGGCTCCGGAGCCAGAAAAGCCCGCGCGATTTCCTGGGTAGTCAGGCCACCGAGTAAGCGAAGCGTGAGCGCAACGCGTGCTTCGGTGGAAAGGACCGGATGGCAGGAGACAAACACCAGACGAAGCAGGTCATCTCCGATGTCATCATCATTCGCGATGCCGAAATTAGCCATGGCCACGTCTTGCTGTGTCTTAAGCTCGCGACCCAGTTCTTCATGCTTTCGCTCGAGGAGCTTGTTGCGCCGAAAGTAATCGATAGCCCGGTGCTTCGCGGTGGCCATCAGCCAAGCGCCGGGATTATCCGGAACGCCCGACTCCGGCCACCGCTCCAGAGCAGCAACGAGAGCATCCTGCGCGAGCTCTTCCGCCACACCGACGTCGCGAACGATGCGAGCCAGGCCGGCGATCAGCCTGGCCGACTCGATCCTCCACACGGCGTCGATGGCGCGATGGGTGTCGGTAGCCGTCACGGCCACCCATCAGACCATCTTCAAATCGTTCGCGCAAGCCAACGCAGCGCTGTGAATTCGTGGCCTCTGCTTAGCTGTCTGTCGAAGGAACCGCTGTTATGGTTCGGCCTCATATATCTGGCGAAGCTCACATTCACCATCACCGACCACCTGGAGGAAATCCTTCAACAACTGGATTGCCTCCTCCTTGGAGTTCGCCCGGAGGATGGCGAAGCCGCCGATCACCTCTTTGGACTCGGTGAAAGGTCCATCCGTGACGCTTACCTTTCCGTTAGTGGAGCGAACGCGCGCGCCGAGCGCGCTTGGCAGGCAGCCCTCTGTGGCAACCAGCCAACCGGCCTTCATCCCCTCTTCGACTAGCTTGCCCATTTTGGTCATTTCCTCTCGTGATGGGGGAGCATTTCTTTCCACCGACTTGTACATGCTCAGAAATTTCATCGCTATCTCCTTGTAATCGCATTTTTAAACTCAGTACTGAGTTCGCGTATTCACTGAACAGGTGTGAATTCCCGCTCTAACCTAACGACGAACGACGCTCCGTGAAATCGACACGACCTATACATTTTTTCTTGCACCACACTGCATGAGCCGAGGATGCATCATGATCACGGCTTTGCGGTCTTTCTCCGTAGCTCGTCACGCAGCGATTGCTCTCGCGCGGCGTCCTCGGCGGGAAAGATCTCGGTGGGAAAATCGGTGGCCTCGAAGACCTGGCGAATTTCAATCTCAGATTCACCTTCAAATGGCGCCGGGCTGCGCTTGATCCATTCGATCGCCTCTTCCTTTGACTTCACCTGAAGCAGCCAGAACCCCGCGACCAGCTCCTTTGTCTCAGCAAACGGTCCATCAACCACGGTGCGCTTCGTTCCAGAAAACTTCACCCGCGCGCCCTTGGAGCTCGGCTGCAGCCCCTCCCCAGCGAGCAGGACCCCGGCCTTCACCATCTCTTCGTTAAACTTCCCCATCGCGGCAAGCAGCTCCTTGCTGGGAAGAACGCCCGCCTCTGAGTCCTTATTCGCCTTGACTATGGCCATGAATCGCATCGTAGTTTCTCCTTTTGTCTTTGAGTCAGAGCGAAGCTTTTCACTCCGCTGAACTTGTGCTTCACTGATACGTCGAACGAAGCTTGGCTATATCGACACGAACTGCACACTCTTCCGATGCCTAGCCAACCACGGCGCAAAGCAGCGGCCCGACGGAAGCCACTATCTGTGGCAAATGCTGCAAACATCCTGAATTATCAGTGAGATACGCCTGCACCGTCTGCCAGCCAAATAGCAGGGCCGGGCGCAATATCTGCAACACAACCCACGGCGCCCCCTTGAGCAAGTCGCACCCCTGATTCGCCCCGCCATCGAGCTTATAAAACAAAGCCGCCGCCGCAAACCCCACAATCGCTACCAGCGCGATCCGTTTCAGGTTTCCAGAGTTTGTATTCTGCCTATCCATGTCAGCCTCCCCTAAGTTTGGCTCTACCTAGACGTCGAACGAGGAACAGCCAAATCGACACACTCGAGTCGAGCAGACTAAATATTTGACGGACATTTCCCGGTAATATTTCGCGAAGCTTTGGCTTGGCTTTCGGGAGAGGGATGCTGCACACCTGGTTGCAAGACTTTCGCTATGCCGCGCCCCCTGCGTTGACACCTGAAGACTTCCTCAAGTTCGAATCCTTCTTCGACCAAAGTTTTGGAAAGTAGTTTGCTTCACAGATTCAAACGGCCGCAAGGCTTGGACCCAGGAGCTCTTCGTTCAATGAAGTGGAAACCGAAAGATAAGAAATGCTAAACAGCGACACGGCCGGCGGATGCCGATCATTGGCGAAGGGAACACACTTGAGGCACTCTGACCGCACAGCCCTCCTGGAGTGTCTGAACGGTCGTGAGGCACTGACTACGGCCATTAGGCTCGCGGCCATATTCAGGCTTCCTGGCCTACTACTCACCAAACCTCGGTGACGATCAACGTGCTGACTTTAGTTAATACTCCCAAACCTTGCCAGAGATTCAAATGAATGCATCTAACTGTCTCAAAGGGTTTCCGTTTGTCGCGTTTGTTGATGGAATGAATGTGATTGATCACCGCGCAGTCCAAATACCGCTGCAAGAGATCATCTCCGCCTCTATTTGTTGGCATCTGACTGCCGGACTCGGTCTAATGTAGATCTTGAGGTCGGAATAGGCTCGTTTCACGAATTCGATCCCCGTGGTCGAAATCAAGTCGAGACAATAACCGAGATCAATCACAACACCGATGGCGTAAGCCCACCTTATTTTGGCCTTGTCTTTCCGACTCATCTTTTTTAGTTGCTTACCCAACGCAATGCTCTGGCAGGGTTCGATTCCCAGAAATAGACACCGGAACCCAGCCAATCGTATTCGTTTTGGCTGATTCTGAACGGTCTGTTATTTAGCAGGCGTTCCGCGACGGAACGGTCGCAGCCGTGATAAGCAAGAATGAAGGAAGACGAGAGTTCGTGCGCCTATGTTAGCGCTTTGAGCGATATCGATCCGTCAGTCTGCCGGAAGGAGTGAGGATCCCCTCCTCCCGAAGGAACTGGCGAGCCTTCTTGGGAGTCGTGGCGTGCGCCTTCCTTACGCGTTCCATCGATTTGAGGAACTCTTTTAGCTGTTTTTCGCTCATCGTACTTTCGCTAACTTACCCCCTAAGAATTACCAGAGTCTGCTGCAAAGTGGCGAACAATCGAAAAGTATCAGAAATTGAGGACACCTGTCTAAGCGAAATCAGGAAATTTCAGGCGGGCGCAATCTTCATCCGAGGTACTTTCTGCGATACTCTTTCCATTGACCCGGATAGGCGCATTTAAATGAGCGCACGTCCGGGTTCGCTTTTTACTTGACAAATGCCGCAACTGCGGCACTATAGATATGAAGAAATATTCCGTTTCAGAAGCGGCCGATGCGCTAGAGGTTGATCGTAGAACGCTCCAGCGTTGGGTTAGTCGAAAAACGATACCAGCACCAACCGCCGGGATCGTGAGCGGACGACTGGTCAAGTTCTGGACCGAAACGGAGATGGCGGTTCTGAGGGAATACAAGAACGAACATTACGCTGGTAAAGGTTTCGACCGAAGGACAGGCAAGAAAGCCAAGAATACGTAATCAACGGGACGCGCTGGTGTTACAAGCACCGAACGCGCCCCTGACCAAAGTGCACGAATGAGGTGCAACAATGACTGCAAAAGAAGTTATCCATTTCCCATTGCGCGCGCAACTTTCCAGGCGCCTGTGGTTTCCGGCTCGGACGCCAGTCGATCTCGTCGCCAAATCTCCACCTAATTGAACTGATTTCTGTTGCGGAGCAAAGCATCCGTATTTCAGGTCCACGGGACGGGTGTCTCTGGTTCTTGTTGGGCGTCTGCAAGGAGTATGTCCGAAAGGAGCTCTGGAGCGATGACGGCCGACGCGTTTGCCGAACTCTATTTGTGGAACAGGAACATAGATAGTTTGATCCGTGTATTGCAGCGCGTCGAGGCGCTTGGCATCTGCTCCAAGCAGACGCTAAAAGCAGCGGAGGTTCGTCTCAATGAACTCTCCGAGCCGGATTGAACGCGGACCTATTGGAAACAATTCTCGCGCACGAGCGCGCCGATCGTTGACGCCTTAGCCGACTGCAGGAAGTTCTCGACGACACAAGTCGCAACGACCTCGTGCAGTGAGCGCGCGAACAAATCACAGAAACCATTGTCGGCGGCATTCCTTTCGTTGTGAAAGCATGCCGCGCGGGATAATGAATAAGACGTTCAATGGGCGACTGGAAAGCACAAATCAGTATACGAATCCGACAAGACTTGAGAAGTGAGTTGGAGACATTTGCCGCACGCGAGAGACGGAAGCTCGGCAACATTGGAGAGGTACTCCTCGAGTGGGCTTTTGAACAGCTCAAACTTGCAGGCTCTACCGAGCGGCTGCTGAAGTACAGGGTTAGCCCAAGAGGGTCACGGCAAGGCAGATCGCAAGACTCCTGACACCACTCGTGATGATCCAAATAGATATAGACCCCGCGAGGTTGACAGGGACGCGGAACTAGCTTACCGTAGGCGAAGAAAAAGCGAAAGATATTCAGCCTATGGCCAGCTTTCCTACAAACCGCGCGGTTCTCAAATCAGCAGAAGTCGGGCGAGGTCTCGAAGGTCTCCGCAGCCGCATCGCTGCAGAACTTCAGCCGAGCGGTGTTGAAGAGTTAGATGCCGTGTTAGGTGGGGGTGTTCCTCGTGGCTCCGTGGTGGAACTGTGCGGCCCGGCGTCTTCCGGCCGGACGAGTTTGGCTTTGTCATTATTAGCGCAAGCGACGGACCGCCAGGAACCCTGTGCGTTCGTGGATGTTTCGGATTCGCTGGACCCCATTTCGGTGGCGGCGGCTGGAGTAGAACTTCCGCGGCTGCTGTGGATTCGTTGCGGGGAAATACAGAACGGCGGGACGGTGCCGGAGACTCCCTCTCTCTTTCTTCCTGCTGAGGACCAAAGGAAAAGCAAATCGAATGGCGTTGATGTACCAGAGAAACCAGCAGGGGGATTTTTCTGGCAGCATCCGCGTGATCAGATGCGAGGCGTGGACACCGCAATCCCTTCCCTAATGCGGAAGCAAGCGAGTGTTCGGTCGGCCGCCGAATCCGCACGCATTCACGTTGTGGCGCGTTGCGCGGGAGAGCAGGTGGAAAGGGACCGGCAACTTCCGCGGCGTGACATTCGCAGGCCACGTTGTTTTCCTCAAGAGGCCGGAAGAAACTCCGCGTCTCCTGTGCGAACTTGGCGATGCGGCACAAAGCCGTGGAAGCGGCTGGAACAGGCACTCAAAACAACCGATCTGCTTTTGCATAGTGGAGGATGGGGCGTCGTGGTGCTCGATTTCGGCGACGTTTCGTGGACCGATACGCGCCGCATTGACCTCAGCACATGGTTTCGGTTTCGCCGAGCGGTGGAGAACACCCCGACGATCCTTCTTTTGCTGGGAGAAGAATCCTGCGCCAAAAGTTGCGCTTCGCTCGTGTTGCGCTGCCAGCGCAAGGCGCAAAACTGGCGCCGCGCCGTTTCGAGTGCCGCATCTGGCCCTTCGAGGTTCGAAGGGTTTGAAGTGCA
>Ga0209526_10002589_pt1 | contig 12211 bp, 8 predicted proteins | sample JacPinW_OM2H0_M1_FD_188566 | JGI IMG/M metagenome (GOLD analysis project Ga0209526, IMG submission 188566) | Forest soil microbial communities from Algoma, Ontario, Canada - Jack Pine, Ontario site 1_JW_OM2H0_M1 (SPAdes) (version 2) | ecosystem: Environmental > Terrestrial > Soil > Boreal...
CACAATGAACGGCTGACCGTTGTGTTCTCCGATTTCATGGATGGTGCAAATATTTGGATGGTTCAGGGCGGAAGCGGCCTGCGCCTCGCGTTCGAAACGGCTCAGAGCTTGGGAGTCTGGCGCGAAGCCATCAGGGAGGAACTTCAAGGCAACGAAGCGGTGGAGCTTGGTGTCCTCAGCTTTATAGACGATGCCCATGCCGCCACCGCCGAGTTTTTCTAAAATGCGGTAGTGCGAAATGGTCTGGCCGATGAATGATGCCGGGTCCGCCATTGGCGCTCATCTTAGGTTGCGCGGTGAGCCAAGTCAACGAAGAGGGACACGAAGAGGGACAGCTCGCTGTCAAGTCCTGACGCAGTGATCGGAAACTTGAATCCACTTCTCCGGTTACACGGCTTCTCAGGAGCGCCGTATTTTTCGCTCACGGAGGATTTTCGATGTCCCGATCATTTAAGGGTCAGGCGACGTAATTTTTAACCCACCTCCATTTATACCTGTCGAGCAGTCCAGATACGCTAAAAACCTTTCACAAATGTAATGTTCAGGAAAGCCAGCGGCAACGTCTTGTCGCTACAAGCATATTTCGCTTATGAGCGCCGTGAAACTCAGTGATGAGAAACTAGTTGAATTTTTGTGGAAGAGTTCACTGAAATCGTTTCCAGCGATCCTGGATGCCCTTCGGTATTTGGATGGAAAGTGGGTACCGGAAGAAGCGGAATATGAACTTTTTGATGGCACGACGGGAGATGATTCGACTGAGACAATTCAAATTAAGGTTCCACAAATACCAGGGATTCCGGCCACTGCACTTCTGGCTTTTGTGATTCACGCCCAGGCTTTCAATTTGATTAGACGCATGCCGAAAAGGATGGCAGCCCAGGCTGGTAGTCCTGAAGAAATCGGTGTGTTCTACGAATTGACGCCTTCCGGAAGCTACGTGGTAACAGTACTTGAGATTCTGACGGACGCCTCAGCAGAACGCATTTGATGTTATGCAATCAAGTGCCGTTGAAGTGCAGGGTGCCAGTTCGATTACAACGCACGATCTGTTGAAACATTTTCTTGGGCAACGTAGTAGGCTTGGGGCCGTCACAGATGCTGGCATAGCCCTCGGCACGCCTCTTGTTTCCTTCGCAGCTCAAGCGGGAGATTGATCTCTCATTCGTTTCGACACCGCTTGCCCAGAGTTATACAGGGATTTAGTTAGCGCTTTACTTAGCCTGCTGGATAGCTTCACCCAGACCCACAATCTACAATCTGCCCTTTGGGCGCGAGGGCAGATGGCACGCAACGCCTCCAGATTCCCATTTTCAGCTTCGGCAGAAGTGGCTGACGACTCGGTTGAGTTGACCCGCGTGACCGAACTTAGCCGTTATGGGTGTTACCTAGAAACCACGAAGCACCGGGCACCGGGTACGCGAGCGACTATAAAAATAATGAATAAGGGCCAGCTATTTGAAGCAACGGCAACGGTGCTGTACTCACGGCCGACAATGGGCATGGCCGTTGCCTTTCGAGAAGTAAAGCCAGTCTTCCGGTCGATGCTGAAAGACTGGCTGCACCAATCGTTAGAAGAGCAGAATCGAAAGCCATCAATAGATTCAGAATAAGTCAACCATTCGGTTGTTAATTGCCCAATCTCTTCTGGTCGATACCTGCTTAATTATCTGCCGGTCTAGTTCGTTCCGAACAAATGTGATGAGCAAATTCGCCGTCACGTTGGGCCTTCAGTAGGCGGCGTAGCGTTTCAGATGTGAAATGACCTTCAAGGTCGCATATCTCTGGAAACCGGCGGCCGCACAAGCTACATCCATATCCGTGACGATTTATCTGCAATAGCTTGCGATGGTGGTACGGCGCGAAATGATGCATTGCCGGTACAGCGGCGGAGGTAATGGTTGGAAGTGTCTCGGCGCTTAATTCAGCGAGAGCGATCTGGAGTTTCTTTATTTTTTCCGTGACGATCACGCTTCAATAATCCCATGCGACGCTCGGCAGAAATGTCCCGTTTTGGACACCAGGTTGCAACGTTATATCGCGCCTCTCCGTTGCTGTGCCAACTACTTCCAAGTTGCAGCAGCCAGGAACTCAATCAGGTAGGTTGTTTAATTTTGAACAGATAACCTTGCCGTCGATCTCTAGTGCATGCAGCCTCGACAGAAGGCAAATCGTGCCCGTACCACTCTCAGGATGGGTAAACTGCGCGTATTTCGACTGCCTCGTTTTGTTGCCGGCTGTTTTGATCTCGATAAAGTACAAACCAGATACCAAAATTCCATTCGACGAGTCCGTTACGCGGATGTTGTAGGTGCCGGATTCTTTGACCATTAGCTTTCCTGAGGTGTGTTGTTGTTTATCGTGCTTCACGGCGTTTTTAAAATTGTCAGCCGGAATTTCTCATCCGTTTCTAGAATGACTTGAGATAATTTGACAACCGAGTGATTCGTTTCTTTATGCGTTATATGACCGACTTGACGGTTCTTGTTCAAATCGCCTTCACGTCGCCCATTACCGTAAGTATCTTACTTGCACACTCCGCATTTACCCCCTTCTCTCGCGCAATGTCGACAATACCTACAATTTTTACAAGCGTTGCAAGGGTCAGAGCCGGTGCAGGTCGCAGCGGAAAATACATCGAGCGGGATTAGTGTCAGCAGGGCAAATGACAAAAATATGCGAGAAACCGGCCAAAAAATCTTCCTTGTTTTCATGGAATCCTTTCTTTGCACTATGCCCTTTCCGATGTTGACCTTCAGTTTCTACCATCCGCGCTGAGCACAAATGTGTCGGACAAACTCTCTTTCCATATGAATCTTTTCTAATAGGCGTGTTTCCGTTCGCGTCCGACCTTGCGGCGGGCGGGTTTCTGGGAATCTGCAACCGCATCCACTGCATTAGAATCCGGTACAGGCGAGAACTGATGCCACAATTCCCGGATTATCCATCTCCACTGTCGGTGCCGCGATAGCCCTCGCGGGGGGGCCGTGAGCGTTCATGCTGCATGCTGTCCCTACTCCGTGAATAAAACTGTCCTATTCTGTACACCCACGCACCGCTGGATGATCTTAGTGTAGTCCCAGCCTACTAGCAGGATCGCGTCTGGCAGCACGAATAGCAAAGGCGAAACTTCGCTTACGCGGGATTTGTTGAGTACGATGGTTTTGAAGACTGCGACTCCTATAAAGACGATGCCGGTGACAAGCAACATCCAAAATGCCACCGAATCCGAGCGGTAGTAGCGGTCTACGATGCCCAAACGATATGCCTTGATATCTGGGCATAACCAAATGCTTTTCAAGCCATTTGGACTATTTTCCGTATCTCATTACAGTGAGCATCGAGTTACCAATATGTTCAGTAGTCGAATGGGCCTGATGTGATTGACACCGTTCCGAGCCCAAAGTCCCCGGCACAGTTAGCGGCGGTCGGTGCAAAATTGTAGCGGAAGTTGAAACTCTTCCCATTCGGGACGCCGATGATGGCTGCTCCGCTTGCCCCATCGGTCAGACTGAGGGCGCCACCAATCGCTCGCCCCGAAAAGGTAAGGGAACTGATACACGGCGAATTCATGATGGTCGCGGTTCCAGTCAAATTGAACCTGCCATCCTGTCCGAGTGTCATCAAAATAGTGGGGGCTATCGGCAGAGGGTTTGAAGTCGAATTGAACGTTCCACTGTAGGTTCCACTAAAAGTACCCGCGGCAAGTGCAGTCCAGGTTCCGGCGTCGCCCAGACTATCGGTATAGGTCCCGGCGAGTTTTGGTCCCGTCGCGGAACCAACCATTGTGAGGGTGTCGGCTCGCGTGGTGCTTGGGAGGGAAATCATCATCGTGACGTTCTGGCCGCTTACCGTTCCGCTGGGAGTGATTGAAGCATCATTGCTTTTGCATTGAAGCAAATCGTTCGACGGGCAGACGAGAGTATCTGGCGATCCCGTAAATGTCGTTCCGGTTTGTGTAAAATTTGTATAGATATTTGTCATGCTGTGCCCATTGGTGGAGGTCAACACCACATCGTATTGACCAGTGACAATCGCATTCTGAGTAACTGGAGTCGTGGGAGTAGAAGTCGTCAGGTAGCCACCGCCGCATCCTGCCGCAAGCAACGCGAACAGCAATAACTTTTTCATGGCTACTCCTTTTGCGCGTATCACTGAAATCAAGACTTATTGCGTCGGGTCAGAAGGCGCAGTTACTTGGGTATGCAACTCCTTTTTTCCGAGAGTCACGGCAGAACGATCACCTCACCCTTCATGCCTAATTGGTCGTGAAAGGCGCATATGTAGGGGTATGTTCCGGGACTCGTGAAGGTCACGCGAAATCGGGTGACTCCCACTGGCGGCTGCACCTGCGCTACTGGCGCTGGCGCCTGTGGCACTCCACCGCGCTCGTGCCCGGCCTGCGCAATGAACCCGGAGTGTACGCTGTCCGTCGTGGAGTTGATAATGGCGTGGCGCGCGCCGTCCGGATCAGCAAATACGTTGGCCGACGGCGGGGTCTGGGGGGTGACGTTTGCCGGCTCCTGACCGAAGGTGATGGTGTGGCCACTAACGTCCGAGCTGGCCCACTCCACGGTTTGTCCAACGTGGATCGCGATACTCGGTTGCATGAAGCGCATTAGCGAGATGGACTGGATGCCTCCCGGGGTAGAGACGATTTCCCCACTGCCGACAATGACCTTGTGGTTGTGCGCATGAGCATTCGCTTCGTCAGAACGGCCGTGGGCATCGTCTTCAAACCTAATACGCGATCCAGCGTCGCGGTCGAAAAGCAGGTCGCGTTCTTCATCGGCCGCCTGGCGGTCGTAGAAGCCCTGATCGTTAGGGAGAGGCTCCAACGGGTTTAGGACGTGAACTATTCCGGTCATGTTCACGTGAACCAGGCAGACCAACCTGTAATTGCCGGGGCTCGGAAATGCCACCGTATAAGTCGTTCCGGCAGTCGCGATGCGACCGCTGTTTACGCACGCGGATCCATCGAAGGAAGAACCATCGATTGTAGTGCCTGGGCAACCAGCCGTGAAACTCGGACGCACCTGTCCCGGCTTCAGAAAGGTCACGCTATGGGGTTCCTCGGTGGGAAGAGTCCAGGTGATGCTGTCTCCGGCGTGAATCCAGATTTCATCGGGCAGGAACGCCAGCGCCTGCATGCCTTTGTCTGGGCTCTGCGCTCCGGCGGCCGCTTGCCAGGATTGGGCGTGAACCGTTTGACAAAAAACAATCGCGGCACAGAACAAAACCAACCGCTTTAGTTTTTGTCGCATATCGACGTCCTTTTGCCTGTGTTTTGTCTCATTCGCTGCATGACTGCCTGCTCGGCTATTTCCTGAATCATGACCTCGCTCGAGTGCGCCGACATTGGCGCGAAGACATTTTTGGCGCAATGGCGGGGATATGGTCTGTGGATGTTCTGGTTCTGATCGTGCAGCTCGTTAAATTCAGGAGAGTTGCAGGGACGACGCACCGGGTCCGAGCATATATTCCTTCGTCCTCAGCAATTGGTGATAGACTCCCGGCAAAAGAAAACCTGCAATGGAAGCCCCTGCCCGAACCCGTAAGACCCGCTTCGGCGCCTTCGAGGTGGACTTGCGCTCTGGCGAGGTGTACAAACACGGCCTCCGCCTCAAGCTTCAGGACCAACCCTTCCAAGTGCTTGCGCTCTTACTAGAGCATTCAGGTGATGTGGTTACGCGCGAGGAACTCCGTCAGAAACTTTGGCCTGGGGACACTTTTGTTGACTTCGATACCGGTCTGAACAGCGCCATCAAAAAGCTGCGTGACGTGCTGGCCGATTCAGCTGAGGAACCACGTTACATCGAGACCCTGCCCCGCCGCGGCTATCGCTTCATCGCGCACGTGGAAAACGGCGATTTGTCTGCAGCGGCCGCCGTTGGAGTCCATCTTGCTCCAGTTCTCCCCTTGCGGCCAACGCTGAAGCTTCGGAGCAAGCCCCGCTTGATCGTTACAGCTGGTGTCACAGCCCTCTTCATTATTCTTGCCGCCCTCGTTACGTGGCGCGTCTTCTTCATTCGGCCGGTGCTAACCCAGACCGACGTCATCCTGCTGGCGAGCTTCATCAACAAGACAGGGGATCCTATCTTCGACAACTCTTTGGACAAAGCCCTCGAAGTCAAACTTACCGAGTCTCCCTTTTTAAGCCTGTTATCGGAAGCAGACGTGCGCGAGACGATGCGTACGATGCGCCACGATCCAAGCGAGAGAGTGACACCGCAACTGGGTATCGAAATCTGCGAACGACAAGGACTGAAAGCCGTGGTGGTCCCGGAGATCGCCGCCCTCGGAACCAAATACCTCATTACCCTGGATGCCATCGACGCGCGGACTCAAAAGCCCATCGCGCGCCGGCAAGAGGAAGCCAAAAACAAAGATGAGGTAATCGCAGCGCTGGGAAAAGCAGGCTCGCAGTTGCGAAGGCGATTGGGCGAGAGCCTGGGCTCACTTGAGAAGTACGATGCCCCTCTTGACCTTGCGACCACAGGTTCACTCGAAGCGTTGCAAGCTTATCGAGCAGGGCAGGCGCTGTATCGTTCTGGAAAGCGACGTGAGGCGATTCCTCTTTTTGAGAGGGCCGTCGAACTGGATCCGCAGTTCTGCTCTGCGTACGCGGGGCTCGGCATGTCCTATCAGAGCGTCGGTGACGAGCAAGCTTCCAGGAAAAACTTTGCCAGGGCCTTCGAACTAAAGGATAAACGCCTTACGCAAGAAGAGAATTTTGAGACTACTGCGCATTATGATGCGGCTATAACGGGCAATATGGAGAAAGAAATTGCTGTGGCCGTTTTGTACAAGCAAGCGTATCCCCGCAACGTGGGCGCTTATAACCTGTTGGGGATCGGCTACGCGAAGCTGGGCAGAACGGAAGAGGCCCTCCAGGAATTCAATTGGGCAATTGACCATTCCCCGGCACCTTCTTCTTCTACCTATTCAAATGCCAGCCAAGCACTTCTCATCTTGGGCCGTTTTGACGATGCCAAAAAAATGCTGGACCAATGGCGGCAGAAAGGATCCCTGACCCCATTTCAAGTATTCTTGCGATACCGAATCGCCTTCTTCGAAAAAGATGCTACAACGATGGAACGGCTTGCGAGGGAAACTCCAGCGAATGACATCCCCTGGCTTCATTTGCAAATGCGGCTCGCATTCTTGCGAGGCGACTTCGGGAAACTCCGTTCGCTGAGCGAAGCCCTGGTGAAGCAACAGAGCCGCGCGAACCGTGTGGAAAACGCCGCTTTCGAGCTTGCTTGGCATGCGGGGATCGAATCCTATGCGGGGAACTATACCCTGGCGCACAAGCTCCGCCGCCTAGCTGAAGGGGCAGGTAATGGCAGTGCCTTAGGGCTGATGGAAAGTGCGCAGGCCTTGGGGGAAGCGGGCGACGCGAAGCAGGCCGAGGGGCTAGCAACGAAACTGGATCAGCTGTTTCCAGAGGACACCTTCCAGCAGGACGTCATTCTGCCGGTTATTCGCTCGATCAGCGAGCGCCAGCGAGGAAATGCGGCTAAAGCCGTGGACTTGCTCGCTTCCGCCACGCGATATCCCAACGTGCTGGTTTTTTATCACCGTGCGCAGGCCTATGTGGCTGCAGGAGAGTACGCCAAGGCTGCCACCGATTTTGAGAAGGTTATCAGTCATCGCGGATGGCCCGAGTGGGAAGTGTTTGGTCAGCTTTCGCAACTCGGTCTCGCGCAGGCCTATGCCAAGCAAGGGGACCGCGAGAACAGCCGCAAAGCCTACGAAGATTTCTTCGCCACCTGGAGAGACGCGGACCCGGATATCCCGATACTCCGGCAAGCCAAGACCGAATACCAGAAACTCACCGGAACCGTGCCCGCCTCCCTCCGACGCTAAGAGAACCAGCGAACACCGAGATGATTGCCGACGGTCGGACAACAGTCTATCGACTGAATGGCCTAACTCCTTTCATGAGAAGGCCGGAGATGTGGATTCGCTGTAAAAACAGTTGTCCAGTTACTAAGCGGGATTTTAGTCACCCGTTCTGGAATCGAAACGCGGAATGCAGTCACTTTCTTTCTATTCGGACGAGACAGGCGTCGGCTGCTCCCGTCCAGAAGAATTCGAGCCGAACACTCAAAACCTAAGCTCGACTCGAGCCAGCAAGACGCATAGCAATTTGGTATGCGCGATCGACTAAAACCAGACCCTCGTCGCCATATGAAGCATCTTGTAACTGCCGCTAAAGGTGTAAATGAGTTTGTGCGTAATAGCCATAAAGCTCGTTTTATTACTGAGAAATGACTCTGGCCTCTGCTTTGCGGTTTATAACGTACTCAGACGACGTATACTGGCGCGAGCTTCGCCACTTGTCCAAAGGCTGAGCAATAAGTCTGCGAAATGTCTGATGCCCTTTAGGACCAAGCCAACCACGGATGTGCGGATAGGGAGTCATTGCTCCTTGTCGATGTCGTCTAACCCATCTACCGACCTGCCTTAGTCCCCTGTCTTCCGGTGGGATCGCGTATTTCTCCGCCAGCCGCTCCAACGAGGCTTGAGTCCAGGCTTCGCTCCATCGCAATGCAAAATACTCCCTGTCAATGACGTCCAGGCGATCCGGCAGTTCATGAGTGATAACGGAAGAAGGCTCGAGGTAAATTTGTTTTCCGGCGTTTTTCACAGTCAAGCACAAATCAGCATGGTCTGAGCAGCTGAAGAACTTTTCGTCTAGTGGACCTAGGCTCCGGTAGGCGTCCATATTCATCAGAAGTGTATGAAACTCTATAAGGTCTGTTGCCTGGCGCACTAACTGGCGTTCGCCGTCCAGAAACTCGTGCGCTAAATTGTGTTTTTCGAAATAAGCAGGCCGTCCCTGTTCATCACGGACCCGTACTGACCCTCCGAACATATGAACCCTTAGTTCCCCTCTGAGAGACTCCATATAGAGTGGAGCGACAAGCCACGCCCCCGTTTCCTCTGCGCAACGCACTAGGGGATCCAACCAGTCTTGAGATACTTTAACGTCGTTATCCACGAAGGCTACATAGCGTGTCTGCACATGCATTAACGCGAGGTTTCGGGATTCGTTCGGAGACAAGTAATCTTCACTTCGAATCAAGGTGAAGCCGTGTCTTGATGCAAGCTGCCGAAGAGACGCCGAAATTGATTCAGGCGCCCCCCCATCGACGCATATTAGTTCATATGGGCCGGGAGTGGTGGAGAGAAGATGTTGCAGACATGGTAATGTGGAGCTCAACCGCTCGCGAAACAAAAATACGATCGTAGCCAACGGCTTACTATTCAACTTAACAGGCCTCAAGTTGCAGGATTGCCTCTGCGCACTCCCGTACTCTAAGTGACCTTTAGAGGTTGATTTCCTACGATTTTCCACTGGACGCTCCCGGCCTGACAAAAGCAAATCTAGATTCCTTTCCCAGATTTACATTCGCCTACGGAGATCGGCGATAGTACTTTGGTCATTGAACGAGCCTAGCCACCCTTGATTCTCAATATCCGATACCGCACTGAGACTTAACCGGAGTTGGCGCAGCCCGGCCCACATCTTGACGCCGCCCTCGCTCCGTCCTAACTTTATTCCCCAGAAAGTGGAAGTCGCGCTCCCCTTCCGACGATTTCCGCTATGGAGGGTCAATATGCCGATTAGCCTCGTTTCTCTTTCACTCGTAGATTCCCCGGTAACGGTTGGAGAAGGCCGCAAGATTCTCGAGCGTGATAACTATGTGTGTCGGTATTGTGGGTTGGACGGACGCGCGAGTTTTGAAAACGCGCTGGTCATGCGCGTGGATTTCGTGATTCCGCGCGCGCGCAAAGGAAAGAAGGATGCCAGCAATCTTGTGGCTTGCTGCTCTCCCTGCAACACCATTAAGAGCACGCGCGTCTACGCCAACTTTGACGCAGCAAAAACGCATGTCCTCGCGCGCCGCGAAGAATTGCGCAAAGCCTGGCAAGCGAACACCGCTAGACCCTAGAACCAATTTAGCGCCTGATTGACGCAGCGGTAATCGGAAAAGTACTTTTCCTTGAGAATGCGCCGGCAGGCGCCCGAAAATCCGACCGAAGGTACACCGTTCAGGCGGGCAGTCCGGAACTCACAGAGACTTCAAGAACTCGATTATGACGTTCTGCTCGGGACGTTTCAGTTTTTCAAATTGCTTGATGACGTGCCCCGCCTCTCCGCTATGTCGGGTAATTGCGTCGAGAAGTGTTAGGGAAGCGCCGTCATGCATCAATCGTGGACGCAAGCGGACGCCCCATAGAGGAGCGGTGCGAATCTTGTTTCGGCTGCTCTCAAAATCTTGTTTTGAAAGATACCCGGACATCTGTTGGAAGACCTGGTGTCCATAATGCTCGCGCGTGGCTTGCAAGATACCGTCTCCGGTGCCCACATCGTGCATCAAGAAATCGCTGTACGGGTGCAAGGTGATAGAGCCTAGAGCGGTGGGAATGGTAAACGTGCCGCCATTGATCTTTGTTCCCGCGGCCGCAGTGGTCAGCGCTTCAACATGACAGGAAGCACAACCGATTTTCTCGAACAAGCCTAGGCCCTTGTTCGCAGCCGCACTGCTGGCAAGCGCCGCATCGCGCGTGGGCGCCTTGGTCGCGCGAATGAAGCGGGCGAAGTGGTCAATGTCGGAAAGGCCGTCCGGCCCGGTCGTATCATTCGGCTCGCTGACAGTGTTGCAGAGATTGGTCACCTCATTGGGTTGCAGGCGATTGGTGATGCCCATCTCGTTGAGGTACGCGTCGCCGGCGAACGATAACAGGCTGGCATGCTGATCTTTCCAGCCGAAGCGGCCCACGCCCATCTGTCCAGGAGCTTCCACGACGGGGACATACAGAATCTGACCGCAGATTTTCCCGTGCGATGACTTGCATTGTTGCTTGGAAAGATCAATGAGGGTTTGATCCGCGATGGCCTCAACGAATCCATCGCCCAAAAGATTCAACGAGAGGCGGAATGTGCGGATCGTTTCGGTCTCGGGAACACGCTCTTGAATTTCCTTGTCGGGAAACGCCCCGTTCGGGCAAATGGCTCGATCGTTAACCAGCGAGCGGCCGGTAACCACCTCTGCTCCATGAGCGATGGGGATGTCGGGAGTGCGAAAGCGTCCGTCTGGCCCCTGATGACCGACCCGCAATTCCGTCAGCTGCGATGCTGCGCCGGACACGGGGCTCTGGTGGCATTCCGCGCAGGACTGTGCATTGTACAGCGGTCCAAGACCATCGCTCAGTTGCTCGACTCCCTCGAACTTCACCTGGTCAGCCTGATGGGTTACATCATCGACTAGGCCGTTGGTTTTGTTGTCAAAGCCGGTTGGGGCTTCTGGAAAACGCGTGGCGGCGGAAATCAAAGCAACGCTTAGGGCAACCGCTGCGACGAAGATCCTCATGGGTTCTCCTCTTCAAGCGGATTCGGGCCGGGCCTAGGTTCTAAATACCACTTTGCGCACCCGCGTCAAGGGTCAAAGATTAAGTGGAGCCGCTCATTAGCAAGTGCCGTCGCCGGGTGGCGCACCCTTAGCCCCAGGCTGACATCACTTGTGCTCGATTACCTGCAGCAAAAAGCTTCTGGCCCGCGAATAAAGAACATAATTGACACAATGCACGAGCACATGCTCGCGTGCAAGAATCCCGAACTTCTAATCAGTCCGCGATTAAGGTCGGATGGCAAACTGATTAACGCGTTATCTCTAACGACGCCGGCCATTGCAAGAGTTTTTTCTCTTGCTTAACACTGTATTCGAGCACACTTTTCCGCCGGCGCACGAACTGCGTCTCTTTCTGCCGCTTTTGTTTATCTGTGTCACCCTAACTTGCCCAGCCCGATTACGTTGTTCAACTCAGTGTTGCCTACCAAACATCTCTTCGATCAACCGGAACGTGAAATCAGCGCAAAAACCAGATGTCTGGTAACGCGTGCCAGGCGTTAGCGGCGTTTCCGACGTATCGGTGATACAACATAACCTGAAGTGGTCCCTCCCGGAGGCTATGAAATGATGGAAGGGATTGCGGAAACGTAGCCGCGTCTCAAGGGAGTCGAAATGACCGATCATGCCGTTGAAACATCGCCGCAAGTTTATGCACGACTCTGCGGGGTGCTGTATCTGATTGTCATAGTCATCGGTATCTTCACTGAGCTGTTTGTCAGAGACAAATTCACGGTGTCAGGAGATGCTACAGCCACTGCCAATAATATTATGGCTTCTCAGTTGCTGTGGCG
>Ga0209526_10002590_pt1 | contig 12208 bp, 9 predicted proteins | sample JacPinW_OM2H0_M1_FD_188566 | JGI IMG/M metagenome (GOLD analysis project Ga0209526, IMG submission 188566) | Forest soil microbial communities from Algoma, Ontario, Canada - Jack Pine, Ontario site 1_JW_OM2H0_M1 (SPAdes) (version 2) | ecosystem: Environmental > Terrestrial > Soil > Boreal...
GTACCGCGTAGCGATTCCTGTAAATACGGATCCGCTCGCGGCTGAATTTCTTTTTTCCAATCTCAAAGTCGCCTTGGCAATTTTGGAGACGCGTCTGAGCATTGGTCCGATGACGGAACCAGGCGGCGCATCGCCACGCCCGTCACTTGTCCCAATGAAGTAGATCGGGTGGTCGAACGGGTTTTCCCCGGAAGGTTTTTCCTGCCAACGAACAGAATGGGGGCACCTGACTGCTTTCCTGGACGTCCCGCGACAGCGGGATGTCGTTCTTGGTAGGGTTTGCTTACAATCACGAGCAACTCGTCGGCTGGGGATAGTGGCTTACCTGTATGGCGCCCAAGCCTAAGGGAACGCAGTCTGAATAGCACTCGCGGGAAACAGAGGCCAACGGTTCAGGCTAAACCGTTTTGGTGACTGCGGTCGCCTGAGATATGGAATTGCGTTCGAAAAAAACCGAAGACTCCAAACTGCGGAAGGTAGTATCCACTCGTGTGTCCTAAACCTTAGGCGTCCCCGATTCGGAAGCTGGAAATGGGGGTTTCACTTTCGTATCACACAAGATCGCGAACGTGGTGCTGGCCGAGCGGACATGCAATGCTTAGCGCTGGAGTACACAATGGGCAATTCTCCAGGTTCCTCAACGAACTCTTCTTCGTCATCCCGCGAGCAACGGACAGTGCCTCGCTACAGCTTTGTTGCAATGGTCGAAATCATCGAGCCCGCGAGCGAGATACACATCTCGGGCCGGGTGGCAGAAATCAGCCGCAAAGGGTGCTACGTGGACATTCTGAACACCCTCCCGAAGGGTACTCTGATCCGGGTGCGGATCGTGCGCGACAAAGGGACTTTCAGTTCGCCCGGGCAGATTATTTACGTGCAGGAGCAAATGGGCATGGGCGTCGCCTTCGTCGACCCCCCTCCTGACCAGTTGCGGATCCTCGACGCGTGGCTCAACGGACTCGACGTGACCGTATAGCTGGAGCAACGCCTTGGTTCACTGCATTTGGTCGAGGCCATTTTCGGTTGGAGCCCTCGCTGCGGCGAAGTCTTGGGGCAGACCAAGAACCGACTGCGAACTCGTTGGGGCTAACTCAAAACCGGAGAGACAGCAAGCGGGCCCGCCGAGCCACGGCGGCGATGACGCGCACAATCGTGTTAACCCCCATTTCAGAAATCTTATAAGTGTGGCCTAAGTGCACTCAGGCTCCATGAAATGGCCCATGCTACGGCTAAAGTCATATGCGACCGTGACTTGCGAACCCTCTCGGAGCGGCGTCTGGCAAGCCACCTCGAGGAGAAGAGCAGGCACATCACAACGAAGGTGGGCCCAGCAGAAGCATCCCCGGAAGCTCCTACGTCCATAGCCTTTTGATCTGGTGCCGGAGGAGGGAGTCGAACCCACACGGCCTTGCGACCAATGGATTTTGAGTCCACCGCGTCTGCCATTCCGCCACTCCGGCGTGCGGATATCTTAGGCTACCTCCGGGATCCCAGCAACTTCGTCTTGCGGTTCACGGAGCTTCTCCCTGCATCGTGCAAGTTCCATGGAGCCAGATGCGAATATTTCGCCAGGGGCTCAGTCGAACCACTAGCGAGCTTGTGCATGCGGTTTCTATGATTGAGGCGAGCGGCGCGAAGAGGCAAGACTAAGTCCAGGACAGCAAAGCGCGAAGCCTATCGTGAATTCATCCGAGTCGCGACGATGGCAAAACTGATCCTCAGTTTATCCTTCACCTTGACGCTGCCACCGGCAACATTCACCGGCTTGATCCCGAATTCGGTCTGCAGCAATGATACCTCTCCTTGGGCCGCCAGTTGACTGCCTTCCACGCGTACGTGTATAGGGAGGCTAACCGCCTTCTCCACCCCATGAAGGCCTAGCTTTCCGGAAACCGTTAGCTCCCACCCGTCCGCAGTCTTCTTCACGGCCGACACGCTCGTGGAAGAAAATACGATCTCAGGAAACTTCGTTACATCGAGCACTTTCTCGCCCGTCATCGTCGCCTGAACGTCGCGGCGATCCTTCTCAGACTCACCGGGATCTATTGCAGTGAGGGACCGCGCTCCGACTTTCAAGCGCACCGAGGAGTTTTCGATCATTTGCGCATCGAATTGCACCGAGCCGGAAACTTCCCTGGCGGCGATCAGATGATCGTGGCCAAATGCCTTGAACAGACCTTCCTTGTAGACGTTTATCTCGAGTTTGCTCTTTGCGTCGTCGATCGAATACTCAGTTTTGTCCTGCGCTGCCGTGACGAACGCCGACTGCAGCAAAACAAGCAAGGTGCACGCAAGACACATTTTCATGATTGGTCTCCTACATACCCGAGAAGTCGGACCGGATCAGTGCCCGTGGGCACCGAGAGCAATTCTTCTCGTATGCTGCAAGGATCGGCAGGAAGCCGACGCCTCCGGTCTCCCATTCTTACCCATTCGACAAGGGGCCTCGAGTGAGTTCAGCGGCTTGCCATGCGGATACCCGCGCGGACGTTGTCCCGTCGCGGCTTCCAGTGACCAGAGAAAACTCTTTTGTGATAGCTGTCGGTCCTCAGGATTGCACCCATAGTCCCAGGGAGCGGGGCTCGAACAAACCTGGGGAACCAGATCTGATCTTGCATTTCAATCGACTCCGTACGCCGCATGTCGCTCCCGTGTTTGAACTTCCGCGGCTATGCTCGATGCAAGGGTAGCATAGCGGAACTCGTGATACCTCCTGTCACAGCGAAGCTATAGGAATGTCACCTGGCAGTCCGCGTCTTCGATCGGATTCTCGACCACGCTTGCTGTCTTCAACCGAAACCAGCGGGCATATCGCTGAGGCCGATGCTCGACGTCAAAAGGCAGCAGGCGCTTTCTGGAAGAAACAGGGACAAGTCACCGAAGAGAGCCAAGCAGGACGCGAAAATCGCTGACGAAGACAATGAGAACGGGAAGGCGCAAGCAAACAAGGCGCTGGCGCAAATTTCCGCTGAGAACCGACAAACGGTTCTCACACTCGACCGCTGACACGGAATCGGCTGGGCATGCGGGTCGCCATTCTCTCACTGCAACGATCACCCGCTCCCCGGAGTCGTTCTGTCGGTTCAAGCCCTAACAAAATTTCGCAATGGCTATGTTGCTACATGCGCGCAATGTTCGGGGGGGACGTGTGGGACAGCGGTCGCAGGTGGGCAATACGCATGCCTGAAACACTTGATTGAACCTCGTGACGAGGACTACAGTGGCTCGTCGAGGTGAAACATGCGAACGCATTTCATCGCCTTTTCTACCACGGTTCTTCTAGCCGTGCTTGTTCCGGCGGCCCCCGGTCTGTGCCGACCGAACAGCCAGCTTCCCAGTCCGCCGACAGAGACCGGCTGCACGTTCGCTGACGGCAAAGCAATTAAGGTGGCTTTCTCGAGCCCTCGTATGAGGGGACGCAAGATTTTCGGCAGGTTAGTTCCGTATGGAGAAGTGTGGCGTGCTGGTGCCAACGAAGCGACTACATTCGTCTCCAACGCGGACCTGGTCGTACACGGCAAGGCAGTGCCTGCGGGCAGCTATACGATCTTCACGCTTCCCAACCAGGACCACTGGACATTGATCATTAGCAAGAAAACGGGCGAGTGGGGAATTCCGTATCCGGGGAACGACTACGACCTTGCGCGCGTGGACATGCAGGTCTCGAAGCTGCCTGCGCCGGTCGAGAACTTCACGATCGCGTTTGACAAAGTGGACGAACGTTGCGCGATGCGAATCGATTGGGAAGCTACGAGGGCCTCGGTCGAGATCTCGGAAAAAAAATAGTGCGGGTCAGAGCTTCCCCTGATAGAACGCCTCATGGAGAAGGTTCGCGGCTGCTTGCTGGCCGGCAGGCCGGAGCAATCAGCCGTGGATCGATAAAATTGTGCGCAAATTCCGCGAGTGTGATCCCGAGCTGGCTCCAAAGGCGTCTTTTCAGGCTGCGGTAATCCTGCGCGCCGCTAAAGACATCACGAATCAAATCGCGGAAAGCGGGCGAATAGTTCAGCAATTGAACCATGCGCGTCGTGATGGCACCGCCGACAAAGTTGCCACGGAAGAGCTTCCGCGCGAGATTCGCCGCAAATTCAAGGTCGGCGGAAAACGTCGTGCGGAGCCGCTCCGGATATGCCTGCGGCTGACCTTCGATCAGAGCCTGCGCGAGCAAATCGCCTGAGCGCAGTGCATAGTACAGCCCCTCGCCCGTCACTGGATCGACGCATGCCGCCGCATCTCCCGCCATCGCCCAGTTGGTCCCCATAATGCGCCGCCCGCGGATCGTCTGCGCTTGGGGCGAAGGTAGAACGTGGCTGTAGAGCCGCGCACCGTTCATTGGAATTCTTTCTTCCTCGAAGAACTCGTCCAGGTGATGCCGCAATTGCTGGATCGAACTCTGGCCCATCTTCCCACAGATGCCTACGGAAAGATGATCGGCCCGCGGGAACGACCACAGATAGCCCTCGAACTGCTTCAGGAATTTCACCTTGATGATGTCCTCTTCGGTCGGCACGAAATAGCCAAGGGTCAATTCAAGGTCCGGCGCTTTGAGTGCTGTCGTTTGAGGGAGCAGTTGATTGCGCGCGCCAGCCGCAAGCACGACAAAATCTGACGAAAGCTCCTCGGTGACGGCCGTGAGACGAACGCGCGCGCCATCGGTATTCACGTTCGTCACACGCGAGCAGATCGCCTTGCAACCCGCTGCTATCGCGCGGTCCAGCAGCAGGCCGTTCAGGACCTTGCGCGCATAGATCACGATCGGATGGCTCATCTCGAACCGCGCGCGGTGGCCACGGCTCGAAATTAGCTCCGCTGTGCGAACAATCCGTTTTGGTTGTGGCGAATCGAACAGGAAAGGATAGGCTTCGATTGCTTTGTGCGTGAGCCCGCCGCCGCAGGGCTTTTCCCATGCCAGCCTTTCGTCAAAAATCGTGACTTGGAAACCGGCGGTGGCCAGGCGCTCGCCGCAGAGGGCGCCGGCGGGTCCTCCTCCAACAATCGCGATCTGTTTCATGGCGCTGTCATGGCCGCGTGTACGGCCGGATCAAGTCAGTGGAAATATTGCTGCAATGAACCAAGCGGCGAGTATAGCATCAAAAACCGCTGTTGCCGTTGCCGAGCCGGTCCGCCCTAGTAACGCATCGGCAGCAAGCCGCTGGAGCATCGAAAACGCCGCAAGGCCGACAACCAGAAGTCCGATCAGCAGTTGTCCGCTCGCGAGTTTGTAATACGCGAGGACACACGCCAGCCACAGCTCGAGCCGCAGAGCGAGAAACATCGCATACCGAACCGCGCGCCGCCTGCCTTCGTACAACGGCCCGAGGATTGCTTCTTCGGCAAAGCAGAAGACTGCAGCGACCGGCAGGAGTGCGGCGAATCGCAGCCATCGCGGCGTAGGCAGCCGAACCCCATCGAGCTGCCAATTGAGCCATCCACCGACGGCCAGGATGGTCGCCAGGCCGAGCGCCACCGCGGCGATCAATCTCGGAACATCCAGCGAAAGGCAAGCTTTCGCAGCCTTCCAATTCAGGGCTATCAGCAGCATACCCGCGAGCAGCATGAGCGACGCAAGGTAATCGCCAGCGTAGAGATGGAGAAACTTCAGCGGCACGACGAACGCCAGAATCAGCGCCGCAGCGAGCGCTGACACAGCGCCCTCAGCGAGCGCAAGAGCGCGCGTCGGGTACGTCCCCAAGAAGGACTCTCGCACCGGCCCCGAACATTCCGCGGCGACCGTCGCGCACATGGGGAACAGAAGCAGAACGCCTATCAGGCCGGTTGTTGCGGCGGCCAAGCGCCCGCCATTGCGCGTCGCATAAGCAGCCAGGCCCAAGTTCCGAGTCAGTGTGTCGGGAGCGATCTTCGGAAACAGAGTCTGCATAGCCCACTGCTCGGACTGGCGCGCCAAGCGTCGATTCAGTATCACGCTCGTGTGGGTGGCGAACCGAACCTTCTGCAACTCGAAGGCTCGCTGCTCGGCGAAATCATCGGGCTCGATCCGATCCCCGCCAGCGGCCTCCGCCAGACTCTCCGCTTGACGTTTCAAAGCTCCGAGATCGTACTGCGCGCTAAAGACGAGTAGATTTGAAGGCATCCGATGTGGGGTGATCATCGGCGCGGGCGAAATCGCAATGGTTGCGGCCATGGGGGCGCTGTCCGCCATGCGGATAGCAATGGCAGCGCCCATCGAATGTCCGAGCAGGATGGTCGTCTTCGGGCTAATTTTCCCGCTGCGGACCAGGTATCCAACGGCAATACCGGCACATCGCTCGGCTCGCGCAAAAGTGAATGGATCGGTGTTCTCACCGTGTCCGGGTAGGTCGAGCAAGTAGGAGCGGAAACCATGCCCAGCGAAGTCTGCGCCTAGATAAGTCAGCCAGCCTCGATTCGCGGAGAGCCCGTGGAACAAAATGACCGTGCCAAGCGGGTTCACCCCAGGCGGTGGCTCGAGAACCGTAACCGGCGTATGGCAGCCACCCTCACCCAGGATGGCGGTTTGCTTTGGCAGCGCCGCGCGGCGCGTCGCAGAGGCGCCGACTAGGACAAGAACCGCACCGATAATCCCGAGGAAAACTTCCCATCGCTTCATCGGAGCTTCCGCAACGCACGGTGTGCGCGTGGTAGAATCGCTTGTTTGTCACGGTCGGCCACGCGCCGAGGAGCAGGGAATTGGGAAGAGCGGTCTCGCAAGGTGATTTGATTCTCCACCGTCGCGAATGGAAGCGCAACGGGCAACGGGTAGTCTTCGCGAGCGGCGGCTTTGAGCTGCTCCATCCCGGCCACATCCGCCTGCTGGAGCAAGGACGCTCGCTCGGCGACATCCTCGTCGTGGGCATTCAGAGCGACAGGAGCCTTCGGAAAGACCCCGGGAAGAACTCCACAACAGATGCCCGGTCCCGCCCGATCACGCCGGCCGCCGAACGCTCTGAAATTCTCGCGGCGCTAGCCGCCGTCGATTACGTCGCCGAATTCGACGAACCTTCGCCCCGGGCTCTGCTCGCGAGCCTGGGGCCCGATATAGTTGTGAAAAGTGGCACCCCGGGCTCTGAGGGCTTTGCTTTTCGCGAAGACGTAGAGGTCGAAGCCGCGGGAGGTAAAGTTGTCCGCGTTCCGCTTGAGCCAGGCTATTCAACCACGGGTCTGATCGAGCGCATCACACAACTCCGCGCATGATTCTGCCGCTGCTCTCTGAGCTTCTCGGGCGGGTCGCACGTCGGACCGCGGTCGAGGAGGCACTCGAAACACTCCGCCGCACAGGCGATGAATCCCGCCTGTCTGGCCTGACGGATTCCGCGAAGGCGCTTCTGGCTCCGCTCGCCTTCGCTCGATTGGGCCGCCCTACGATCTTCCTTGTTGAGTCGAACCAGCGCGCCGAGGCTCTCCTCGAACCTGTGCGATGGTTCTATCGTGCCGTGACCGGAAAACCGGGACACCGCGTCGCGCATCTTCCTGGGCACGAAGTTCTGCCCTACGAGCAGCGCTCGCCACACGCGGAAATCTCCGAGGACCGCGCCGTCGCACTCTGGCGGCTTGCGACGGGCGAAGCCGATGTTTTAGTTGTCCCAATCCAGGCGGCACTCTGGCGCATGCGCGAGCCGGAGTTTTATCGCCAGCTTGCTCGCACCGTCACACGAGACGAATCGATCGCGCACGACGACCTGGTGGGTTTTCTGGTAGCGGCAGGTTATGAGAAGCAGGTGACCTGCGAAATGCCGGGGCAGTACGCGGTCCGCGGTGGCATTATTGATGTTTTTTCGCCCGAGACGCCGCAGCCGGTTCGCATCGAACTTCTCGGCGACACCATCGAATCGATTCGAGCATTCGATCCCAACACGCAGCGGTCGACAAATCCGGTCGAGCGCGCTGCTCTGCTGCCGCTAGCGGAATTTTTGCGCCGCGCTGAAGTTCTCGAGCGACAACCCCGTCGGTCTACGTCGGGCCGGGAAGAAGACGCGGCTCCGGCAGGTTTCTCTCCCGGCTGGGAATTTCGCGAGATTCTTCGAGAAGAGCGCAAAGCGGTACTGTTCGACCTGTCGGTCGATCCGTTGCTCGTGATCAACGAGCCTGCCGTGCTCGAAACGGCCGAGGAACAATATCGCGCGCGCCTGCAAGAAGCCTTCGAAGAAGCCGAAAACCCGCTCGCCGAACCGCCCGATCGTTACATATTTGACAGAGAAGAATGGTTGCTCGCGCTTCAGCTCTTTCCGCGGTTCGCGCTCGAGCACCTGGGCATTGCCGACATAGAGAAGAACCGGTCCGTAAGGAGCGCCGCTGGGGCTAGCGGTTCTCGGGCGTCGGGCGCTGGCGCGGCGAACTCCGAACGTATCCTGCACACGCGACCCACCACGCGCTATCACGGCAACGTGACCGCATTTATGGCCGAAGTACGCGGCCGGCTCACGGCGGGCGAACAAGTGATCGTCTCGGCCGCGAACACGGGCGAACTCGAGCGATTCGCCGACATTTGTAACGAATACGAACTGCCGTACCGCTTGGGGGAGCTCGAGGAAAACGTTACGGTAGCGCGCCTAGCCGAAGAAGAGAGTAGCAGCAGCGGTCCTGGAATGGTCCTAGTCAAGGCACCGCTTTCTGAAGGTGTGGCGTTTACCGACGCGCAGATCGTCCTGTACGGCAACGCCGACCTGTTCGAGACGTTACCGGCACCGCAGCGCTCGCGCTCGCGCCCGAAAACAGCAAGTTTTTTTAGCGATTTCTCCGATCTGAAGCCTGGCGACTACGTCGTCCACGTGGACCACGGCATTGGGCAATTCGAAGGCCTGCGACACGTCGGGGTCGAAGGTGCGGCGGGCGAATTCATGCTCCTTCGCTATGCCGGAGACGCGAGGCTCTACGTTCCACTGGCCCGGCTCGACCTCGTGCAGAAATATCAGTCGCTCGGTGGCGTCGTGCCGACGCTCGATCGGCTTGGTACGACACACTGGGAATCGCGCAAGACGCGCGTTCGTAAATCCGTTGATGACATGGCCGAACAGCTTCTGGCCCTTTACGCCGAACGCAAGACCGCGTCGGGCCATGCGTTCTCCGCCGATTCGAATTGGCAGCGCGAATTCGAAGACGCCTTCGAATTTGAGGAAACTCCTGATCAGCAACGGGCCATCGATGATGTTAAGCGCGATATGGAATCGTCTTTGCCGATGGACCGGTTACTCTGCGGCGACGTCGGCTACGGCAAGACAGAGGTGGCCATGCGCGCCGCGTTCAAGGCCCTCACCGACTCCAAGCAAGCGGCCGTGCTCGCACCTACAACGGTGCTCGCGTTCCAGCATTATGAAACGTTTCGTCGCCGATTCGCTGCCTTTCCGGTGCGGATTGAAATGCTCAGCCGGTTTCGCACGGAGAAGGAGCAGAAGAAAACTCTCGAAGACCTCGAAGCCGGGAAGGTGGACCTCATCATCGGAACACATCGGCTGCTCTCGCGAGACGTAAAGTTCCAGGATCTGGGACTGCTGGTCGTTGACGAGGAGCAGCGCTTTGGCGTGGCCCATAAAGAACGCCTGAAAGAGATGCGCAAGAACGTGGATGTCCTTACCATGTCGGCGACGCCGATTCCCCGCACCCTTCATATGTCGCTCGTCGGGCTGCGGGACATGAGCGTGATCGAAACGCCGCCGAAGGACCGCCTTGCGATCCAAACGAGCGTCGCGCCGTTCAGCGAAACGCTCATGCAGCGCGCCATTGAAGACGAGCTCGCCCGCAACGGCCAGGTGTTTGTCGTTCACAACCGTGTCGAGTCGATCGCCTCGCTTGCGTCTCTCGTGAAGCGGCTGGTACCGAAGGCGCGCGTTGTGGTGGGCCATGGCCAGATGCGCGAGTCCGAACTCGAAAAGGTGATGCTGAAATTCATCCGCGACGAAGCCGACGTCCTCGTTTCGACTACCATCATCGAGAACGGCCTGGACATTCCCCGCGCGAACACGATTATTATCAATCGCGCCGACCGTATGGGACTCTCCGAGCTGTATCAGCTTCGCGGACGCGTCGGCCGGTCGAATCAGCGCGCTTACGCTTATTTGCTCGTTCCGACCCAAGCGTCGCTGACTTCGATCGCCCGGCAGCGACTCGCGGCCCTCAAGGAATTCAGTGACCTAGGCGCCGGCTTCCGCATAGCCGCGCTTGATCTGGAACTTCGCGGCGCCGGTAATCTGCTCGGCCGCGAGCAGCATGGCCACATTGAAGCCGTCGGGTTCGACATGTACTGCCAGATGATGGAGCGCGCGGTTGCCGAGCGGAAGGGCGAGTCGGTTACGCCCGAGCGCCGCACCACGCTTAACCTCGGACAGGAGATCCGCATTCCCCCCGAATACATCGAGAACGAAAATTTGCGTCTCCGGATCTACAAACGCATCTCCGCTGTTACGTCGGAATCCGAGCGCGATGAGGTTCGTCGCGAATTAGAAGACCGCTTCGGCCCGCCGCCGCCCGCGATCGGGAATCTGCTCGAGTACGCAGTTCTAAAAGCCCTCGCGGAAAAGCTATTTGTTGCGTCGGTTGATCGCCGCGGCGATCGGGTTGCCATCAAGTTTTACGATGACACTCCGCTTGGCCCCGAGCGGCTCGTGAAATTGATTGGTAAACGTCGCGGTATGCGACTGGATCCGACTGGCGTACTGTGGTTGGACTGCAAAGGTGACACGGGCGGGGCAATGGGGGCCGTCAGAAACGTGTTGCTACAACTAACATCACCATAAGTTTTGCCATGAAAGGATTAGAGTTAGCGCCGAGCGGTTGCATACCGGTTGCACGATTTGGCCCCTAATTCGGACGATTCGCCGTGACGTTGAAGAGAGCGTCGATTTTTTCGGTTGCGCGTAACGTTTCCTCTGGCACGTCCTTGATGTAATGGGTTTGTGTCGTGGAAAGGTTCTTATGACGCAACAGCCCCTTGGCTGCCAGCGGGGAATGTGGCAAGAGTAGCGATGCCCCGACGGAGGGCATACCAGCCGAGCCATACGATCCCGGCTTTCTTTAAGACCGGAATAACAACGCGGCTCGCAATGTTATTAACGTTGATCATCTGACCGTCTCCGCATGACAGGATGTATCCGCTCGTTTTCCGGAAGGGTGCAAGAATCTCCGATAACGTCCCGCAAACGGGAACAAATGCCGTACTTTCGGATGTTTTCGTGCTGGTAATGTGCGTCAGCCATGCGGCCTGATGAATGTTTAGCCTCTTACCGTTATAGTCCTCCCAGCGAGCGCGCTTCACCTGGACGCAGTCCGGTGAAATATATTAGCGCAACAGCGAGGCGCGCAGCGCCCACCAGCGTGTCGAGCATCGCGAGAAATTCCTGTGGTGCGGTCGCATGTGTAGGAGCAGCCTTTTTTGTCCTGCGCGGAATACCAGCATCTTGGATAGGGTCAATGCCGTCAATTACTCCGTGTTGCTTCGCAAACTTGAAGATGGCCGAAAGCACCCCTTTGCACCCCTTGAGGGCGCTCCGCGCAATACCATGTTTGGCGTGGATCTCGGTTCAGTAAATCTGTTGCATCTTTGCACCGGAAGCTTCTCATCGGCAAATCGGGGAGGCTCGGTAGAAGATACGATTTCCAGACGCCCTTATAGCTGTGGACCGTTGACGGCTTGCACTCGCTCTCGACCTGTGGAAGCCACTGGGCCTCAACGTATTGTCTGACGGTCATCGTGCTACTAGGCTGCCGGCCACGGTTGATGGGGCGAAGAAAATCTTCCGCAAGCGGCAGCACATCGTTTTTCGTGCGGTAGTGATCGTTAAAAACAGCGAGCTTGCGGCATGCCTGGATACGCTTGCCCGACGCGTTGGTGTCGTAATACCGGAGATACGACACGCCGCCTTTGCGGAAGACGTAGCCCGATTGATGCCGCGTTTTCACTCCTTCATGCATTTGTCCTCCGGTGCGTTGAGCCAGCCTACCAGCTCAGGCCATATGAAATGGATGATTTTCGAGCGATGTGCTACAGACTGTGGGTAAGAAAAATTGCTTCCAAGTTCGTCATATTTGAGAGCCGAACCCTAAGATCGTTCACGTCAATCTCATCGTTCGTGAACTGATACACAGGTCACCTTTTCACAGTCTGCATCCCGCTAAGCTATGAAGAACGCACCGTTAGGGTGCCGATCGAATCCACCAAAGAACCCTGCCAACTAGTCGCCAGTCGCGGTCCTTGCCGAAAACAATGGGCTCGTATTCTCGATTCTCCGACTCGAGCAGT
>Ga0209526_10002591_pt1 | contig 12206 bp, 8 predicted proteins | sample JacPinW_OM2H0_M1_FD_188566 | JGI IMG/M metagenome (GOLD analysis project Ga0209526, IMG submission 188566) | Forest soil microbial communities from Algoma, Ontario, Canada - Jack Pine, Ontario site 1_JW_OM2H0_M1 (SPAdes) (version 2) | ecosystem: Environmental > Terrestrial > Soil > Boreal...
TTGCCCTCTCCCACGCGGAAAGTCCCCGTGAATACCACCACACCAACAGGACCCAGGCCACGTGAAGGGAAGGAATGGCATTCGGTGGACCAGGCATGGCCACAGGCTGGGCGACAATTCCCGCTGCTTGCGCCAGGCTGAGCGGGTGCCAGGGAAAGCCCTGGCCGAAAAGGTGAACGGGACCAAGAGCGGGAAAAAGATTGTAAAAGATCACGCCGATAGGTCCGGTGGCAAGAAATGCCGCCATCGCGGGAACCGCTTTTTCACGGACACGCAGAAGCTGTCCCGAATAAACGACTGCAATAGGAATTGGCAGGCCGATATAAAACAGCACTCCCACCAGGCGAAGCCACGGCCTCGTGGAAAATGCCTGGCCCATAACAAAAGGAATCTGGATACCCAGGCTGGAATCGAAGGAAAAGAGATACCCATCGAGAACTTTTGGGTGATTTGCCGACGTCCAGTGCAGGAGATTGTCGGCAAAATATTCCGAGATGACAAATAGGAGTGACGGGACGTACCCAAAGACCAGCAACTTGCGATCAGCGTCCTGCGCCCAAACCGCGCGAACACCGAAAATAACGAGGCTGCTGAGTCCCGCAAAGGAAAACCACGCCATAATCGCGTGGCGGAAGTGCAAAATGCGAAAGTCGATGGCACCGAGAAAAAGAGTTCCGGCGAGAATCAAGACCGCGTCGAGCCAGACGGGACGCAAGCGAAGATGGACAATGATGACACTCGCGAGAGCCAGGGCAATAAAAGCGCCCGCCATGGCCTCACGATAAAACTGGCGGTCCGTGCCCAGCCAGATTCCGCAAGCCACCAACAGCACAGTGAGAATAACTTTTATGGTTCGGTTGAGAGGCATTCCGTCGATTCTTACAACACGCAGTGCGCAATCGCGCGCTGAAAGCTTGTCGGCGCACTGGATGTTCTATGCAACCACAATCGCGAGTGGAATGGAGGGATTCTCCTCCCTTTGCGTGCTTAATCAGCAAATATAGAGACGTACCGCTTCGACAGGGTGATCGGTATTGGTAGCGCCGGCATCTTGCCGGCGGTTTTAGAGTTTCAGGAACGAGAAAAGAGCCGGCGGGACGCCGGCGCTACCGAAATCCTCGCATCGACGAAGTGGAGTTTCCGGGAAATTGAGACGCTGCGGGGCAATCAGTGTGATGGGTTGTTGAGCGCGGAGCCGTCGACAATCGCAACGCCTGGAGGCGGGCGAAACTGAAACATTTCTTCCGACAGCGGGAGTCCTTGTTGCCAGTCTCCAAACCGGTATTCGAGTTCGATTCCGCCGGCCTGCCGAATTCGCACACTGGCAAGTTCGCCGCTGGATGAATCCACTTCGAGGAGGACTTCCGTGAAATCCCCAGCGCCGGGCAATTCCGTGGAGTCCTGAGAGGCAGCAGGGCCGGTTGCGGGTTTGGCCGCTTTTTCGCCCTTTGGTAAGCAGCGCAAAATAGTGTGTCCCGGGGGAGTCGCCTTTTGGACGATCAAGTCGATGCGGCTGCACAACCGGGAAAGGTTTGCCTTGCCCGTCAACAATGCAAGCGGAGTGCGCCAGTCCGAGCTTTCCTTAATGGGGGCCTGGGTGGCGGTGTGGTCGGCGGGAACATAGAACCAGACTGTCTTTCCATCCGCAATGAAGAGCTTTCTCTCAGGCGCTTCATATTCCCAGCGCATGCGCCCGGGGCGGCGAAAATATACGGTGCCGGACTCAATGCGGGCCTCGCGCGGGCCGGCACTATAGCGCTCTAGAAACACGGCGCGAAGAGTCTGGACGTGGCGGTAGTGATCCTCGAGAAGTTGGGCGACAGCTTTCGCAGAATCGGCTGAATCTTTTGCAGGCTGTCCGAACACGCGCGGTAGAACAGACGCGGCGATAAAAACAACCGTGGCAATCGTGTTCCATCGTGCTCGTTGATGATTCATAACCAGAGTGTAGCAGGAAGTGGCGGGGACAACTCGTGCTCCGGGGCCTTAACCGGAAACAACCGAGTGGTCAGTTAATTGGCAGATCGGTGGGCCCGGCAGGTACCGCTGGGTTGAACCGGATTACGGATGTTTGGTCCGTATAGAAATGACGCTCACCCGAACTCCCGGGGATTTGCGGGTCCGCAGTCACGGAATATGTGCCGATATTTCCCTGCGCATCAGGCGCACCTGGTGAAAATGCAATAACATATCCACTCTTCAGTCCGGCGGCAAGAACTTGGTCGATCAACCCTGCGTTATTCTGATCCACAACTACGCCATTGCCAGAGAGCTTCGTCATGCTGCTGGCGAAACCCACCCCGTATATTGTGGAATAGACAAGCTGGGCCGTAGCAATATTGCGCAGGCTCTGTACCGCGGAAGCCTCGTTCGAACGCATTCTGGATCTAATAAAATTCGGGATGGCGATGGCTGCGATAATCATAATCACCGCCACAACGACGAGGAGTTCGATCAGTGAAAACCCGCGCGCCGTGCGGCTGCGCACTTTTGAATTGTTTGAATTGCCCTGACGTTGCACGATCCACACCTCTCGCCCGCACTGCCGCTGCGAGTCCTTCGAATTCTTCGATTTTCGTAAAGTAAGGGAGGAAGGACTTCCCTTCCTTCCCTACTGGGTTAGTTCCAAATCTAGTTAGCTGATCGGTGTGCTGCCGGAAGTCGCCGCGCCCGTCGGATCGGCGCGGATCACGCCAGTCTGGTTCGTGAAGAAGCCTCGTTGGCCGCTGGTGCCCTGGGTCACAGGCGTGGCCACAAGCGTGTAGGAGGTAGCGGGCGTCCCTGTGGACGTATAGACAAACGTGTAGCCGGCCTTAGTTGCAGGATCAACGGCGAGCACTCCATCAATCAAGTCCGCTGTCGTGGAGCTGGGCGTGGACGCCGGGCCCAAATTTGTCAGATTCGTCGGATAGGCTCCGTAGCTCGTCGAATAAGTGACTGCGCAGGTGTTCAGCGTGCGCATCACGGCTACAGCGGACGCTTCATTGGCCGCAATCCTCGAACGCAGCAAGTTCGGAATCGCAATTGCCGCGATAATCAGGATGATCGCGACCACAATCAGCAACTCAATCAGTGAGAAGCCTTTTTCCTTGATGCGCATCCCTTTTTGCACCCTCTCAGTTCCAGATATTTTCGCCTGGCACAGATTTCGGTCCTGTGTCACGTTGGGTGAAGGAGCAAATCTAGTGCCACATGTGGCGGAACTTAGAGCGCTTGTCGCTGCCCACTTAACTGCCGCCTTGTCAGCAACATATGAGATTTCTGGCGACGGTTAACTCCGGAATTCGAGATAAATGAGAGGCCGAACAAGTGGGATTGACAATATGTGTCGCTCGGGGAAGCCGGAAATTGGCATACCACCCGCTGTCGAGTTAGTCGAGTTATGCAAAGACCCGTACCGATCCTGAGCTGATCACGCGGAGCCCAACCACAAAAAGGAGAATCATTACTGGTAGCTAACTGGAACGACAATCCAATACTGCAAACGATCTCGCGCCGATTGCGCGCCGAGGGGCGAATCCGTACACTTGGGTTCTCCGGAAAACCGGATTCTCGCGGACCCGGCGCGAGGGCGATGCCCAACCATGAAACATTCTTTGAAGCGCCTATTCAGTTCCCCCGTCTTCATCGTCGGAGTAGCATTTGCCCTGCGCATGTTCGCGATGTGGGTGGTCTGGCGCATAACGCCGGCTCCAATTAAAGCCAATTTGCCGTATGGCTATGAGTTGGGCCGAGTGGCGAGAGCCATCGCTGCCGGAGACGGATTTTCGTCTCCACTGCGCGACCTGGATACGGGCCCGACGGCTTGGTTCACGCCGATCTATCCCTATTTTGTGGCTGGGATTTTCAAAGTCTGGGGAATTTACAGTGATATGTCGCGCATCATCATTGCGACGCTGAACTGTGCCTTCGCTGCCCTGACGATTATTCCAATCCATGCCATTGCCAAGAGGACGTTTGGAGAAGGAGTGGCGGTCGGCGCCTCGTGGGTCTGGGTTTTTCTTCCGACGGCCCTATTTTTTCCCATCGCTTGGATATGGGATACGGCTTTGACGGGATTCTTTTTCCTGCTGATTTTCTGGGCGACCCTCGCTTTGCGAGGAAGTCGAAGCCTTCTGCCATGGGCGGGCTACGGGGTGTTGTGGGTAGTCGGAGGTTTGATCAATCCCTCGGTCCTTTCTCTGTTTCCCTTCTTCCTGGGATGGCTGCTGTGGAACGAGCGGAAGGACTCGGCCCTTTGGATCAAGCACGCGGCGGCCGTACTTCTATTATTCACGATTGGACTGATTCCGTGGACTATCCGCAACTATCGCGTCTTTGGAAAATTTATCGTCTTGCGGTCAAATTTTGGCCTGGAATTGTGGCTCGGGAACAATCCGAATGTAATCGATCTGTTGTCTCAAATGTCTCACCCGAATGACAATCCGGAAGAGGCCGAGAAATATAGGCGCATGGGTGAAATTGCATACATGGCGGAGAAACAGCACGAAGCATTCGCGTTCATGCGGACTCACCCAGTCGACACGCTGAACCATACGTTCCACAGATTTGTAGAGATCTGGCTGGCCCAAACGGACAGTCTGGTGGATTTGTGGTCGGGCGCTTCTTTTTACGGTAAGGTATTGTTAATACTTAATACTTTGCTGGCACTGTTGAGCCTGCTTGGCGTCCTTTATGCCTACCGTACCCACCATCCTTACGCGGCCCCGTATGCCTTGGTTCTTCTCATCTTCCCGTTGGTTTTTTATCTGACACACTCTTCCCCGCGATATCGCTACCCAATGGATCCCATCATCGTGGTGCTCGCGACAAGTAGTTTGTGGCGCCTGCTATCGTCCGCGCGGTTTCGCAATCCGCACAAGACGAATGCGATCGCTCCCGCCCCTCCGTTTCCAGCCGACTGATACGGACCGGGCGGGAGTCAACTGATGCTGTACTTTTTGGAATAATGCCGGAAGGAGCGGTAGCTCATTCTCAGCAGCTCCGCGGCACGTGTCCCCACGCCGCCACAGGCTTCCAGCGCCGCCACAATGTAGGCTTTTTCCATCTCTTGCATGTGCTTCACGAGGTCCAGCCCTCCCTCGGGTAACTGGAGGCGCCCATTGGCAGAGTTCGATGCAGCGGCAGGCATATCGATAGGTTCCGTGCGCTGGCGACTCACTTTCTCCGGCAAAACCGCAACGGAAATCAAGTTCCCCGTCTCCAGCGCCACAGAGCGTTCCATCGTGTTCTCAAGTTCGCGTACGTTTCCGGGCCAGTCGTACGCTTCCAACAGATGCATCGCCTCCGGCGAAATCCCATGGACGTCTTTTTCCATGGTTTTGCGAAACCGCTCCAGGAATGCGCGGGCGAGCAATGGAATGTCATCGCGCCGCTCCCGCAGAGGCGGCAGCTGAATCGGAATCACACTTAACCGGTAGTAAAGATCCTCGCGGAATTCACCCGCAGCGATGGCTTTATCGAGATCCTTGTTCGTCGCGGCGATCACGCGTACATCTATTTCGGTTTCCTCATTCGAGCCCAACGGCCGTACTTTGCCCTCCTGAAGAACGCGAAAGAGCTTCACCTGCATCGGCAAACTCATGTTCCCAATCTCGTCCAGGAACAGTGTTCCGCCATTTGCGGCATTGAACAGGCCCTGGCGGTTTTCGTTCGCGCCCGTAAATGCACCTTTCATGTAACCGAACAGCTCGGACTCGAGCAGAGTCTCCGGGAAAGCTCCACAGTTGATCGTGATGAAGGGTTGGCTGGCGCGAGGACTGTTTTCATGGAGTGCCCGGGCAATCAGTTCCTTACCTGTTCCGGTTTCGCCGGTGATCAGAACGCGACTGGATTGCGGAGCGACGGTCTGAACCATCTCAAAGATGGCCCGCATCTTGGAGCTGTGCCCAATGATATTGTCCTGGCCGGTGAGGCGTCGCAGTTCACGGCGCAGATAGCCGGCCTCGCTCTTGAGACGAATTGTCTCATCCACCTGGCGCACGGCGCGTCGCAACTGATCGACCAGGTCATGGTCCTTAATGACGTAACGATCCGCCCCTGAATTAATGGCGGCAATCGCGGTTTCGACCGTGGGTACTCCCGTAATCAGAAGGAAATAGCTTGATGGAGAAATTTCCTTGCAAAATTGCAGAAGGTCCACGCCCGTGGCGTCCGGCATGCGAATATCGGAAATGACGATGTCAAAGATCTGCGATTTAAGCAGGCGCTTCGCGGTCTCGCCATTCCTGGCCACCTCGACCCGATGTCCCTCTTTGCGGAAGGTAATTTCCAGCAATTCGCAAATCGATTGTTCGTCATCCACGACTAGAATATGGGCCATAGCAGACCTCTTTTATTTCCGGCGGGCTCCAGGTACAGCCCGCACCCGGCTAGGCGCGACTCATGCCATGCGCGGGAGTTCCACGGTAAATTCCGCCCCGCGATCTTTTTCCGAAATGACGCTGATTCGCCCGCTGTGCGCTTGAATAATTTGATATACGATGGCAAGCCCGAGCCCCGTTCCACCCACAAACGTCGATTGCAACGGTTCAAATAACTTGGCACTCTGCTTCGAATTGAAGCCCATTCCTGTATCGCGAAACCGAATCCGGACCCAAAACTGCGACAGCTCGAGAGCAACCGACAAAACGCCGCCTTCAGGCATCGCGCGCAAGGCGTTGTCGGACAAGTTCCAAAACACTTGTTTGATCCGGTTCCGGTCTACCTTGATTCGAACCTTAGGCTCCGCAAAAGTCCGTTCGATGCGATACTTTCCGTCCAAATTCGGGTTCCGTTCAAATAACGTCAGGGTCTCGTCAAGAAGACAGGTCACATCCTCCTCGGAAAAGTCGTAGGTTTTCTCGCGCGAGTAATTCAGAAAATCGGTAATAATCTTGTTCAGCCGCTCGGATTCACGGCTTACGATTCCGACAAGGTGCTGCTCGTCCTCCTGAAGAGGCACGAGCCGGCCCAGTTCTTTGACCGCCCCGGCCATGGCCGTTAAAGGCTGCCGGATCTCATGGGCAATTGCGGCGGAGAGACGCCCCAGGGCGGCCATGCGCTCCTTGGTTGCAACTTCCTTTTCGAGCCGCTTCAAATCGGTCAGGTCCTGGAAATTGAAGACATATCCGGTCGTGCGGCGTTCCCCCGTGCGCAGGGGAGAGACTGATATCCCAATGAACCGCTTCTGGCCTTCCGGGGTTAGAAAGTCCACTTCGCGTCTTTGCGGGAGTGCGCCGTCGTCTGCCGCCTCACCCGGCAGCCAAAAGACCGGCCAAAGATCTTGCAAGGACATTCCGCGAACCACGGAAAACTTTTTACCGGTAATTTCCTCGCCAGTCCGGTTGAGCAATAGGATCCGGCCTTCCAGATCGGTGGTGAGCAATCCACCTCGCATCGAGTGGATGATGTCTTCATTAAACGCCTGAAGATCCTGCAGTTCGCCGCGTTTAACGTCGAGTTCGGCGCCCTGGCGACGCAAGCTCTGCGCCAGCAGGCTCGAGAGGTACGCCACGGCCAAGAAGTAAAACAGGTTGCTGAGAATCCAGGTCTGGAGCTGGCGGCCGCTCGGAACTGCAATTTGCATACGAGGCAAGATGTTGTAGTAGATTAATTCCGCGAGCCCACCAACCAGGACAAAGCTCAGTCCGGCGACAATGAACGTGGCCTCGCGGGAAAATAGAATGCTCGCGACGATGATGGCCAGCGGATACAGCCATATGAAGTAGCTATCCTGGGTGCCAGTCAAATAGATAAGACCGGTGACCAAAAGAAGGTCACAAACCAATTGCACCGGCCCATGCCACGATGCCAGCGGCACCCATCGCATCAAAATCGTGTAGAAAATCGCCAGCGTGTACCAGAGGATCATCAGCGGCAGGAACAGACGGGTTGACACCTCAAGCTGGCTTGACTTTCCCAGGAGCAGTACAAGTGCCAGTAGGAGGGTGATCAGAAAAAAACGAACGCGAGAAAGCCAAGCGAGCCACGCAGCGACATTTCGTGTCATTCCCATTCGAGGCGAACTTGTCGGCTTATTAGCCGTTCAGAGTGTGAAAGTCTCAATCAAGACCGGAACAGGGGCGAGTTCGGCGGGCGGTTCAGCATGAACCACCCTCCCGTGTTGTCAAGCACAACGTATCCTTAAAATTAGTGGGCTTGGCTGAGTTGGCCGATCAGCGAGAACAAAGGCAAGTACATCGAGATTACAATGCCGCCCACGACGACGCCCAGAAACACGATCATCATTGGCTCCATGGCCGCCAGAAGGTCCTTGACCGCCGCGTCCACTTCGTCCTCGTAGAAGTCGGCGATCTTCTGCAACATGGCGTCCATTGCCCCCGTCTGCTCTCCGACTCCGATCATCTGGGTAACCATGCCTGGAAACACATTCGAATCCCTGAGCGGATCAGCCAGGTTCCGCCCCGCTTCCAGGGCCTTTCGAACATCCATGAGCGCCTTCTCAATGACCGCATTGCCCGCCGTCCGGCCGGTGATGTCCAACCCTTCGAGGATAGGAACGCCGCTGGAAATCAATGTGCCCAGCGTACGGGTGAATCGCGCAACGGCAATCTTCCTGAGCAATATCCCGACCAGAGGTAATTTGAGAAGAGCACGATCGATCGCCATCCGGCCCGTGGGGGTGCCGTACCAAACTTTCAATCCGATGATCATGCCGATGAGAGCCACGAGCAACAGCAATCCAAAAATGCTGCCAACAAAATTACTCATCCCAATGACGATGCGCGTCGGCAGCGGAAGGGCTACGCCGAGACCCGCGAACAGCGTGGCGAAAATAGGCACAACCTTCCACAACAACAGCGTAATGACGCCGCCCGCGACAGAAATGACCGCGACGGGGTACACCAATGCCGACTTAACCGCGCGCTTCAATTTGACGTTCTTCTCAATATAGGCGGAAAGCCGCTGAAGAATGGTATCGAGGATACCGCCCGTTTCACCGGCTTCAACGAGGTTGACATAGAGCGCGTCAAAAACCTTGTCATATTGGCGCATCGCCGCTGATAGAGTGGACCCGCCTTCCACGGAGGCTCGCGTGCCGGTCAGTACTTTCTGAAACATCTTGTTTTCCTGCTGGCCGGCCAAAATCTCGAGGCACTGCACGAGTGGCAGCCCCGCATCGATCATCACCGAGAATTGCCGGGTGAAGACGGCGAGTTCCTTGGAATCCACCCCGCCGCCAAAAGTGGGCATATTAAATTCCTTGCCCTTTTCCGACATCTTTGTGACGTTAATCTGCTGCTTGCGTAGTATGTTGACCAGCTCGCCCTTGCTCGGCGCCAGCTGCTCCCCCGTCACGGTTGCTCCCGCGCGATTGGTGCCGCGATATGTAAAAACCGGCATGGTTCTATCCTCCTCGTGGTGCCTGCGACTCTAATTCGTCCGAGTTGCGCCTGAAATACCCGTCTTCATCTATATTCCGGCGGGCTCCAAGTAGAGCCCACACCCTACCCTCAGCGACGAACCGGGGCTGCGGGCCCGCGGGAAGAAGCGGGCGAAGTCACTCCCCGATTGATCATATCCTGCAATTCATCCGGATTCGACGACCGCGACAACGCGATTTCCAAAGTGATCAACTTCGCAAAATACGCGTTGGTCAGACTCTGATTAAACGTCTGCATTCCCGACTGGCCCGTCCCCGTCTGCATGGCCGAATAGATCTGGTGAATCTTGTCCTCACGAATCAGGTTGCGGATTGCGGCGTTCGGAATCAGGACTTCCATAATCATGACGCGGCCACGGCCATCCACTCGCGGCAGCAACGATTGACAGAGAATCCCCTCCAGCACCATGGAGAGCTGAGCGCGAATCTGCGGCTGTTGGAAAGACGGAAAGACGTCCACGATACGGTTGATGGTCGAAATCGCGGAGTTGGTGTGCAGCGTGGCAAAGGTGAGGTGGCCCGTCTCCGCGATGCGCAGGGCGGATTCGATGGTCTCCAGGTCGCGCATTTCTCCGATCAGAACTACGTCGGGGTCCTCACGGAGCGCTGCCCGGAGTGCATTCGCGAAGGAGTGCGTATCCGAATGCACCTCGCGTTGATTCACCAGGCATCTCTTGTGATTGTGCAGAAATTCGATCGGGTCCTCGATCGTAATCATGTGTTCTTCATGCTCGCTGTTGATTTTGTCGAGCATGGCCGCAAGCGTTGTCGATTTTCCGGAGCCGGTGGGTCCCGTGACCAGCACCAGTCCGCGCGGCTTGTCGCAGAGGGCCTTCGCTACGACAGGCAGGCCGAGCGCGTCAAAGCCCTTGATCTCCCAAGGGATCGTCCGGAAGACCGACCCGACCGCGCCGCGCTGCTGAAACAGGTTGCCGCGGAAGCGAGCCAGGTTCTTCAAGCCAAAGGAAAAATCGAGTTCGAGATTCTCCTCGAACCGGTGTTTTTGGGCGTCGGTGAGCACGCTGTAGGCCAGCGCCTTGGTATCGGCCGCCGTCAGCGGCGCCATATCCATCGGGCGAAGTTTGCCGTGCACGCGAACGCGAGGCGCACTGTTCGTGGTTACGTGCAGATCGCTGCCACCAAGCTCGATCATTTTCTTTAACAATTCGCTTAAGGTTATCCCGGCCATCGTGACTCCCCTTCTTACAAAACGGTTTCTCGAAGAACTTCCTCGAGCGTCGTAAAACCCAGGGCGGCCTTGGTCAAGCCGCTCCTGCGAAGTGTGAGCATTCCCTGATCTATAGCCTTCTTTTTGAGTTCCAGGGCCGACGCGCCCACCAAAATCAATTCGCGCAACTCATCATTGATTTCCATGACTTCATAAAGGCCGACCCGGCCCTTATATCCGTTCTTATTGCAGGTACCGCATCCCTTGCCGACGTAGATCTTCGTCGTCGCGACTTCCTCCTGACTGTAGCCAGCATCGAGCATCGCTTGCTCGGGCACGTCAAGAGGTTCCTTGCAGTTCTGGCAGATTCTTCGGACCAGGCGTTGCGCGCAGATCAGGTTAACGGAAGTGGCGACCAGAAAAGGCTCAATTCCCATGTTCATCAAGCGGCTGATGGTTGAAGGAGCGTCATTGGTGTGCAGCGTGGAAAGAACCAAGTGGCCGGTCAGCGCCGCTTTCACCGCAATTTCCGCCGTCTCGAAATCGCGAATTTCTCCGACGAGAATGATGTTGGGGTCCTGCCGCAAGAAGGCGCGCAACGCGGCGGCAAAATTCAGGCCGATCTGGTCCTTCATTTGGACCTGGTTGACCCCGGCAAGTTGGAATTCGACCGGGTCCTCGGCGGTCATGATGTTGGTTTCCGCCGTATTGAGGCGCGCGATCGAGGAATACAGTGTGTTCGTCTTGCCTGACCCGGTTGGTCCCGTTACCAGAACCATCCCATAAGGACGCAGAATCGCGCGCTCATACTTCGTCAGGGACTCCTGCTCAAACCCGAGCTTGGTCATGTCCAAGCGCAGATTCTCTTTATCGAGCAACCGCATTACGATTTTTTCGCCGTAGAGCGTGGGGATGGTCGAAACGCGGAAGTCGAGGTCCTTGATTTTGTTGTCCTTCCGGTACTTGATCATGATGCGGCCGTCTTGCGGCAGCCGCTTTTCACTGATATCGAGCTTGGCCATGATCTTGATGCGGCTGGTGATGGCGTCGCGGAGCTTCAACGGCGGGGTCATCACCGCCTGGAGAACGCCGTCAATTCGAAGGCGAACGCGCACTTCTTTCTCGTAGGGTTCGACGTGGATGTCGCTCGCGCCGCGCTTGACGGCATCGGTCATGATCAAGTTCACCAGCTTGATGATGGGCGCTTCCTCGGCGGCGCGTTCCAGGTCGGCGAGGTTCGACTCCTGTTCCTCAGTGGCGAGTTCCAGGTCAGCGGCGTCCTCGAGGCTGAGGTCCTTCATGACCTTGTCGAGTTCTTCCCCACTCTCGACTTCGCCGTAAAATTTCGTGATCGCCTCGGCAATGGCAGTTTCGGAGGCCACGACCGGCTCCACGTTGAAGCCGGTCATGAACTTGATATCGTCCATCGCAAAGACGTTGGTTGGATCGGTCATCGCGATGGTCAGCGTGGAGCCTACGCGGGAAAGCGGTACAATCTGGTAGCGGACAGCGGTGTCCTGCGGTATGAGCTTGATTACAGAGGCATCTACCTCATAAAACTTAAGGTTAATGGATGGGACGCCGTACTGGCGGGAAAGGACACCCGTAATTTCGTCATCGCTGATGAAGCCGAGCTTCATCAGGCACGTTCCG
>Ga0209526_10002592_pt1 | contig 12205 bp, 13 predicted proteins | sample JacPinW_OM2H0_M1_FD_188566 | JGI IMG/M metagenome (GOLD analysis project Ga0209526, IMG submission 188566) | Forest soil microbial communities from Algoma, Ontario, Canada - Jack Pine, Ontario site 1_JW_OM2H0_M1 (SPAdes) (version 2) | ecosystem: Environmental > Terrestrial > Soil > Boreal...
CCTTTACCGGCTTGGTGTTCGCGTCGGTGCTATACAGCATGCCATTCACCGTGCAGCCGCTGGTGGCATGGCTCGAGCGTGTCGATCCCAAGCTGTTGGAAGCTTCGGCGGTCTTGGGAGCCGGCCGCTTGCGCACGTTTTGGCACGTAATTCTGCCGATGTCCGTGCCGGGTGTGGTGACCGCGCTGGTGCTGAGTTTCGCGCATACCCTCGGGGAGTTCGGCGTGGTGTTGATGGTCGGCGGCAATCTTCCAGGCGTGACGCGCACAGTTTCCATCGATATTTACGACCATGTGCAGTCGCTCGAATATGCGGAAGCGAACAGGATGGCGCTGGTGCTGCTAATTTTTTCATTCGGGGTGCTTTCGATTGTTTACGGGGTCAATCGCCGGATAGGGCAGCGAGTCTGGTCACCGTGGTCGACGAGGTAAAGCCTCGGAGTCTCGTGGCGCAGGTACGAGTGGAGCGCCGCGGCGTGGATGCTCCTTCGTTTTTGCTGGATGTTTCCATCGAAGTCTTTCCCGGCATCGCTATCTTGTTCGGGCCGTCCGGCGCGGGAAAATCGACCCTGCTCGATTGCATCGCGGGATTGCTGCGGCCAGATGCCGGCCGGATTGCGAGCGGCGGCGAAGTCTTGTTCGATTCGGAGACTGGCGTAAACCGGCCACCGCAGAAGCGGCGGACTGCTTACGTGTTCCAGTCTCTGGCCTTGTTTCCCCACATGACCGTTGGAGAAAACGTGGCTTACGGCTTGGGGCATTTGCAGAAAGAGCAGCAGCTCGCGCGAGTCGGAGAAATCCTGGAAGCATTCCACGTCCTGAAACTTCGCGCGCGGAAGCCAGGGGAAATTTCGGGAGGCGAAAAACAGCGCGTGGCTCTGGCGCGATCGCTGGTGACTTTGCCGCGAGTTCTGTTACTCGATGAGCCGCTGACGGGATTGGATGCGGAGCTGAAGGCGTCTATCGTCGACGATCTTCGCGTATGGAATGCTGCGCAAAAGATTCCGATTCTCTACGTGACCCACAGCCGCGACGAAGTCGACGCGCTCGGCGAACGTGTACTTGCCATGGAACGCGGTCGCGTCATCAGCGAAGGAACCCCACACGAAGTTCTGGACGCACCGAGAAGAAAGAAACTGGCCCAAGCGGCGGGATTCGAGAACTTGTTGAGCGCCCTCGTCCTGGATCTGCGGGAGTCGGACGGCGTCATGCGAGTGCGCCTGGCCGAGAGCGCCTGCGAAATCGAAGTGCCCCTAGGTTATGCAATGCCGGGAAATACCGTGCGCATAGCCGTCCGCGCCGGAGATATTCTTCTGGCCGCGGAACACCCAAGCGGACTGAGCGCGCGCAACGTGCTGAACGGAAAGATCGTCTCGCTCGAGCGGCGCGGAACGATGGTAATTGCGCGCGTCGATTGTGGCGTGACGTTTACCGTGCATGTGACGCCCGGTGCGGCCCGTGCGCTCAAACTAGCTGCAGGGAAAACTGTATGGATCGTCCTCAAGACGCATTCCTGCTATCTGGTCGACGAGTAGGAACACGGATTTCAAGAGGCTTACCTGCGAGTCGCCACCTGCTCATGCTCCGCAAGATAGGCGCGCGCATGTGCCAGTTGCGGCAGCTCCGGATCGGCATCCTTCCACGCTGCCATAAACTCGGCATACTCCGCTGCGGCTGCTTTAACGTCGCCTGCTTGCTCGCTGCTCATGGCCACGCCGTAGAGAGGAAAGCCGGACCGCGGTCGTTCGACGAGCACTTTCCTGTAAGCCGCCTTCGCATCCGTCCAGCCCTCCGCAGCGAGCAACGCCGCCGCTTCCGTCTCGCCGACCGGTCGAATGTAGCTGGGTGGCTCGTGGTAGGCCAGCGTTTTTTCTTGCTGCGCGGCTTGCGCAAACAGTTTTTTCGCCTGGTCGGCCTGCTTCCTTGCCATCAGCAGTCCAGCGCGGAGCTCTAGCGACATGATCGACAAGTTGCTCACCAGCGGCTTCGGCAGGGCATCCGGCATCAGCAGCAACTTCGGTGGGTCTCCGTCCACCGGCTTCTTCCCCTGACCCTCCCTGCCTGCGGCCTCCTCCTCGTCCTTTAATTTTTGCGAAATCCGCCACAGCTTCGCATCTAGCCGCATCGACGACTCCTCGGCCTGCGCCAAATCGTGCCTCTCCAGCGCCTGCATCCCCGCAGCGAAGTCTGTTAACTGTCGCGCCAAAAATCCCAAATTCGGTAGAGCCGGCGGCTCGCTCGTCTGGAGCATCTCCAGTGCCCGTGCCCAATTCGCCGTCCGTAGGGCCACCGGCAGCTGCGGGTCGAGCCGCGAAATCGCATCTCGCGGCGACCACGGATACAACGTAGCCTCCAACTGCCCACGCGCACCCTTCAGTTTGCCGGACAGCGCAGTGGCCTCCTTCAGCCGGCCCTCCTCCATCAGGTTGGCAATTGCGTACATCAGGTTGTGCACATAGTTCCAGTCGTCATCCACCTGTACCTGCTGCGCTAGCATGTAGCGCTCGTCCGCCTCCATGGACGCCGCAAACGATTTTTGTGCTCGAGCGTAGTCGCCAACACGGTAGAAGATGTGCCCGGGCATGTGAACCATATGACCCGAGGTTGGCGCCAGTCTCCCCAGCAATTCCGCGCTTCGCAGCGCCTGCTCCGGCTTCGGGCTCGCCTCCACCGCATGAATCCAGTAATGATTCGCCGCCGAGTTCTCGGGCTCGTCCGTCAGAACGCTTTGCAGCATCGCCAAGGCCTCCTGTTGCCCGGCATGCGGCTCGCCCGCGTCGCTGTAGCCATCGGCCAACGCCTCGGCCAGAAAAATCCGCGCCTGCATATCCTTGGGATTGTGCTTCACCAGCTTGCGCCACAGTTGCAATTCCTTCGATTGATCCGGCTTGTCGTCGTCCTTCGCGGCCTTCCAAGCCGTTTCGTGCGCGGCGCTCGCCTCAATGTAGAGGCGCTCCGCTTTGCTCACGTGGCCTTTCAAACTGACGGCTTTGGCCAGCGCCAGATCCGCATAGTGCTTGCTCGTGCTGCGGCGAAACGCCTCCGCCTGATACAGTCCCCAGTAACACATCGCGCATTGCGGATCGACCCGGACACCGTGCTCAAACGCCCGCGCCGATTCGTAATCCCAAAAGTCGTGGAACAGGTTGAGCCCCTGGTCAAACCACATCTGCGCTTCCGGGTTCGCGGTAATCTGGATGTGAGCATTCCCAATGCCCCTCAGCTTCTGGGGCGCCGGCAATCTATCGGGGGGAACTTCCTCGGACGTGGTACCCATCGAATGGCAACTCATGCCGGTCTGCGCTGCCAAGGGTTGCGTCTGGATAATCGCCAGACAAACAGCCATCACTGCTAGACCTGCCATCTTCCGTGAAGACCGCGCAGCATGGGATGCGAACCGTGCCAAAATCTGCTCCTGTCGCCATCACAAACCGGAACCGGATCAGGTCAGAGCCGCCATCGGCCCACAGCAACATACCTTTAGGAAAATGAGTCCTACTGTTTGGGTTTGGCCGCTGATGCTCCCGCAGCCGCAGCCCCGGCGGGCGAAAATTTGATCTCGTCAGCTGACAAAGTGTCGCCCTCGGGAGTGGCGTGGATCACCACGCGTTGCCCTACCGCCAGATCGGACGATTTCGAGGTTTTGCCGTCTCGCGAGACGTAGACTGTCGTGGAGACCAGCTTCACTTCAACGGACTTGCCGTTTGCGGTTTTCACCACCACGGAATCGGCGTTGATTTTTTCGAGAGTGCCCATGACGTGTTTCTTGTCGCCGTGGGCGAGGGCGGCGCTCGCAAAGAGTGCGACGAACGCTAGGATCGAAACGAATCGAAGTCTCATCTGTTTCTCCTGACGGAATGCTAAAGCAAATTTCCCAACGACTGGCCGCGACTACCGTGGATGAACGCTCGCTTTCCTGCTACCGAATGCGGGGACGAATTTCACCTGCTGGGCGGTATCCACGCCATCCTTCGATACTACTTTAACTACGATTTGATCGCCGGCCTCGAGGTCCTTTAGCTTGGCCGGCTTCTCCGTACTGCTGTCGATGTAAGTGGTCGAGGAATCGACTACCACCACCGCAATCTCGTCCGATTCCTCCTTTACCTCGATAAGGTTTCTAACGATGCGGTGAACCGTGCCCATCACGAGTTTGCCGCCAGCTGCGCGAGCGACGCCGTTGATCGTCGCTAATAGAGCGAGCAGCAGCAATGTTCGGCGCTTTATGCTAGATCTCCGCAATCTGACACCGCCCTCACTTAGGAGGATGCGATGATTGAGGCTTTTGTTGCACCGGCGCCGCACGGAGAAAATCCTCTTCCTCTTGTTCTTCGTCTAGATCGCCTGGACCCTTCGGATTGTACCGCTCCATCTCTAGGCGCTCATCCGCAGTGAGTTGTCCGAGATGACGAATAAAAAATACCAACTTCCAACTGTCTTCCTGCGTGCCGTGGTGGCCGCCGCTAAAAGAGGGCATGCCCGTAAAGCGCACTCCATTCTCAATGATCCAGAAAAGTTCACCGTCAGCCAGCTTCTGCGTCTCCGGCAAGCGCAAATCAGGAGGTTTGGGGTAAAGGCCCTGGCCGATCATGGTGTTGCCGCTTCCGTCGTTGGCGTGACACGTGGCGCAGTGATCGGCGAAGTGCAAACGCGCGTCGCGGAGGTTCTCCGAGGAGGCGGAAAGCGGATTTCGCCCGGCCCTCGCGTGGGAGGGGATCGCCAGGTGACGCGCATTTCGCGCAATCATGGCTTCCAGTTGTGTGGGTTTGGCGCGTGCGCTGAGCCCGTCATGCAAGATGGAGGCGGCCGCAGCGATTCCCAGGCCGACGGCCACAACCAGAATGAGAAGGATGAGATTGCCGCGCGTCATGTTCAGCGTGTATGTTAGCTGACCAACGGAACGGAGAGCAATCCGCGCTTCGCTCCGTTGAAGGACCGGGATCCTCCTCTGTGCTCTTTACGGCGTGTTACCTCTGAATGTCTGCGGCCTGCCAAGTCGCGGCAAAGGGCAGGCTCTGGTACGATACGATTGCAGCCATGACTTTGCGGCGATTCAGGCGCCGCTTCACCTATGGGCATGTACGGACAAACCGATGCGACTCCTCGAGAGCACTCGGGGGCGGTGACGGCGGCCTGTCCGATCGATGTGCGAGAGAGCCTCGAAGCGGCGCGCGAAGGCGTGGAACTCACGTTTGAACAAGGAGTGCGGCTGGCGACCGCCGAAGGCTCGAGCCTCGATGCTCTGGTGGCGATGGCCGATAGACTGCGCCGCGAAACCGTGGGTGAAACCGTCACCTACGTCGTAAACCGCAACATCAACTTCACGAACGTTTGCTTTGTCGGCTGCAGCTTCTGCGGCTTCGGCAAAGGACCCGGTGCGCCGGACGCCTATTCGCTCTCGCCTGCCGACGTGGTTCGCAAGGCACTTGAGGCCTGGGACCAAGGGGCGACGGAAGTATGCATCCAGGGCGGGCTGCCGCGAGACCTCGACGGGTTTTTCTACCGCGACATTCTGCGCGCCATCAAGCACGCGATTCCTACAATGCACGTGCATGCCTTCTCGCCCATGGAAATCTCTTACGGCGTCGACAAAACTGGAATGCCACTGCGCGGTTACTTGCAAATGATGAAGGACGAGGGGCTTGGAAGCATTCCAGGAACGGCTGCGGAGATTTTGGACGACCGCATCCGCCAGCAACTCAGTCCCAACAAGCTTCCGGTAGGCCGGTGGGTAGAAATCATCACCGCGGCGCACGAGCTGGGCATCCCCACGACTTGCACGATGATGTATGGCCACGTGGAAGAACCGGCGGATTGGGTGCGGCACATCTTGCTCTTGAAGTCGATCCAGAAGCGCACGGGTGGGTTCACGGAGTTCGTGCCGCTGGGTTTCATCCACGAAAAGACGCGGCTGTACAAACATGGCGGCGCGCGGGCGGGCGCCGGGCGCGAGGAGCATTTGCGAGTCCACGCTTTGTCACGGGTATTGCTGCACGGAGCGATAAAGAATCTACAGGTATCGTGGGTAAAACTGGGATTCGATGTTTCGCTGGCTTGTTTGAATGCGGGCGCAAACGATTTTGGCGGCACGCTGATGGAGGAAAGTATTTCGAAGGCCGCGGGGGCGACCTTTGGAGAATGCGTATCGCCCGGGGAATTTCGCAGAAGGATTCGTTCGATCGCGCGCCTGCCGGTGGAACGCTCGACGACGTATAAGACTCGACGCATATTCGATGGCGCGGAAGATGCCGAAGCGCCATCGTCGGCGCAGTTGCCGCCAATTCAAGCCGCGGAGTATGTGCCTTACCGAGAAGGCTCGTACTGACTATTTTTATGCGCGCTTTGTTGCTTCCCATAAAAGATCTACGAAATGCAAAACAGCGTCTCGCGGGTGTGCTCACGCCGGAGGAAAGGTTTGGGTTGGCGCACGCCATGCTTGCGGATACAATTCGCGCGGTGCGCGGCGTGCAGAGAGCCGGCAAGATTTTTGCAATCACGAACTATGCGCCGGCAATCCAGGCGGCGGAACAGAACGGCTGGGAAGTCTTGCGCGAGGAGCGGCAGATTTCAGAAAGCGTTTCGGTCGATGCCGCATCGCGGCAATGCCGGGAGCGAGGGATAACGGCGCTGCTACGGCTGCCGCTGGATGTGCCGCTGGTACGGGCGAGCGACATCGATGAGTTGCTGACAGTAGAATGTGTGGCGCCCGGAGCCGTGATCGTGCCCTCGCGCGACGGAACGGGAACGAATGCAATTCTGCGGGCACCCCCCACATTGTTTCCTTCGTATTTTGGCAGCGGGAGTTTTGCCAGGCATTGCGACGAGGCGCAACGCGCGGGAGCGCGAATGTTCGTGCGGAGAAACGCCAGGCTGGAAATGGACGTGGATGACGAAGCGGATCTGCGCGCGCTGGCACAGCACGAATTGAGTGGTACGGCCACGGGAACTTGGTTGCGAGAGAGCGGCGTATCGATACGGCTGGGCCTCGAGCAGGCCAGGGGGAGCGGCGTTGCATCGGGAGATGGAACGGGTTTTTGCGCGAGTGATTCTTAGAGCGACGAGCATCCGAGTATTGGATGAAGCAGAAAATCCATTCCGATATTGACGCGATTGTCGCCGACGTTCCCGATGGCGCGCGAATCATGTTTGGCGGATTCGGTGGAGCGGGCTTCCCTAACAATTTGATCCAGGCGCTGGAGCGCAAGGGCACCAAGGACATTATCGCCATCAGCAATAATTGTGGGACAGGCGAAGGCGAACTCGGGCTGTTGTTCAAGCACGACCGGATTCGTCACGTGATCGCATCGTTTCCCGGCCCCCACGCCACCTATTTTCAACAGCGTTTTGCGGCGAAGCAAGTGTCACTGGAACTGGTGCCGCAAGGAATTTTGTGTGAACGGATGCGGGCCGCTGCGGCCGGCTTGCTCGGCTTCTATGCGACGGTCGGTGTCGGCACCGAAGTCGCTGTGGGAAAGGAAGAGCGCACCATCAATGGCAAGCGTTGCATTCTAGAGATGCCCATTCACGCGGACTACGCTTTCATCAAGGCGCAGAAGGCGGACGAGCTGGGAAACCTGACGTACCGGCTAGCGGCGCAGAATTTCAATCCGATCATGGCCATGGCGGCGAAGACCACGATAGTTGAAGTGGAAGAGATCGTGCCGGTTGGAGCGATCGATCCAGAAAGTGTGATGACGCCGGCGATTTTTGTCCACCGCATCGTGCAGGCGAAGGGAATCCGCTATGCCGGGTAAACCGCGACTCACTCGGGAGCAGATCGCGCAGCGCGCCGCTCTGGAATTACCGGACGGGGCGTACGTGAATCTCGGTTGGGGAATTCCAAATCTGATTGCCGACTATTTGCCCGCGGGGATCACCGTGTACTTTCACAGCGAGAACGGCATTCTGGGCATGGGCCGGCGGGCGAAATCCGGGGAAGAGGATTACGATCTGGTGGACGCGATGAAGGTGCCCGTGACGCTGATTCCGGGCGCATCGTTTTTTCACCAGGCCGATGCGCACCTGATGGCGCGCGGCGGGCATCTGGACGTGGCGGTGCTGGGTGGTTTTCAAGTGTCAGAGAAGGGCGACCTGGCGAACTGGAAGATTCCGGGCGCAAAGGGATCGGGCGGAATCGGCGGAGCGATGGATATCGCGGCGGGTGCGAAGATGTTGATCGTGTGCATGGAACACACCACGAAAGAAGGCGCGCCGAAGATCGTACGTGAGTGCACGTACCCACGGACGGCTTTGGCGTGTGTGAACACGATCGTGACGGATCTGGCGGTAATTGACTTGACGCCGCAAGGATTGGCGCTGCGCGAAGTGGCGCACGGATGGACTCCTGACGAAGTGCAGGAATTGACCGGCGCGAAGCTGGTTGCGCAAGGCCGCGTGTTGGGAATACGCTCTACCTAGCCAGCTTTCCTCCATGTTGAAGGCTCCTTCGTGGTTTTGATTTCAGGCGCCAAGGCCCGGTTTTCCGCAAGGCAGACGGCTGCGGCCAAAGCCGCGACCCCCGCCACGGTTCCCTGTTTTCGTGGCGTGATGACGCTGGCAATTCTTTGCTGGCCGTGTTTCGCCGGGGCTTCCGAGCAACTGGTCTATCGCGTGCGCTACGATTTGGCGGCGCCTGCGACCGTTCACATCTCGCTAAATTTTCCAGCGGCTACCGACGCGCCGCTTACGCTGATCGTGCCGCGAACGGTCCCCGGGGGATATGCGCAGCGGCCGTACGATCCGTTTGTTGCGAACGTCAGGGCTTATTCGGCGTCGGGCAGTGCGGTGGCGGTCCGGCGTGAAGAAGTTGCGCCGCGGTGGAAGATCGGACGGAGCGGCGAGCGAGTGAGTCGCGTGGAGTATGACGTCGATGTGGTTCGCATGGAGCGAGAGATACGCTCGGCGTCGGACAGTTCCAAGATTCGCGACGGGTACGTGGGCCTGCTGGGCTACTCGATTTTTGCTTTTTTCGACCGCTGGGAAGATCAGCCGGTTCGCCTGGAAGTATCGGCGCCGGCGAATTGGCCGATTTTCTCCACGCTGGTGCCAAGAGTTCCCGCGGAGAAATCCACGCTGACCGCACAGGCAGCGGACTATTACACACTGGCGGATTCGCAGATGGTCATGGGGCCGAAGGTCCAGCTCCGGCAGATCGGCGGGGGCGTTCCTCTCTTTTTATCGGTGTATGCCGAAGGCGGCGAGGACCTGGAGCGGGAAGGAGAACTCGCGCGGGACGCGCTGGACAAAGTGACGGCCTATTTTGGGAAGGCGCCCTTTTCTAACTATACCGTGGAACTGGAGCTTCTCCGGCCGAACTCCGAGCGGCACGAGTACGACTTCAGCATGGAGCACTTGAATAGCGGAACGTTTTGTTTGGGCATCGAGCATGCGCTCACCGAGCATTCCGTTGATCAGGAGCGTGAGGTTCATCGCTTCAACTACGCGCACCACATCGCACATTCGTGGATACCAAAGCGCGCGTACGGTTTGGGCTACCTTCCGTTTACATGGGAGATGACCCCGATCATCGATACGATCTGGTTCAACGAAGGCTTTGCGCGCTACGTGGCTATCGAAGCGTTGGCCGAAGCGCGGCCGAAGCCGGAAGCACAGGGTTACCGCGCGGAGAAGCTCGCGACCCTCCGCGGAATTCTGCACGAAGCGCCGGCGTTTATTCGGCGAATGTCCCTGCCCGACCTTTCCCGCGAAGGATCGTTTCTGTACGCGGAGGATTTCCGCGTGGGGCAAAATCTATTTTCCCGCGGGGCGCTGATGGCGGCGGAGATGGACGATTGCATTCGTTCGCAAACGGGCGGAGAGAAATCCTTGCGCGACGCTCTCCGCCATCTGATGGACTGGAGCGCTCGCAACCGGCGGGCGTTTCGCTCCGAGGAGCTTTTGGCAATTTTCCGCGAGGCAACCGGCGTGGATACGTCGAGTATTCTCGATCGCTGGATGCAGCCGCCCGTGCACGAAAGCGACTCTAAGTGATAGAGTCTTGGAGACGCTTATCCGCAGCGAATCAATCTTTCGGAGGTCCCATGGTAGCGCAAGTACCTGAGAAATACGCCGATCTGCTCCAGAAGAAGGCATTCGCCAATCTCGGCACGTTGATGCGGGACGGCAGCCCGCAGGTGACGCCGGTTTGGTTCGACTACGACGGGAAGCACGTGCGCGTGAACTCGGCGTTGGGCCGCGTGAAGGACAAGAATATCCGGCGCGATCCCCGCGTGTCGCTGGCGATCCAGGACCCGGAGAATCCCTACCGGTATTTAGAGGTCCGCGGGAAAGTCGTGGACATCACCCAGAACGGCGCGGACGACCACATCAACAGCCTGTCGCAAAAGTACCTCGGAAATCCCGTGTATCCGTACCGGCAATTCGGAGAAGTGCGGGTGCTGTATAAGATCGAGCCGGAAAAATTCAGCTCGATGGGATAAAAGCAGTTCCCAGCCAACAGTTCATCCTTCCCAGTCGCGGGAAACAGCGGCATGTTGGCGGCCCAAGAAACACGGTCTGTTCGATCGGTGCGGTTCGATCTCCATCAAAGAGCTCCGGGACGACTGTTGATCCTGACCTGGTATCGGTCGGCGTGCGCAAGATTCTGATTCTAAGGATGTTAAAAGCAGCTCTTGGGCCAGAAAAGCAAGGCGGTGCGCACTCTCATGCACAGAGGTAGGTTCAGCAGCGCCAGGTCTGCCCAGTAGGACGGTTCGCTCGAATCTGTGCCGGCCCCCAGAGAACCGGGAGCGGAACCGATTAGAACGATCCGGTCAAGGCTTTGAGCACACTCTGGACCAGAACGGCGATGACCGCTTTACGATTGAGGCCCAGAGCGCGCAGCTCACCTTGTGCAATGGCGTCGCAGGTGCGCTCAGTTGTGAACAGGTGAACGGCATCATCCTCTCGAGGACGCGGTCTTGCCCCGATGCGGATGCGAAGCTCTGCCATCGTGTCGAGCTGACGGCGCCGCTGCGCGCGATAGAAACGTCTGACCTGCGCATCCGTGAAAATCAGTTCGAGCAATGAGGCTCTAAGCCCGCGCCACCGCGTGTGAAACCTAATGGAAAGAGCCACGAGCCGGCGAGCGAGGACGTTGGGTTTGCCGCGCACGGAAAGCTCGACACCAACGGCCCTCCATTCCGACGCGACCCAAGTCTCATACGCTGCGAGGAAGATTTCGCGCTTGTCCTTAAAATGCTTGTAAAAAACGCCGGTTGAATAGCCCGCTTCCCGCGCAATGCGGTTGGAATCGGTTCCGTGGTAGCCGACCCGATTCAATAGGCTAGCTGCCGCGGCCACCAGACGCTCGCGGGTCTGCTCCGGAGTGCCGCGCCGCGGCCGGGCAAGTCGCAATTTCTTTTGCAAACCGCTGGTCATAGCGACCTTCTTGACAAGTTCTCTTCGCAATGATACATCCATCACTTATAGTGATACAACGTTCACTAGACTAGGCAGCGTTGGAGTTACGCTGGACCAGTGGCATCGAAAGATGAAACAACAGGAGGTAGTCTCGTGCGCTATCTGGCTCTTCTCGGCAGGGTTCTTTTCGCCCTGATCTTTATCACCGCCGCACCCCGGCACTTCACTCACGAAGGTATCCAACACGCCGCTGACTTGGGAGTGCCACTGGCGGGTCTGCTCGTGCCCATGTCCGGGGTGATGGCCCTGGTCGGTGGGTTCAGCGTCGCCGCAGGTTACCGGGCGCGATGGGGCGCATGGTTGCTGGTTGGCTTTCTCGTGCCCGTGACGCTCATGATGCACGCCTTTTGGAAATTGCACGAACCCGCCCTCATCCACCTTCAACAAGCGATGTTCGCCAAGAACCTGTCAATGCTGGGAGCGGCGCTCCTCATAACCTATTGGGGCGCGGGGCCGCTAAGTATCAACGTCCGACAAGATCGAATGTTGGGAAGAAAATCGGAGGTGTGAAGTTGTTGCTCCCAAGTCTTTGGCGCGTTGCGACACCCCGTGGGTGTTGACATTGCGGAGCAAAGTGATAAAAATTCGCCCTTTCCAAACAACCCCGCGCACGTACCGACCTTGCAGGGACCGGGAAAGTTTATCCGGGGGCAGGTTGCGGGGAAAATCCGTGGGCCGGAGGGAATTGTGAGCAGACGCGGCGTAGCGCTTGTGGTGATCGCTTTTGGTTTCCTGTTGATCGTCATGCTTCTTAACAGGCCATTGCTGATGCGGGGGCAAGGAGC
>Ga0209526_10002593_pt1 | contig 12199 bp, 13 predicted proteins | sample JacPinW_OM2H0_M1_FD_188566 | JGI IMG/M metagenome (GOLD analysis project Ga0209526, IMG submission 188566) | Forest soil microbial communities from Algoma, Ontario, Canada - Jack Pine, Ontario site 1_JW_OM2H0_M1 (SPAdes) (version 2) | ecosystem: Environmental > Terrestrial > Soil > Boreal...
ACTGCTCGAGTCGGAGAATCGAGAATACGAGCCCATTGTTTTCGGCAAGGACCGCGACTGGCGACTAGTTGGCAGGGTTCTTTGGTGGATTCGATCGGCCCCTTGAAGTAGCGTTTCAACAACCTCGCCCTGAACAGGAACTCGTCCCAGATCATCCGAATTCACTTAGATCCAAACGTGTCTACGAGCGCGTGGTTCGGTCTCTCATCCACTCCCTCGTCTCCCCGCCATGCTTCTCGACACTCTAGGCGATCCTTCGGTCGGCAGGCCTGTATACAAGACCAGGAAGGATGCAATCCGGCCCCAGGCAGAGCCTTTACGGGGGCTCTTTGCGAATCCATGACAAGACCACCGCGCTCTGACTGCGTTCAAGAAAACCTGGCCCAACTGTTTCGCGCGATTTCTGAAGCAAAAACGAAAGCTTCGTTTCGGTGAATTCCCTATCCCTGTTTTCCGAATTCGCTGCGTTGCCGAACGGCCTTATGACGCCCCTTGCAAGCGCTGACTACTGGGGTCGCGTGCCCACGCGCAACGATCGCTGTTTCTGCGACCGCGACCCCGGCGGGCAATTTCCCGAAGCCTATTTCCAGCAAAGCATCTCGATATGCCTTCTGTTAGGAGAGGAACTCCGGGTTCCCCATGGTCGTTGCTCGTTGCGGCTGCAAAAGAGGTTTTCGGATCGCCCTTGCTGTCACACCCTGTCCGTGCGAGTCAGTAAGACTATGTAGACGTGCGAACTAATACGGATTGACTCAGAGACAAGACGGTTATTTTATTGCACCCGGGGGAATTCATTTAGCTGCCTTGAGACTGTTTCCGACATTCAACAGACGGTTTCGTCGCTGGGTTGACGAACATCCTACACGGTCGGTGAGCGTTCTTCGATGAATCTGCGACGACTTTTCCGCAGTTTCCATTTCGGGCGGACGCAGCAAAACCAACTACACACTGTTGAACCCCAGAGCGAGACCTCGGTGCCTGCTTCTACCAGCGCCGGCTCTTCGCGACTTCCTCAGAGAGTACTGATGCCAAAATCGTTACAGGACGCAATCGACCAGGGCTACCGGGTTGCCGTCGACGGCAACATTACCGAGCGCAAGCAGGAGGAGCAGCAAATCCAAGCGCTTGTGCGGGTCAGCGAAAAGCTGAGCTCCACCCTCGACATGGATGCTCTGTTGAATTCTTTGATCCTCGAAGCCATGGAGATGACGAGAGCGGAAATCGGATTGGCAGGGTTGCGTACAGAGGAAGGGATGGCCTGCCAACAGTGCTGGCGCAACTCTCAGGCATTCCCCTTCGAATACACTTGGCCGCCAGGGGTGGGGCTACCAGGATGGGTGTTGGTGCACAAGGCACCGTACATCACGAATGACGCCGCATCAGATCCTGTAATCGCTCCCGAACTCCGTAAAATGTTTGAGGTCAGGACTGCGCTTTGCACGCCGCTGCTCGACGTTGGGGGAAATGTTCTCGGATTCTTCGAAGTCAACAACAAGAGAGGCAACTCAGAATTCAGCCGGTCCGACGTGATGATAGTCTTGGCGCTTTCGCGACTGGCATCGGTCGCCCTTCAAAACACGCTGGCCTGCGCGAGGATTAAACAGGTGGAGGAGGAATTTCGCGCTGAGGTAGTCCAGCGTGAGCGCGCGGAGAAGGAGTTGCGGCGCAGCGAGGCCTCCTTGGCCGTAGCGCAAAGTCTATCCCGCCAGGGCAGCTGGACATGGGATGTTTCGACTGGAAGAATCGTCCTAGCGTCGCCGGAACTGTATCGTATATGTGGCCTAGATCCCGAGAAGGAGAAAATCTCATATCGAGCGTGTCGACAACGGATTCACCCCGAAGATCTGCCCCTGGTCGACCAAGTCGTTGAGGAGGCGCTCAGCGAAACGAAGAATTTTGATCTTTATCTACGGATCATGCTTCCGGACGGATCGATCAAGCGCGTTCACTGCCTGGGCCACCCTGTCCGCAACGAATCCGGCGACCTCGTTGAATTTGTGGGAACGGCGATCGACGTGACCGAGCAGGAGCGGGCGAGCGAAGCGCTCCGCGAGATTGAAGAGCGTTTCTCCAAGATTTTCCATTCCAGTCCGACAACCGTTGTTCTTGCGCGCTTGGCCGACGGTTGTTTTCTAGACGTAAATGAAGCCTTCGTCCACCTGTTTGGTTACGAGCGCGCAGAAGCCGTCGGCCAAACAGCAATCGGGTTGAACCTTTTGGTTAACCCGCAAGATCGACATCAAATCCGGCAGATGTTGGCTGATGGACGACTAGCCCGAGACTACGAGACACGTGCCCGCACCAAGTGGGGCCGAATATTGGATGTGTCCCTGTTCATGGAGCGCATCGAACTGGCGGGTGAGCCCTGCGTACTCGCGACGGCCTACGACATTACCGAGCACAAGGGAGCCGAAGAGAAGCTGCGGAAAAGCGAGGCCATGCTGGCTCAGGCCGAGCAACTAGCCAATGTGGGAAGCTGGGAATTGGATTTGAATACCGACACGCTCGTCTGGTCCGAGCAGATCTATCGAATGCTGAACCTGAATCCTCGAGGAGTCTCGGAAAAGGCGGACCGCTTCTGGCGAATGGTTGTTCCCGATGACCGGGAGCGAGCGCAGCGCGAGAATTTGGCAGCGATCGCGCAGCGGCGCCCCCTGGATCTCGAACTGCGGTGTGTGCTCCCGGATGGCCGTGTCCGCACGATACAAGTGCGTGGAGTGCCCTCTTACGATGAAACCGGACAACCGCTCCGGCTAGTGGGCATGGCGCAGGACATCACCGAGCGCAGAGAAGCAGAGGAAGGCCTCCGGCGACTCTCGCAGCAGTTGTTGCGGACGCGCGATGGGGAGCGGCGGCAAATGGCGCGGGAACTCCACGAGACGGTGGGGCAGAGCCTGGCGGCCCTGAAGATGACGCTGGGACGTCTCAGGGATGTGCTGCCGGAAGACAATGAGACCGAGCGTGACTTGGTGCAGGCGTCGGTCCAGCTTGCCGAGGATGCCGTTCGCGAGGTGCGAGTCGTCTCCTACTTGATGCACCCGCCCATGTTGGATGAAGGGGGACTGGCCTTAGCGCTGCGCTGGTACGCCAGAGGCTTCTCCGAACGCAGCGACATTCAAGCGGAGGTCGAAGTTACGGACGATTTTGGACGGTATCCGCAGGAGATCGAAACGACGATCTTCCGCATCGTGCAAGAGTCGCTCACCAATGTACACCGCTATTCCGGCAGCCGGACGGTGACCATCCGCCTGCTACGCGAAGAAGGGCAGATTCGGGCCGAGGTACAGGACGAAGGCTGCGGCTTGGCCCCGGCGGCTCCGGTGACGGGCTGGGGCGCGCCGCTGGGCGTTGGAATCGCCGGAATGCGCGAGCGTGTGAAGCAACTCCACGGGGTGTTTGAGATCGAAAGCGCGCCCGGGCGCGGCACCACGGTTCGAGCAGTTTTGCCGATCCCGCGCCGGGACGCATCGTCCCGCACGGTTGGGGAAGGGCCCGAGGAACTCGAAATGACTAACGAACCTCAGAAGAGCAAGGGAAAACGGGCAGGCCGCTGATGTCTGGCGCGCGCGAACGGCCCATGACGGCTCCGAAATTCTATCGCGTTCTGGTTGCCGACGACCACGCGATCGTGCGCCGTGGCGTCCGCGTGCTGCTGGAGTCGCAGCCGGATGTTCAGGTTTGCGGGGAGGCTCGGACGGGCGTGGAGACCATGGACATCGCCAGGAAGGAGAAGCCGGATTTGCTGATCCTGGATCTGACTATGCCCAAAATGAACGGGTTCGAGGTGGTGCGGGAGATTCGCGAGGAATCACCTTTGACCGATGTCCTGGTTTTCACGATGCACTTCTCTGAAGAGCTAGCGCGGGAAACGCTGCGCTGCGGCGCGCTCGGTTACGTGCTGAAGTCCGACGCGGATACAGAACTGCTCGCGGCTCTCGACAACGTGCGGCATCATCAACCATTTTTTACAAGCCGGTTGAAGATTTCGATGGCAGAGAACTACGTTCGCGGGTTGAACAACCCAGGAGATTCGGGTGCAGCCGGGGTGCCATTCAATTCGCCGCTTACCCCGCGCGAAATCGAAGTCGTGAAGTTGCTAGCGGAGGGAAGAAGCAACAAGGAAGTCGCCTCGACGCTCGGTGTTTCCACGCGCACAGCGGAATGCCACCGCAGTCACATCATGCGCAAAATGAACTTCGCGAGTTTCAGCGAGCTGATTCGCTTCGCGCTGCGCACAAGCCTGGTCGAGCCCTAATGTGCGAGAGAAGCCAAGCAGACTCAAGCACCGAAGCTCCTCTCATGGCTCTTCTTCAGGAAATTCTGTGCTTTTTATTCGCTGGATGTCTTCGCTTCACCCGCTCGTCTGAACGCCTTGGCGAATCAGAATCATGCACGTTTTTTCGACAGATTCTGGATCTGATGATCTTGGCTCGAACCAGGGCTCCCAGCTGATCCCAGGGATCGCCTCGCACAGCGGTTCTTCTTCTGAAAGTTGCTTTATCAGCAGGGTGCCCTGGATGCCTGCGGGCTCTTCATTCACCGATACAACGTGCGGAACTCCTTCTCTCCCGAGCGAGATCCGGAGTTGTACCTCCAGACCTCTCGATGCCAGCCATTTGGCATTTTGGCACCACCACCCTTGCATTCGCCAACATTTCCAGTAAGATTTCTTCGGGCGTCACTAGCTTGGCCTGGCCGAGTCTTCTCAGGCCAATCGAAGGACTCACATGGAAGAACGCCATCCTCCACAGTCGCGGCGGACCCAGCGTGTTCAAATTGCGATACCCGTGCTCGTTCGGGGCAAAAACGGCAACAGGTCCTTCGAAGAAGACACCGAGACGGTCGCGGTCAACGCGCATGGGTGCGAAGTACTACTGAGGACTGCGGTTGTGCAAAACCAGCAACTCTGGCTTGTCCATCGAAAGACAGCAGAAGAGCTGCCCAGTACGGTTGTTTTTCTCGGCAAGCAAGAAGCCGGGAAAACCCGCGCCGTGGGGATCGCATTCAGCGAGCCTTCGCCGCTGTTCTGGCGCATTTCATTCCCTCCAGACGACTGGGAGTCCTCATCAGAACGCAAGCGCCTTGAGCCGGCGCGTCCAGCCGGGCCGAGCAAACCGGATCTGCCGAAGCCTTAGCGACAAAGCGCGGCCGAGGCGCTTGCAACCATACGGGCTCCCTTTACCTCCAGACGGCGTCCCCCCATCCGAACGTCCAAGCGTCCGCCGCCCCACCGGGAACCTTTTCGGGGATCTGGTCGCCTGCAGGAACTTGTTGCCACCGCACCGAAAAAAATACCTGGAGGCGTCGCCTTCGGATCCGTCCGCGGAACCTTCAACGTATTGATTTAACAGGACCAATTTCCTGCTGCCTGGTGGCGATCCGAATGCACAGGCATCTGGCGAGCGAGGAGACGCAAGGTGGATTCCATGTTCGATATTTTCAAAGGACTCGCCGACGGTAACTTCTCGTGGGTTGACGCAGTCAAGGGTCTACCAGAAGCCAAGCGCCATATCCACCGATTGGCCCTGAGAGAACCGGGACGTTATTTGATTCACTCCCAACAACTCGGATTCGTGCTCGAGCATGTCGGCGGGTCAGACAACCACTTGGCCATCTGAGTAAACAGCCAAGCAAAGGGAGAACCTCTGGGATGTTGTGGACCAACTTCATCATCTTCACGGCGATTTGGCTCATTGGAATCGTGACTCCATACACGGTACACGGCTACATCCACACGCTCCCGGTTCTGGCCCTTGTGGCAATCCTGGCCCGAGCTGCGGTTCGACGAAGATCGATCGATTAACAACATTTTCCTCCGTTCCACGAGCTAGTTTCGGTAGAATGTCCAGGGCCGGAATCGCTCACGAAATTGCCGGAACGTTAGATCGATCGAGAGTGCCACGACCAGAAGTAAAACTAACCATGTCTTCTCGGTCAGCCCGTCCAGGCTGGCACCACCGCCTCAGTTCGACACCTCGGGGCAGGGCAGCGTCCCGTGAAAACTAAACGCGCGAGTTTACTTATAACCTCTCCATTGATGACTCCTGCAGGCTCCCTGCGAGCCCTGTGCGGTCTCTGGGACCCTGAGTGCCCGGCATGACCGGGGGGGGCGCGTGGCGGCCGAGAACGCGGTTAAAATCCACAAGGAGCAGGGCAGCGTTTCACCTGTCCTCTAAAGGGGGCGGTCGGTTCGAATAAACTTTATGAAAATCAAGGGGGCCATTAGCGATGCGGACCGCCGCCACACTCCACGCACGAAGCTTGACCAGCTTGCCTACATCAACTTGCGTACCGGTAACGGCGGAATTGTGCTCGATGTTTCCAACGAAGGCCTCGGCTTGCAAGCCGTTGCGCCAATTGTCCCCCAGGCGCCGATCCGTTTCTGGTTTGCAACCGGATCGATAGACGGAATGGAAGCCTCTGGCGAGCTGGTATGGAAGGATGAAACAGGCAAGAGAGGTGGCCTACGATTCACTCATTTGCCTGACGAAGTCGACAAGCAAATCCGAGTCTGGTTAGGTCAACCGAAGTTGCCCCCCCGTGCTGCTCGCGATTCCCCACCAGCGCGCGCGGCGCAAATCAAATCTGCGCCCGCGAGCAGAAACTATCCGGCAGCCCCGGAGGCGAACCACGTTGTGCCCGGGCCGGCAGGGTCTTGGAATGTTTCGCGCGCTCCTGCCTCTGAGCCGTGGCCTTTCTTTCGCGAATCCAAGAGTTCCGCCACCGATGATGCAGTTTTGTCGAGGCACCGCCTCGCTGTGATGTTGCCGACCGTGGTCGTTGCACTGGGTTTGGGGGTGGCGATCGGAATCTTGTCGTATGCTCCCAAACGTGAGACAGGCGAGTTTCTGATCCATCTGGGAGAAAGACTCTCGGGCGGATTCCGTCCACAACCAGTCGCGCCAGCACCCGCGCCAGCCTCCGGTTCTCGCCCTGAGGCCGCGCCGCTCAACAGTAGTCCGGGCGCTGACGCTGCGCCGCGCGCTTCCACTGAGCTCGGCGTCACGCGTGCTGCGTCAGACGCAGATAAGCCACCAGCCAAGAGTGCCGGGGGAGAAGCTGCGCAACGCGATGGGGCGCCTGCTCGAGCAGAATCCCGCCGGTCTCAGGCGGAGGGCAACGGTCAAGCCGAGCTCGCGCTTGCTCGCAAGTACTTGCGCGAAGCCAGTGGCCCAGGAAATACCGCCGAGGCAGCGCAACTGTTATGGTCGGCCGTGGAAAAAGGAAACGTTGCGGCTGAAGTGGATCTGGCGGACCTTTTCCTTCGCGGCGTAGGCATGCCTAAGAATTGCGAACAAGCGCGTGTCCTTCTTACGGCCGCGTACAACCGAAACAACGCGCTAGCGGGACAGAAACTATCGGAATTGTCTCGGTACGGTTGCAAATAACGTGTGGGAAGCGGCCATGCCCCTCGCCGGGGCGGCGTATCGGATGCGGCTCGCCCGTAGATCTGCCAGGATCAATCTCTGCGGCGGTTTTCTCCTGACAGATGTGCTCGGCGAGATCGTGCAGCCCACCGAAATATCTCGGAAGCACAGCGCGAGCGTACGGGCGGAGAACGGAATTCCGGATCGGTCGCAACGAGCCAGCCTCATTGCAACTTCGACATGTTACCGCGTGGAATACATTGCAATCCTCCCGTTTCGATACGACCATAAGTCAAGACGAGGCAGTTGGGCTTCTCGACGCGCAACGCGGTCGGTTGAACCGCCGCTAAGTGCTAGCTCGTAGGAGCGGTGCCCTTGTGCTGGTGGACCTAACAGCCAGGCTCCTGGCCCCCAGTCAGCTTCGCATGGAGGAATCATCATGTGGTCTCCGGGGTCGCGCCGCCTGCACGATGTCAATGCTGAGCTTTGGCTGATCCTTTCGATGTTCCTTATCACCATGCTTCTGAATTATATGGTGAGCATGCACCGCGTCGTGCTCGGCTTTTATTTCTTCCCGACGATCTTTTCGGCCTCGTTCTACGGCCGGCGGCACGCCACGTTGACCGCCCTGGCAAGCTCTGCAATGGTCGTGCTGCTCGCTTATTTCAACCCAGGTCTGTTCGCTCTTCATAGCGGCGTCGCTCTAGCGGACAGCAAATGGTTTGACATTGCTCTGTGGGGCGCCACGCTGGTGGTGCTGGCCTACGCGATGGGCACTCTCTATGATCAAGATCAAGCGAAGCTCCGCGAGTTGCGCCACACCTATCACGGCGTACTTCTCATCCTGCGCCAGTTCATCTCGAAGGATAAGTACACGCAGAACCATTCCTACAGAGTTTCGATATATGCCGTAAGGATGGCCGCAGAGCTTAGGTTCGACGACGAGCGCATCGAAGACGTCCGCGCCGCTGCACTGCTCCACGATATAGGGAAGCTCGATATCAGCCGCGAACTGCTGTACAAGGCTGCACGCCTGACGAGCAACGAGACCCGGGAAGTCGGTAAGCACATCGAACGGGGAGCAGAAATGCTACAACCCGTCGGCGGCGCACTCCATCGAATCCTTCCCATCGTCCTTGCACACCATGATCACTTTGATGGTTCGGGGCACCATGCAACTCGCGGAGAAGACATTCCGCTAGAAGCGCGGATCATTTCTGTCGCCGATGCCTATGATGCACTAACTAGCGACCGTCCCTATCGCAGGGCGACGACCCCATTTGAAGCCAAAGAGATAATTTTGAAAGGTGCCGGAAGCCAGTTCGACCCCGATGTCGTCCGTGCGTTCAGCACTGCGTTCACCGCTGGTCAGATGGAAGTGCCCGAACTAGTCGTGTAGGTCCGTCGCCGGTTGGCCTCATGCGTCAGGCCACCGAGTCCCGCAAGCTTCTCTGGCAACCGTTTGCGTTTGAGACCGGTTGTGTGGAAGGTCGGAGCGGTGGGGTTTAGGACTCGTCCCAGAATTCGGGTGCGGGACAAAGGAATTCGACGCCGACCTCTGTCTTGCCCCGCGCTCGCTTTCGCAGACGAATCACCCGACATTCCCGTTCGTCCTGGTTACGCATGTTGACCAGCAAAAGGCGCTGCCCGCGCACCACCGAGGTCCCCAGTGTCAGCAAGCACCCACCGTCATTGGCATCGAGGGTATCGGTTTTTTCCCGGAATGGCTGCTTGTCCGCATCCGAGCCGCTGACAAGCAGAGGGACTTGATGCTTCGCTCGCTTGGTGTCGCGGCGATTGATACTGTCCTCGTTCGAATGTTCCTCAGGATGCGAGCCGACGCAGTGTGGTTCTCCTTCTTTTAGTGAATCCGGGATGCGGCTCATGGCTAGGCTCCTTTCTATGCGAGACGATTCAGGCCGTCCCGTCAACAATAACCTTCGGCGCGAGTCGTAGGGGAAAAGTGTGCATTCGCTTACCTTATGCGTAAACGGGGACGAGGGAGGCGCGCTCTGTCGCGCATCGAGCGTCCGAGCGAGCACTCCGTAGTAGATCGAAACATTTCCTTCGAGAGTCGTAGAGCTGAACGCGCGCCCCGGCGAAGCGGAAGCGTTGCGGATGGCGCTGGATCTGAGAGCGGTGCCCTTGTCGCTGCACAACGTTATCGTTGCTCGCCAAGCGTTCGGGACGAAGGCAGCAGATCCGATCGGGCTCGGCGTGGGCGGCACGGCCGAAGCGCCGGATGCAGTCAGGCAGGAAGCGGCGAAGGATCCGGTTCGCTGCGGCGAGATCAGCAGCGCCAGCGATGTCGAAGCAAAGAGAAATCGCCGCGGGCATCTTCAAGGGGAAAACTCGGCGAACAGTGAGTTGCGGCCGGCTGAAAAGCCTTCGACCTCGCAGAGTTTTTCGCAGCAATAAAGATGATGATGATCGTTAGAGACGGCATAACGGCCTCTGCCCCGTTGCGACTCCAATTCGATCTCCTATGGTGACATTTATGCGCGGTCGTTTGGGGATGTCGGCTATGGGTTGCGCCTTCTACCAAAAATGATATATACTCAAAGTGTATGGTTCGAAATGGGAATTAACCCCCGAATCAGAGGTGTGACTATGCTCGCGATGCTCAAGCGCCTGTGGAGACAGGACTCTGGTCAAGGCCTTCCAGAGTACTCGCTTCTGATTGTTCTAGTCGTCCTCGCAGCCGCGGCCGCACTCTATGCGTACGGGCAAATGAATTCGAGTACCCTCAAGACAGCGGGCGATACCGTGGGCGGCGCCATGGCCCCAGCAGGCCACGGTGGCGGCGCGCAGGGCGGTGGCCAAGGTGATGGTGGGCAGGGCAGCGGCGACCAGGGCGGCGGGGTCGTCCGAGGTACCGGTCATGGACAGGGAGGTGGTCGCGGCCACGGAGTCGGCGCGGGTGGCAGCGGCAGCGGTGATCAGGGCGGCGGTGATCAGGGCGGTGGCGATCAGGGCGGTGGCGGTAGCGGTGGCTCTGGTGGCAGCGGCGGTAGTGGCGGTAGCGGTGGGCAGGTTGGCGGGCGTGGCCACGGCAAAGGCAACGGCAAAGGCAACGGCAACGGCGGCGCATGCGGTCAGGGCGGCTCCGGTAGTGGCTGCGGCGGGAATAACTAATAAGTTGACCAAGGCAGTACGCTTCGCGTCCTCGAAGGTGCGAACGCGAACGCGCTAGATCAGTATTCGTGTTCCGACCCCCCAACAGAAATGCTGCGACGCTCAGGGTGAGTCCGCTGTTGTTGTGCACTGCAAGTGTTGAGCGTGAATTGCTTCCTCGGGCCAACCAAGGCCCTCCTCATCGGTCGGGCCCATTTTTCTCGGTCCTCTCGCCAACCTGCTTCTCAACTTGAGATGGCAACGAAGTTGCTTACCGAGATAACGACTATTGACAATTTCCCGGCGATTTCGGCGGACGCGGTAAGGCCGCCCGATAGCCGCGCGCAAGAGGATCGTCCGTGATGGAGACTGCTAGCCCAGTTGCACCGCAAGCAATCTATGAGACCGGGATTCGGAAATCGTTGCTCGATGAGCTGGCGATCAAAACTCTGTTTCTGAATGGCGAAATGTCTGTTGTCGATCTGTCCGAGCACTTGTGCCTCAGCTTTGGTATTGCCGAAGAGATTTTTCTATTTCTTCGCAAGGAACAGTTTTGCGAAGTGAAGGGGATGACGGGGGGGAGCCACAGAATTGTGGCCACCGGACAAGGAAAAGCCCGGGCAATCGAGCTGCTCTCGTTAAATCAGTACGCCGGGCCGGCACCGGTTTCCCTGCTGGACTATACCACTCGGGTTCACTCGCAGAGCGTGCAGCAAGCGGTGATTCAACCAGCAGACTTGGAGCGGGCCTTCGAGCCGCTTGTTCTCGACGATGACATTCTTTCCCGCCTAGGGACGGCGGTGGCTTCTGGCACTTCGATCTTCCTGTATGGGTCGCCTGGCACAGGAAAGACTAGCATTGCCAATTGCATTGCTGCGATCTATGAGGACGATGTGTGGCTTCCCCATGCAATTGAAGTGGACGGCCAGATCATCACGATTTATGATCCGGCCGTCCACCGGAAAAGTGAACGCAGCGTCTCCGAAGAGTCTGACACCCGTTGGGTTCTCTGCTCCCGCCCGTGCGTTTTCGCTGGCGCCGAACTCTCTGCTGAAATGCTCGACTTGCAATTTAATTCCGTCACCCGGTTCTACACCGCGCCTCTGCAGATGAGCGCGAACAATGGAGTCCTGGTCTTAGACGACTTCGGACGCCAGCGGATACGTGCTGAAGACCTTCTAAACCGCTGGATGACTCCGCTGGATCGGCGAGCCGATTTTCTTAGCCTACCGGGAGGCAAGAAGTTCAGGGTTCCGTTCGATCTGTTCCCCGTCTTCGCCACCAATCTCGACCCTAGGAGGTTGGCGGACGAGGCGTTTCTGCGCAGAATTCCAAACAAAATCAAGGTGGGCGAGGCGACTCCTGAACAGTTTATGGAGATCTTCCACAAGGAATGTAGGGCGAGGTTCGTGTCCTGTGATACCGGCGTGCCGGAGCATCTGGTTCACTACATTACTTCCGAGATGAATCACAAGCTCTGCCAATGCTATCCGCGAGACATTATCAATCAAATCTTCTGGACCGCTGCTTACTTAGGCGTGGAACCGCGGCTCACGCGGAAAGCGGTGGAGCAGGCTTGCCGAAACTATTTTCTCTCAACCGAGATATCCTGATGACCCCTTTTTCGCGAGGGACTTCCAGATAGCCGAGGAGTTGATCTTTTCCGATCTTGGTAGCGATCACCTCAGAGGGAAGCGTATCGCCCGACATCATGAACT
>Ga0209526_10002596_pt1 | contig 12195 bp, 7 predicted proteins | sample JacPinW_OM2H0_M1_FD_188566 | JGI IMG/M metagenome (GOLD analysis project Ga0209526, IMG submission 188566) | Forest soil microbial communities from Algoma, Ontario, Canada - Jack Pine, Ontario site 1_JW_OM2H0_M1 (SPAdes) (version 2) | ecosystem: Environmental > Terrestrial > Soil > Boreal...
CTGGCCGAGCAGCCGTTGCGGCTGAGCTGGGAAGAATTTCATGCTCTGCCGCAGACGGAAGTGACCAGTGATTTTCACTGCGTGACGCGCTGGAGCCGCTTGGACAATTTGTGGAAGGGCGTGCGGTTCACCGACGTGCTTGAGCGCGCAAAGGCCAAACCGGAAGCGGAGTTTGCGCTGATGCTGGCGGAAGAGGGATACACCGCGAACCTTCCGCTGAAGGATTTGCTGCGTCCGGAAGTGCTGTTCGCGTTTGACCACGATGGACAGCCGTTGACGCCGGACCATGGTGGACCGCTGCGGCTGATTGTTCCGCACCTGTACGCGTGGAAAAGCGTGAAGTGGGTGCGCGGATTCACGCTGCTGGATCACGACCAACTGGGCTTTTGGGAGCGCAACGGCTACCACGCCTACGGCGATCCGTGGAAAGAACAGCGCTATTCGGGAACATAGGGGCGTAAAACCACAGCAGGCGATGCCCAGCCCTGCGTTCAGGAAACCCACAGAATAGTTCCACGCAGGGTAGTAGATGTCGACGAAATAACCCCAGGGCGCGAGAAGCAGGGAAGCGCTACCGAACAGCCCAGAGAGAAATGACGGTTTTAACTGAGCTATCTAGGGGTGCGAACGATTTTGCCGTTTTTCATGACGAAGTCTATTTTGCGCAGCGACTCGATTTCCTGAAGAGGATCGGCCGGCATGGCGATGATATCCGCGAACCAGCCGGTGGCGATAGCCCCGCGTTCCTTGTTAATGCGCAACAGTTCGGCACCGTTGGTGGTCATGGCTTTGAGGATGTTTGCAGGGGTGACTTCCGCTGCACGCCAGACCGCAAGATAATCAAACATCATGTCCGCGCGAGTGCGATTGGGCATTTCGGTTACGGTGTCCGAGCCGAAGGCCATCTTCACGCCAATCCTGTTGGCACGACTGAGACGATCGACAATCTTCTTGCCTAGCTGATTGGCGTCCGCGAGCGTGTCGTTGGAAGGGTTGAGACCGGCGAGATGCTCGGTGGGAAAATCCGTGCCGACTAGGAAAGTTCCCTTTTCCTTCATGAGCTTGAGCTGATCGTCCGTGAGCGTGAAACCATGTTCGACCGAATCGGCGCCGCCGCGGATGACATTGTCGGCGGCGGGACCGCCGTAGACGTGGACGGCAAGCGCGCGGCCGGCATTATGGGCCTCTTCTGCGGCCACGCGAATTTCATTCTCGGTGTAGAAAAATTCGCTGTTGTCGGTGGCGAGCTTGATGACATCCGCCCCGTAGTAAATGTCCTGATGAATAGCCTTGATGATTTCGTCGGGCGTATCCGCGTCGAGATATTCGAAGCGCCAAAACTCGCCGGCTTCCGCGGGCATACCCTTGGATTGGCCTCCATAGGGCCCGATGATTTTCCCGGCGCACTGCAGGGTTGGCCCCTCAAACCAGCCATTGTGGATTGCCTTCTTCAGATCGCTGCATGCGTAATTGGCCTCGTTGCCTACCTCACGAAGCGTGGTGAAACCGGCCCGGAGAATAATTTCCGCGTTGTGTAGTCCGCGGAGTGCACGATATACGGAGCCTTCCTTCAGATAAGAGGCTTCGAACGGAGCTTTCCCTGGAATTTCGGAAAGCGTGACGTGCGTGTGCGCGTCGATCAAACCAGGCATGACCCATTGTGTGGAAAGATCTACAACCTGCGCGTCGCCCGGAATCGTGAGACCCGACCCGACGGCGGTGATTTTGCCGTCTTTTACTAGAATGATCTGGTCATGGGTGACCGTGCCCTTCGCAGGATCGATCAGATTGCCGGCGCGAATGGCAATCGTCTGCGCGGAGACCGTAACAGCAAATAAGAAAAAAGAGAGAATCAATTTCTTGAACAAGGTGGCTCCTTAAAAAAGCGCGGGGAGTATATCACGGGAGAAGAACAAAGCGTGGTTTCGGACAAAACCCGGCGGAAGGTATCGAGATCAGCCGTTCACGGACGATTCATCGAAAATTTTATATACTGCTGCAATGCGAAGCCAATTGGGGTTCCTGCGTACAGGCGTGATCTTGATGTTTTCCTTTTCCGGCTGTTCCGTGCTGGCACAAAATGAGAGCAATTCCCGACCCACGCAAATGCCGAATGCGACATTGCTCGGTGAGGTGCCCGGCGGTCCGCGACCTATCAACAATTTTCCCACCGGGATTGCGGTCTCACCGGACGGCAAGTTTGCGGTTCTGCTGCACAGCGGATACGGCGCGTACACCTCCGACGAAAAACAATCGATCACTGTCTTAAATCTGGAAACGGATGCCTTGAAGGATTTTCCTGATGACAGGCTGGGGAGCGAAGCGCGGCAGACTTACTTTCTGGGAATTGGCTTCAGCATGGACGGACAGCATCTTTATGCGTCCGTGGCTTCCTACACCGACCCCCTGGGGAAACAAAAAGGAAGCACAGGGAACGGGATCGCTGTGTACGGATTCAGGCGTGGAGAGATCGCGGCGGAGCGATTTTTGCCGATTGCGGCACGGGAGAAGATTCCCGCTGGAAAGATTCGGCGGGCGGAATTCAAGGATGTGACATATCCCGCGGGCTTGAGCGTGGGTATGAGCGGCAGCCAAGAGCGGATCCTCGTGGCGAGCAACAGTTCGGATGAGGCCATCTTGTTGAATGCAAAAGATGGAAAAATCGTGAGCCGTTTTGATCTTTCGACCTACAATCGCATTCCCGCTTCACTTCCCTACACTACCGTGATGAGCAAGGACGGCCAAACAGGCTTCGTGAGTCTGTGGAATGCGTCGGCAGTGGCGGAACTGGATCTCCTACGTGGACGCGTGCGGCGATTTATCCCGCTGCGTAAGCCTGCGGCCGCGCTTGCGGGAGGATCGCATCCAACGGCTTTGTTGCTGAGCCGCGATGATCACCGACTGTTCGTGGCGCTCACGAACCGGGATGAGATCGACGTGCTGGATACTGCGACCGGAAAAGTTTTGTTCACGGCTTCCAGCAAACTGCCAGGACAGAAATACGGCGGAAGTGATCCGGAGTGCCTGGCGCTTTCCGTGGACGAAAAGACTCTTTATTCCGCGAACGCCATTTCCGATTCGGTCGGCGTTTTTGACCTGAGCCAGCTACCGGCCGGCGGTCCATTGCAGGCGACAGGATTTGTTCCTACAGAGTGGTACCCGACGGTGGTGGTGGCGACGGCGAACGATTTGCTGATCGGCAGCGCCAAAGGAAAAGGAACTGGGCCAAATCCCAAGCCGCTCAAGAAAAACCAAGACGGCTCGCCGGAATACCCGTATACACCAGCGATGACGAATGGCTCGCTCGCGCGGATCCGGTTGCCAGAGATGAATGCGAAGCTGAGTGCGTGGACCGCGCAAGTTTCGGCCACCAACGCTGCGCAGGGAAATGTGGACCAGATTTCGTTTGCGAAGGGAGAGAAGCGGATCCGGCACGTGATTTACATCATCAAAGAGAACCGGACTTACGATCAGGTGTTTGGCGATCTGAAGGAAGCTAACGGCGATCCTTCGCTCACCATGTACGGCGAAGACATCACACCAAACCAGCACAAGCTGGCGCGGCAGTTCGGGATTCTGGACAATTTTTACGACAGCGGCGACGTTTCTGGCGATGGGCACGTGTGGTCAACCTCGGCTTCGATTTCGGACTACGTCGAGAAAACCTGGTCAATCGCCTACCGCGGCCACGAGCATACCTACGATTCGGAAGGCACATTTCTGGAAGGCGTTTCGGCGGAGGACGAGTTGCCGGACGCAGGCGAGCCGACGGGCGGCTACCTCTGGAAGAATTTTGCGAAGAACGCCGTGAGCTATCGCCATTACGGGGAGTTCATCGTTTCGCGGTGGTGCAACGCCGCGAAGGGGAGGAACGTGCCGGCGAGCGGGCCGCCCAAGGTTGCGGGTGTGACCTGCACGAGAGCGGTAATCAGGGAGGGGGAACCACTGGAGAAAAATGTGGGCCACCCGCATGGCAGCGCGAGTCCGTATCCCTGGGAAATTCCGGTGCTGGCAAAAAATGTCGCCGCGCAAGTGGAGTTGCGCGGGCATTTCGATGCGTTGTTTCCGGATTTTGAGGTGGCGTACCCGGACCAGCTGCGCGTGGATGAATTCCTGAATGAATTCGATGGTTTCCTAATCTCCCGCAAGAATGGAAAGGACACGATGCCGCAGTTTATTTTGCTGCGGCTTCCGAATGACCACACAGCAGGCGGGATGAAGGGTCAGCCGAGGCCTACGGCGTCCGTGGCAGATAATGATTTGGCGGTGGGTCGCGTGGCGGAGGCGATTTCACACAGCGCGTATTGGGACGACACGGCAATTCTGATTCTCGAGGACGACGCGCAGGACGGCCCGGACCACGTGGATTCGCACCGTAGCATCGCGCTGGTGATCAGCAAGTATGCGCCAGTGCCCGGCGATCGCGGCAGAGAGACCGGCTCTTTTGTGGATCATCATTTCTATACGACGGTAAACATGGTGCGGACAATTGAAACGTTGTTGGGTGCGCAGCCAATGAATGCGAACGATGCGCGCGCGGCAGTGATGGCGCCGCTGTTCAGCGGTTCGGGCACGCAGCCTGCCTTCGATGCGGACTATCGCAATCGTGACAACGGCCTGCTCTACGAGATGAATACCAAAGAATGGAAAGAAGGTAAGAATCTGGACTTCAGCCACGCGGACGCGGTGGACACCGCCATCCTGAACAAGTTTTTGTGGGAAGACCGCATGGGCGAGACTCCCATGCCCGCGCCGCGCTTCACGGTGTTTCCGCCTTCGTCCTCATCGGCAAAGCCAGCCCGCCAGGCACGTGATCGGGACTAAAGAAAGCTCTACTGTTGCTTATGCCACCATTCCTGTAGCGAGCTACATCTTCCTTCCGTGGCTAGAACAATCAGGAAAATCCCGTCCAACTCCGTCTTAAGTCCGGGTGGCGTCCGGATGAACGACGCGCGCCATCGCGCTATGCCGAATTCACTCGTCACCGCTAAGACTTCACATTTAAATTCAATTTCTTTTTCCGTTCGCGTCACTTCCAACCAGTACTCAAAAATGGCCGGCCTTCCCCTCATGGGCTCGAGGAATGGGGTGACCTGGTAGCTGCCATCTTCCGCGAAAAGTTCAGCCGCCGCGCGCGGATCGCGATTCTCCCAGGCCCGTCCGTACGCATCCAGCCAATGTTTGAAGGTAGTTTCGTCCATGCTGTCAGTTCGTCAGACGGATTCTGAGCGGTACGCAGACGCAATGCAAGGCAGTAGGCAAAAAGCCCGAGCCGTGAAGCCCGGGCGTTTTGCCTTACTGAGAACTAATTGACAGATGACCGTGGACTAATAGATGTCGTACGACGGGGCTTGTTGACAGGGCGTAACTTACACAAACGGCACACCAACAAACCGACTAAAACGATACAGTGCTCGGTTTACATGCCAAATTTATGCCAAGACATTAGTGCCAAAACACGGCGTACAGCAGGAATCCGATTCCGCAAGAGCATTTCGGTAGCCTGCCAAAGGGCTGAGAAGGAGTCACTTCTCGGATCTTAGGAACGGATGAATCGAAGAAGTGGCGTGAAGTCGCCCTTGTCTGCATTCCGCAAAGCACTCAAGTATTCGTTTCTCGCTTCTCCCGGGGCAATTAGTTCTTTGCTTCCCCAGGAAAACACGTGGCGTCCATGCTTTATTGCAATGACATCGGCGATCAGACGTGCGTGTCGGCCGTTTCCGTTTGGAAACGCGTGTATCACCACCAGTTCATGGTGAAAACGGACGCAGCACTCATCCACATCGTATGTCTTGTTTTTCAGCCAGAACGCTCCATTGCCCAGGAGTTGTGCAAGTCTGTCTCGAATTTCACCTATCGGGATACCGAGATTCTTATCCGTTTTGCGGTAGGTGCCCGCCCACTTCCATGTCTGGTCAAACATCCGCCGATGGAGTTCGCGAATGTATTCCTCTCGGATCGGGTCCAATCGGGAGAGCTGGCGGTCAGCCAGTGCCCATTGCCGACCGCGTAGTATATTGTCGCGCTCCCATTCGTACAGTTCTTCGCGAGTGGCTAGACTGGGGATGAGGTCGGCCTGTTCCTCCGGGCTGAGCGGAGTATTTGCCTCAGAAACCGGTTCGTTAATCATGAGGGTTCTATCGCTTCTTCAACATGCGGCTGGTTTCGCGCTCGATCTTGTCCTGTATTCCATGCGTGGCCTGATCTTCTAGGGCCATCGTATGTTCAACCGCCTGGACATCTCTTTCGGCTTTCAAGCGAGCGCGAGTTTCTGCTAGTTGTTTGAGCGAACCGTTCTTAGGCACGAGTGCGTACACAAGTTCGCAGTCCAATGCTTCTGCGTAGCGCCTAAGCGTTTGAAGGGTGATCCTATCTGTGGCTTCGGATTCCTCGAAGGAAGCTACGGTCTGAGGAGTCTTGCGCAGTTTGCGGGAGACCTCGCGTATGGTGATACCAAGGGCTTCGCGGACTGCGCGCAACCAACCGCGCCGTGGTCGGCTCACCGAGCGCGCTTCACCAAATGGTTCCAGGCTGCGATCGATCTGGTTGAGGCGCAACTCCCTAAACTCGGGTTTCATGCGGTGGCCTCCATACAATAACAGATTATGACCTGTTTTATAGTAAAACAAAACAGCATATATACTGTTTATTGTTGTATTTTGACAGACTATAGGCTGTCGGAAGGGACCTCGCCATCATTCGTAGGTCAAAATAATTCCGAATATCTTTGTTATTTATAAACTATTTATCACTCAGTAGATGTCGTACTGCTCCCAGTGGAGGGTGGCGTCGGACTGGATGATGATGTGTTTGTGCGAATTTTGTTCCAGCTCGTCGATGAGGATGGACTCGCGAGTCTTCAGGGCTTTGGCGATTTCCGGGTGAACGCGCAGGGTAAGATTCGGCCCTTCGTGATCGGCTACGGCCATCTTGCGCGCTTCGGACTGGATTTCGTAGCAGAGCGTGGGGATGGATTTAACCATGCCGGAGCCCGTGCAATACGGACAAGGCTGGCACAGCACGCGCTCGAGCGCCTGTTTAGTGCGCTTGCGGGTGATACACACGAGGCCGAATTCGTTGAAGGAAAGCGCCTTTGATGGAGCCTTATCCTGCTCGAGAGCCATTTGCAGCGCGCCGAGAACTTTTTCGCGGTTGCGGCGTTCTTCCATGTCGATGAAATCGACGACGATGATGCCGCCGAGATCGCGGAGGCGAATCTGTCGGACGATTTCCTTCACGGCTTCGAGGTTGGTCTTGACGATGGTGTCCTCGAGGCGGATGGAGCCTTTGCCGACGAATTTGCCGGTGTTGACGTCAATGGCCACCAGTGCTTCGGTGTGGTTGATAACGATGTAGCCGCCGGATTTCAACCAGACTTTCGCGCGCAGAGCCTTATCCAGCTCGTGCTGGATGCCGAACTCCTCGAAGATGGGCTGCTCTTTGGTGTACAGCTTCACCTTGCTGACGAGCTTTGGCTGAAAGCGGCTGACGAATTCTACGACCTTGCCGTATTCCTCTTCGTTGTCGATCCAGATGCCGGTGAAATCGTCGCTGACGTAATCGCGAAGAATGCGCTCGACGAGGTTTAGGTCGCGGTGGAGAAGAGCGGGGGCCTTGCGTTCCTCGTGCTTCTGCTTGATCTCATTCCAGGTTTTGCCCAGGAATTCGATGTCGGTGCGGATTTCTTCGTCGGTGGCGCCGCCTGCGGCGGTACGTACGATGAAGCCGCCAGGGTAGCTGCCACGCGCTTCGCCGACCAGACGGCGGAGGCGCGAGCGATTTTCTGCGCTGGCAATTTTGCGGGAAACGCCGATGTGATCAATGGTGGGCATGTACACCAGGAAACGTCCCGGCAAAGCGACGTGACTGGTGATGCGCGCGCCCTTCTTACCGAGAGGCTCCTTGGCGATCTGGATGACGACGTCCTGTCCAGCCCTGAGCATTTCCGAGATCAGTTGCGGACGGCGCTGAGGAGCATGCCCGCCTTGATGGCCGCGATGTGGTCCGCCCGGCCCGCGGCGCTCGAAACGCCCGCGGCCACGGTCGCCACCCCTATCACCACCACGATCTCTCCCTTGGTCCGTGCGTCCTTCCGGGCGGCCGCCACGGCCACCACGATCGCGATCACGACCGCCACGCTGTGGACGCTGGAAACGGGAGCGCGGATTGCTGCCAATGCGTGCCGAGTCCCTGCGAATGAATTCCTCACGGGGAGCGCTGGGATCGCGTGGCCTGCGGGTTTCGCCGGGAAGAAGGATTACATCTTCTTCGGCGATGTTTTCGGATGCGGGGCCCCCCGCGGGGTTGGCGGCGAATTGCTGAGACTCGTAGTGTTCGATAGCTTCGTCATGCGCGAGATCGGCGCGTGCAGCTTCGGTTAGACCGGGATGACTTTCCTCGTGCCCGTGTTCGGAGCTGTGTTCAGTGCCGTGGTTGGCCTCGTGCTGAGCGGCTAGTTCGTCTTCAGCGTGCTCGTCCGACTCCTGAGCGTCGTGACGGACATCGCCGTGGGTTTCGGCGAGCTCATCTTCAGCTTCGTCTTCAGCTTGGGCGTCGGCGTCGGCTTGAGCTTCTGCTTCCGCTTCGTCGTCATCTTCTTCGTCAAACTCCGCGCCACCGGCGAGCGCGTCCGCTTCAGCCTTAGCTTGCGTTTCTTCATGCTTGGCTTCGACCAGTTGCGCCGAGAGTGACGATATCTCTTCGTCGCTTAGGCCGGCTGTGTTGTTTCGTTGGAGGTCTGCGGCCGATTGTTCTTCGTGCACTTCCTGCAAGGAAGTCACTTCGCCGGTTGCGGAGATTTCGCGGGCTTCCTCGGCAACTTCTTCCGCGCGAGTGGGATCACCAGCCGATTCTTTATCGGCGAGGAGCCAGTGCGGCAGGCTTCCCGAAAAACGGCGCGGTACGCCGGAACCCGCCGGCTGTTGACCGGTGGCAGGACGCAAGGGCGCTTGTTCGAAATTGGGTTGGCGTTCCTCGGGCTCGACGTCGTTTATGGGCACGACGGGAAGCGGAACGGGACGGGCACGATACTTTGCGAGTGACTCGCCCGGCAGAATGATATCGTCTTCCTGCGCTGGCGCCGGAGGCGCACTGGAGACGCGGTCGCTGGGACGGCGACTTTCAAATCCACCACGCGTATCGCGATCACCTTGCGGCGAGGCGTATTTCGAAGGAGGGAGATTGCGTCCGCCTTGTGCCGGGGGACGACCGCCTCCGCTGCTGCTGCCGCTGCCACCGCGACGGCGGCCAAAGCGTCCACGACGCCCGCCGCGGCCACGATCACCGCCGCGATCATTACCTCGATCACCTCCACGGTCACTGCCGCGATCCCGGCCAGGACCGCGATCGTTGCCAACGCGTGGCGGGTAGTTACGCGTGGGATTGTAGCTGGGGGCAAAATTTTGCGGTGCGGAAGCGTTCGATTCGGGCTGGCGCTCATCCAGATCGTTGATTTCCGAATCGCCGCCGCGGCGTTCGCCGGGGAGGACGGAAATTTCGTCGCGGTGTTCTACATTCTCGCTATCGTGCGTTTCGCCACCGTGCTGCAATTCACCGGCTTCGCTCGGTTCGTGAGGTTCGGCCTCCCCGTGAGCGCCCTCGCGTTCGCGTATGGCCGAGAGAGATTCACCCGGCAACAGATCAATAGGCTGCCCGGAGGCGATAGCCGGCACTGCGGTGGGATGCGTTTCGCCGTGACCGTGGCCGTGATCGTAGTCTTCGAGATTTTCGAAAACATCGCTGACATACAGGAAGGCGTCGCCATCCAGGCCGATGTCCACGAAAGCGGACTGCATGCCCGGCAAGACTCGCGTTACTTTTCCTTTGTAGATGCTGCCGACAAGCGCGAATTCTTTTTCGCGCTCAATATAGATTTCGACTAGCTGGCCTTCTTCCAAAATCGCGACTCTGCGTTCGTGAGAGGTCGCGGATATAACCAATTCTTTCGACATGAAAACTCCTTGGGATGCACCGCCGCGGGACCCTCCGAAAAGGAGGTCGTGGGCAGGGCGCCGTTCCGGTAGAGACCGGAACACGCTGGCGACAACGATACTGTTGCGGCATTGCGTTCGAAGCCGGAGGGGTTGGCCGAGACAAGGCCAGTGTGTTGCTCTAACCTCATGCTATCGAGGCTTGGCCGTTGCCGGGAAGCTCCCGGAGGAACGGCGGACGATGCTTTCCTCACTCTGAAAATTCCTTATTGCTCGCGGGCCGGGCTAATGCCCAGACCGCCTTCCTGCGCAGCCTTCCTGAAGTACGAGCCTGCGCTCGGCACTGGCTTTGGCCTAATTGACGAAGCGGCGGAGCCGGACATTCATCACCAAACCAATCGCCAGGAAAACAAACAACGTGGCCGAACCACCGTAGCTCATCAAGGGCAGTGGAATTCCAGTAACCGGCATTGCCCCGATGATCATCGCCACATTCACTAAAACGTGAAACCCTAGCGCAGCGGTCACGCCCATGACCAGAAACATTCCCGCGCGGTCTTTCGCGCGCTGAGCATTCTGAACCAGCCGTAACAACAGCGCCATGTACAGCCCGAGAGCAAGCAGCACGCCTTTGAATCCCTGTTCTTCCGCCCAAGCCGACATGATGAAGTCTGAATACTTGACCGGAATGTACCCAAGTTGATTCTGCGTACCCTTGCCGAAACCTTTTCCCCAGAAGCCGCCGGAACCCACGGCAATCTTGGATTGCAACACCTGGTAACCGGAGCCTTTTGCGTCTTCCTCGGGGTGCAAGAATGAGGTGACTCTTTCTTTTTGGTAGGGCTTCAAGAAATGCCACCCTACCGGCAACATCAAGAAGCCTATCAACACAATAACCGCGGCATGCTTCCACTGCAAACCCGCCAGAAAGGCTCCCACAACCAACATCGGCATCAGCACCAAGGCCGTGCCCAGATCGGGCTGCTTGAGAATCAATACTAGCGGAAATCCTACCAACAATCCTGCTTTAATTAAATCCTGCAAGGAAAGTGCGTCGGTACGGACCTCTGCAAAGAAGCGCGCCAACGATATGATTATAATCAATTTGACCAGTTCTGACACCTGAAGAAATTCGCCCAGGATGGGAATCCAGCGTTTTGCGCCAAACCGGGTATGCCCCACCAGCAAAACGGCGAATAGTGCGACTAGGCCCAAAATGTAAAGAATCGGCGCCTGATCCATGATGACGTGATAATCGAGGCGGGAAAGAACGAACATAAGAACGACGCCAATGATCAGCCACCGCACCTGACGCATGTGCATGCCCGCAAGCGCGCTACCTTGCGTTGCGGAGTAAATCTCTATGACCCCAAGCGTACAAATTGCCGCGATGATGGCTATCAACCACCAGTCATAGTCTCGAGTTCCTGTCGCGTCTTTCATGCTTCCCCACTCAGAATCCTAAAAAGTGCAACCGAATCAGACCCAATAGCAAGATCAAGGCGTAATTTTCACCGGCCGGCTTGGGAGCGCGTTGGCCACGGCTACTTGAGGCTTGCCGGCGATCCTGGGGTTGCTGGCCTGCTCCGACTTACCACCGTCCATGTCGTAGTGCTGATATTCCACGGTGTACTGCCCGTTGGTTTTCTTTGCTTTCTTATCGTAATAGCCCTTGACGATATCTCGAGCCATAGGACCTGCGACCGCGCCGCCGTGCTCGCCTTCTTCAATCAGCACGCCGACGACGATCTCCGGATTGCGCCGTGGCGCATATCCGACAAACCAGGCGTTATCCTTGAATTTCTTCTGACCCTTCCCGAAGCGGCCCTTAGCTTCGCTACCGATTACTTGCGAACTGCCAGACTTGCCCGAGAATTCGATGCCTTCCAACCTTGAGGCCGCCGCAGTCCCACCTTCGTTCACTACGCCGTACATGCCTTGCGTGACTTTTTCGATGGTGTTCTCCGCAAGATCCACATGGACTCCGCGAAGATTAGGCAGCTTCGGAGCGCTGCCATCGCCGGGACCACTGCCCGCGGCGGAAACTTCGGAAGAAAGAATCTGGGCGTCCTTCAGAAAGTGCGGGCGCTTGAAATTGCCGCCCGAAGCAACCCCGCCAATCATGTACGCGAGCTGAAGTGGAGTTGCGGTGACAGCACCCTGGCCGATGGAAACGGAAATCGTTTCGCCCGGATACCACTTGCGGTGGTAGACGCGCTGAACCCATTCCTCGGACGGAATCAGTCCCGATTCTTCAGACGGAAGG
>Ga0209526_10002598_pt1 | contig 12189 bp, 14 predicted proteins | sample JacPinW_OM2H0_M1_FD_188566 | JGI IMG/M metagenome (GOLD analysis project Ga0209526, IMG submission 188566) | Forest soil microbial communities from Algoma, Ontario, Canada - Jack Pine, Ontario site 1_JW_OM2H0_M1 (SPAdes) (version 2) | ecosystem: Environmental > Terrestrial > Soil > Boreal...
TCCGTGCGGAGTGAAGAATGGGAGGCATGATCCCGCTCGGGGATGCGTCGCGGCGCCCCGTGCATCTTCCCGTCGTCACGGCCCTGCTGATCCTGGTGAACGGGTTCGTTTTCGTCCTGGAACTGATGGGAGGAGATGCATTCGTAGCCACGTGGTCGGCGATCCCTGCTGACATTGTTACCGGGCGTGACTGGATCACGATATTGACGGCCATGTTCATGCACGGAGGCTGGATGCACATCATTGGCAACATGGTGTTCCTGTGGGCCTTTGGGCCCGAGATCGAAGACGCGATGAATCCGCTGCGGTACCTGGTGTTCTACCTGGTTGGCGGGCTGGTGGCCATGCTGGCGCAGGTTGCGGCGAACCCCGCTTCCACAGTTCCCATGCTGGGAGCGAGCGGGGCGATTGCGGCGGTGATGGGCGCGTTCTTGGTGACCTACCCTGGCGATGAAATTCGCACACTTCTAATTGTGTTTTTCTTTGTGCGCGTCACGTTTATCCCGGCGGCGCTTTTGATCGGGTTTTGGTTCCTGACGCAGTTTTTCAATGCCGGCGCGGTGGCCACCGTGCAGTCGGGCGGGGTCGCGTACCTGGCTCACATCGGCGGCTTCATCTTTGGGGTTGTCACCGCGCGACTCTTCGAGGATCCCAAGCGACTCGCCGAAGAGTGAGGCAGGCAAGGAGAACTTGGCGGCTACGCCGAAAGAGATAGCGATTCCGCGACAGGGGTGATAGCGCGAGATTCTGGATCTATCCGCCCGCCCCTTACCACGTCGCTCAGAGCTTGAACGATCGCGACGATCCCTTTTTCCTGAGCCTCTACTTCAACCACGGAATCCCCAATCATTACCTTACCTTTGCAGGGCTCCTTATTCGCCACGCGGTGCCATAACCTAAATCAAGAAATCGTCAAGTGCCCGCAGTACGAAAATACCGGCTGGGCTATTCGGATTCTCACAGTTCAACTGAACTGGTAAGGATGCAGGCGCTGTTGGTTGTTGAGGGCGTGGCGCTGAAGGCTGATGAAACATCTTCGAAGGTTGAAATTGCCGTTCTACCGCAGAGTCGAACTCCCGACACACAGTTTAGAAATCGGCTACTTTCCGGTAAAGTTGTCTGCTCTCAGTGTGTTTGTTTTGGCACGGGTCGTGCTCTGTCGGGCATTGTCGGGAGGGCAGCTTGCAACGTAACTTGCAACAGTTCGGCATGTTGGGGACACGATGGTGCGAGCCACTTAAGGTCGCTGAATAACTGTCCAGCCAAAATACTGCTTCTCCAGCCCTAAATCTTGGATTCTTGCGTCAGTCCTGCAATCGGTAGATCTCCCGGAGGACGATAGTGCCGAAAGGTCCAGTCGACTCTTCCGAAGCAGCCAAATTTACTCCGATCAAGAAATGTCCAGACCACCGATCGGACTCCAAGGCTACTGGCTGAGAGGTTCCACCCGTGCAATTCTCGCTCGATGGTTTTCCCCAACCCATAAGGCAGGCTGTGTTCCGGAGTTGTCCACATCAACTCTCCGTACGTTTGCCCCTAAACTCGGCAGCAGATAATGCCTGAATTCTCCGGTCTTTGGATTAAGCCGCGTTATCAGATCCGAGCTCATGGACCCGGTCCAAAGATAACCGTTCCTGTCGGGCTCAACATCGTACGGTCCGTACCAAGGAATGGGCTGAGACCACTCCTGAAATTTTCCAGTTTTGCTGTCAAACATCGCGATTTTTCCCCCGTAATATTCGCCAATCCACAGACGGTCCTCCGAGTCAATATGCATGCGCCTCGGGCCGGAGTCTGGAGTAGGGGTCGGATACATCGTCACTTTCCCAGTCATGCCATCGATCTTTAGAATATTGCCGCCTTCAATATCGGTCTCGTATAGGTTTCCTTCCGAGTCAGACCTTATGCCGTATAGGAGGTGATCGGAGCCAGCGGCCCGGGCATCATATCCTTTGATCGTAGCTTTGGGCCGGTAGTCCTTGCTCATAATCTCAGGGGGGAATCCGTCGAACGCCCTTATCTCTGCTGTCAACGGGTCGAGCCGGAACGCTTTCTTGCTGAAGATGTCTCTGTCCCACACCTTTCCGTCTCGCGTGATGTCTATAAAGCCTGTACTCATTATGGGCGGCCCCTTCTTAGCCCTGTCAGATTCCACGGGGAAGGCGAAATTCCGAAACGTGCCGGTCTTTTTATCAAATTTGGCAAGTCCGTTGAAACCGATCCCGGGTCTGCCCGCCCAGGGATTGCCCTCCCGATCTAACTCAACCTCTAAAAACCCACCGTTGTATCCCGGTTTCGCGAGGGGGTCTCGCCATTCCCGCACTTCGCCTGTACGTGGATTCAGGCGACCGACAACAGGCTCGGCATAGTCGCTGTACCAAACCATCCCCTCCGCATCCATAACCGCATCGTGAGGCTCGACGTCTGGTCGAGGCAAATCATATTCAATCACCACAACTCTTGTGTCCGCTCCCTTAGGACGGGGTAGCATCTTCAGTTGAAAATTGTGTGTCGGCCTGGAACTCAAATTGACCGAACTCAGGTAGTTGGCAAATTCCTCGTCTCCCGGCAACGCCCCTTTGTGAAAAGGTGAAAGTATCGGCTTCGTGAGCAAGCTACCGGGTATCCAGTTATGCATCCGCGCTAACGTTGTCATCCATCCACTAGCGTCGTACGTGCTTTTTAAAATTGGGGCGAACGAGTGACAGAGGTCGCAGTTGATAAAAAGCCTTCGTTTCTGTTCGTATGTTCCCGGCACGCTCATCAGCCACTCGGCATCGCTGAGCTGCGAAGCGAGATCTCGAGTCTTTTTGAGTTTAATATCCACTTCGCGTTTCGCTGTACCGACGCTTGCCCCCAGATGGGAGTCCTCGGAGTCATATCCGATGGCCCGGATGCGTAGCTGATATTCACCAGGGGTAAGTCTGTTCGCCGGAAAACTAAAACGTCCCTGCTCATCTGTGACCACCGTAACAGTAATCGTGCCGCCAACACGTTTGGCGCTAACCAAAACGCCTTCCATTGGTCCTTCGGCGCTCGAGGTTACAATGCCGTCCAAAATAGGAGATCCGGAGGGTGGCGCAAGTGAGCTGCCTGAGGTCCCGAACATCAACCCTATGCCCACCAACAGTACTATTCTCCGCATGCTAATTAGCTCCCGATCGAAAAGACAACCTTTTGCAGTCCTTCTTGATCTGTTCGACCTTGTCCCGCTAGTCTGGCAGGCTCGAACAACTCCCGCCAACGAATTGCAGGGAGCATCGATAAGGCCATTCTTGCCATCCTTCCGCGCTTTCTTAGATTTCAAACAGAAGCACAACTATACCCTGAAAAGAAAGAGCGACACTTGAAATACACCGTCGCGCTCCGGATGCAAGATTCTTGAGACTTAGGTTCGAGAATTCCCCTCTCGGACCTCTACGCGGCAGGCGAATCGATGAGCCGCTGAACGGAAGCATCAACTCGGTGATAGGCGGCCTCGAGCTTGCTGCTGGTCTCTTGGTGTTGTGTTGGTTGCCGGTGGAACAGGCTGCTGGCGAGGGGGCCACAGACTCGTTGGTGGAAAAGGATGAACCTGAGGGCGACGCGGCCTTTGTCGATGAGTTGGTAGGCGTAGCGATGGCCGGCGCGGTCGAGTAGACCGTGGGCTTTTCTTCTTGCGGGGGTCGAAACGTAGTTGGGTGAGGGTGTAGCTCTCGTGGTGGAGTCCGAAGGTGGGGAGAATGGCATCAAGGTTTTGCCGAGAGCGCCATCCGCTGATTTGTGTACCGCGGTGCAGCAAGACTTCCATACGGCGGAGGATGCGGGTGTCTTGGATCTTGGAGATAGCTTTGCGAAGGTCTCCATCGGTCCCTCCTTGGAGTCTTGCGTCGAGAACAAGATCATCGGAGCAAGACCAATGGAGATCAAAATTTCAAATATCTTTGGATAGTCTACTCATTGGCGCAACATGCAGCGAACGGTGTTAGTCAGAACCTAGAGTGCTTTCCGCCGACCACCACAACGCTCGCTTGCATTCGTATTCTCGAAATAACTCGTACCCGCAAGGCAGCGCTTAGTGTACCCTCTAATTAATTTCGAGATGGGGGGACACGGGCTTGATGCGCGGAGAACACCAGGCCGTGTGAACGTGGATCCAACTCTTTTCATGGGACGGCTCAGGGCGCTATGTTTGGTGGTCAAATTGATTTGGGCAAAGCATTTCAAGACGAACATTCGGACGCACCGGGTAAAGTACACCATGCGCCCCTGCCCAACGTTTCGCGGTTCGACAACAACGGAATAGTGTGAGTGGCTTCCCCAACGATGACCGGGTGGCGAAGCTGGATCCACAGACGGAACGCTGGTCGATGTGCAACCAACAATCTAAGTCGTGGAGCGATTCATCACGGTTGACAGCCAGAAAGGTTCCCGTCGAGGTGTGGGCTGCTTCTTCGTGACTAGCAAAGTGGGGCGTTTGCAGTTAGAACAAAGGAACAAATGCAAGCGCTCAGAAGCCCAAAAACACCGCTTCCCAGATTGCGGCAGTACACTAATCGCATTAGGCCAAGTCGGAACGAAGGAATTCTATCGATGATGCGAAGGATACTCTGGGCATTTTTCATAGGGATCTGCTTCCAGTTTCACGCTGCTGCTGAGGTCATTCGTGGCAAAGTCACCGATGAAGCGGGAAGGCCGATTCGGGGAGCGATTGTCAAAGCGGCCGCTGGGAACAAAGCTATCTCGCGTTACACGCAAGACGATGGCCGATACGAAATCCGCATTCCCGCCGGCACTTATGATATATCGGCCACCGCGTATGGATATCGTTTAAAACATCAATCCAAAGATGCGACGCAGTCGAACGAGGCGAATTTTCTGTTATCTTCCGGTGTGGATGTTATGCGTCTTTCGGGGGCGGATCTGGAAACCTTTCTGCCCGATAACAGGGAAGCCAGACTCATTAAACAAGAGTGCATCGCCTGCCACAATCTCAGCAATGTGATCAAGCGCCGGGGAAACACAGCCGAGGAGTGGCGGAGTTTCCTTCCCGTCATGGTGGGGCGCTATGCAACAGACGAAGCCCCGATGTGGTCCCCTGGAGTGTTTGCCGCTTTGACTACCGGGCTGGAACAATATTTCGCTTCGAACTCCCCCTTGGGATCGGACGCAGAACCACCGAGTGCGGAACAGATCAACCACACCAAAATCTCGGATGCGGCATTGAGCGCCACTTTTCGAGAGTACCGGATACCGGGCGATAAACAGGTGATGTCTCACAGCCTGGCGATTGACCCAAGCGGAACAATTGCTTGGTTTTCCGAAGGTAACGTTAACAAGATTGGGCGCTTCAACGTCCAGCAGGAAACGTTCCAGAGCTATGACGTTCCCGCGCCCGGCTCTGGGACTCATACGCCCGTTGTTGGTCGAGACGGTGTGGTCTGGATGGCTTTGGCGGGTCATAGTGCGATGAAGCTCGTGTCGGTCGATCCGGAAACAGGACGCGTCAAAGCTTATTCGTGGCCCGAGCAAAGATTTCCGGCGCACACACCAAGCTTCGGCCCTACTGGGACTCTCTGGTTGTCGAATTTTGCTCCCGGCGAGGTGTGGAGTTTCGATCCTAGGACGCAAGAGTTTCGGGTTCATAAGTTCCCCATTCCGCTGAAATATCCCGATGCTTCAACCGGAGCACTTGAATTGACTTTCGGGCCGCCTGCCGCTTCGGATCGGTTTACCGGGCTACCTACCGCCGAGGTAAATGCCTGGCCCTACCACATCGCCGAGGATTCCAAAGGCACTCTTTGGTTCGGCTCACTTTTCCTGGGGACGATCACCAGTTTGGATCCGGCGAGTGGCAAGTCAAAGGTCTATCAGCCGGAAGGCGCGCCCAGCACCAGAGGAATAGCGGTCGATGCGCAAGATAACATCTGGTTCAGTAACTTTCATGGGCACAGGCTCGGAAGGATCGATGCGAAGACCCGTGAGATCAAGGAGTATGAACTCCCGACGAAAAATGCAACGGGCTACGGAGTGGTTTATGAGAAACGGACCGGCTACCTGTGGATTGCAGATATGAATGGGAATAACATCACGCAGTTTGATCCGAAAACCGGACAATTTGTCGAGTATCCCATCCCCACCCACCAAGCTGTCCCTCGTTTCATCTCAGTTGATAACGATGGCCGAGTATGGTTTACCGAGTTTTTCGGCGGGAACATTGGAGTGCTGATCCCGGGAGGGGTTAGCGGCCCCTCAGCGTCGCGATAGCATGACCTGGGCGAAACGTTAAGCGACTATTTCGCCGAAAACGGCGAAAAGCACATAGCCAGGCAGACAGTGGTGAACTCCGATGTATCCCGAGCCCGCGAAAGGTATACGCCCCGCGCGACAGTCCGTCCAGGCGCGCGCCCTCGAGCCGCACTTGGCGCCACATCGTCACCGTCTTGAATTCCTGAATCGTGTTATAGCTCCGAATGCGGTGTCCGTCAGCGGTTGCGAACGCGCGTAGTGTGCTTGCCGGAATGTCCCTTGGCCGCTATTTTTAACTTCTGCCAACCCATCGATCATCTTAAGGCCCAAAAATAACTGTTCTCCTCGCGCACGCCCGCCTGGCCCGAAATGCTCATGTCATTTGTGAAGAGCCGCTCACAAACTTTTACTCGGCGAGGGGATGATACAGAAACAGGGGTACATGCTTTTTTTTCCTCTGTCCTGCATACGAGACAAAACGTCACAATCGCGAGTGACAGTGGTAGTGACGGCAAATAATCTTGGTGACAAAAGCGCCACGAGCGCCCATTTTCCGCAATCCGACAAGCACTGAATCGACCACGCTCCAGTGTGAAACCGACAGTTCGAATCGACCTGTTAATCGTCCAAATTGACACTCGCCCAATTCGGGCTGGCAATCGTTGACTTTTTCGCAGGGAACAAGTTTACTAAACTGCTCGCCCTGAACCTACATCAACAGGAGGGAACGATGCGATTTGGTCTGTTTGGCGGTGCCACGTCAACAGGTGATCGCGGTACCAGCGATAGCCATCCCTATTATGAGTTCATCGATTATGTTTGCGAAGCGGAGCAACTTGGCTATCACAGCGTGTTTCTGGTAGAGCACCATTTTACCGGGCTGTCCCAAGTTTCATCATCCCTGTGTCTTCTTACTTACCTGGCGGCTAAGACCAAGCGCATGAGGCTTGGAACGGCCGTGGTGGTTCTGCCTTGGCACAATCCGGTACTTCTGGCGGAGCAGGTAGCAACGCTCGATCTACTGTCGAACGGCCGCTTCGACTTTGGCATTGGGCGTGGTTACCGCCATAACGAGTTCCAAGGCTTCTGCATCCCAACGGATGAAGCAGCGGAGCGCTACGATGAGGCCCTTGAGATCCTTTTGAAAGCATGGACGTCGACAAACCGGTTTTCCCATCATGGCAAACGCTGGAATTTCGAAGATATCATGGTCGAGCCACCAACAACACAGAAGCCGCATCCACCTCTCTGGATCGGGGCTGGCAGCCCGCAATCGATCCAGAAGGCCGGTGAGCAGGGCTTCAATCTTCTCCTTGACCAGTTTGGATCGGTGGAAGTGACGGGAGAGCGTATTGCCACCTATCGCTCGGCTGCGGAGTCGCAGGGGCGGACCTTCGATCCCGGTTGTGTCGGCCTTACCCGGGCGCTTCACATTGCGATGAATCAACGGGAGCGAAATGAAGCTTATGAGCTACGGGCCAAGTTTTTGTTACAGGTAAACGCCCTTGCCAATGATCCCAAAAAGAAATCGAGCGTTGCCGTTCCGTCGTCGTTCGCTGATACGCGCTACGCCACCGAACAAGCAGCACTCATTGGATCCCCTGAGGAGATCATCGAGCGACTAAAGAAACTCCAGGCCGTCGGTGTCGAATACGTGCTGCTTGTAGATGTGGGGTGTTCGCGTGCGACGCTACGGACGTTCGCGCGCGAGGTTATGCCAGCCTTTGCCGAGACGCCGGCGACGGCTGTTTCAAAATAATTTGCGATAGGGCGTTGACGGTGGGGATGTGTCACGGGCCTCGCACTTCTAGCGCAGCTGACCTATGTGTTCGCTGGAACGGCAAGGGTTCGGTTCGCTCGCTGAGTTCTGTCAGCCGGCCCCACGTGCTGCATCTTACCGCTATCAACTGGCCGTCAACCGCAAGGAAATGATTCCTCGTGCACTTCAGGATGCCGGTGGGAGGCACCTACACCGGGTTGCGCCAGACGCCAGCGATAATCGCATCAGCCGCAGTACAGGAAGACTTAGACGTAATCATACCCTCCATTCTTTACGGAACACATAGCACTCCTGCTCCACAGTTGATGGAGTTGCTGCAGAAAAACGGTATTAACGATATTATCGTTCTGCTCGGCGGCACCATCCCTGCAATTGATATTGCCAGTCTTAAGAAAGCAAGTATCGCCGAAGTTTTCTTTCCGGCGCGTCCACGCAAGACATCGTTAATTTTGTGAGACGAGTCACGGCAGAATGAGCCACGTGGCACTTCTTGGCTGTCGAAGGAATCGGCCTCGTCGAGAGTCGAGGAACGGTATCGGCTCAGACGCACATAAAATTTGGAATCAGTAATTCCCTCAATATGATTTTTGCCACGCAGACCGAAAACAACACTGGCCGCGGAGATATTGGCTGGCGCGTTTGGTGGCCCGCGACGGCCATGATGTTCTGTTCGCTGCTTAGTTATCTTGACCGGCAGGTCTTGGCGGTTCTCGCGCCGATGATCTTGGCCGAATTGAAGTTCAGTGCTCAGACCTATAGTCAGATCATTAGTGCCTACAGCTTCGCCCTGATGCTGGGCAATCCTGTCTGGGGCGCTCTTCTCGACCGGATGGGCCTGCGCCGAGGGATGACGCTGGCGGTGACGATTTGGACGATCGCGCACGGCGCACACGCAGTCGTGTCAGGCTTCTTTGGCTTCGCTGCCGTGCGGGCCATCTTGGGATTTGGCGAAGGCGCGACGTTTCCGTGCGGCTTGAGGATCGCAATGGATTCGCTCCCACCGAAAAAGCAGGGACGCGGCATGGCCCTAGCATACAGCGGAGGATCTCTGGGAGCCATCGTTACACCTTTGCTGGTCACTCCAATCGGAATCGCTTACGGCTGGCGCTCTGCTTTCATCGTCACTGGTATTGCCGGCCTGCTCTGGGTATTCCTCTGGCGTCGGACGGTCGACTTCTCCTCTTTTGCATCCGGCCGTCAGGCCCAACGCATCATCCTGCTAAATGTCTTCGAACGTCGCTTCTGGAGCCTCGTCGCATCGTATTCACTAGGTGCTCTACCCCTTGCGGTAATACTTTACTTGGCTCCTCTCTACCTCGCTCGCGTGCTCGGCTACACGCAAGCTGAACTCGGACGTGTCCTCTGGATTCCTCCCTTCGGCTGGGAGGTGGGATATTTCTTTTGGGGCTGGTTTGCGGATCGCTACGCTGCCGGCAATGTTCGGCCGGTGTGGCTGTTCTTTACGCTTGCCTTGCTCGGTTTGCCCCTCGGCAGCCTGGACGGGTTCCACAATTCAGCGTTCGTGCTCGGTTTGATGTTTTGGGCAATGTTCGTGGCTGGCGGATTCGTGGTGGTTGCTTTGCGCACTGGTGCACTTGCTTATCCCAAAGAGCAAACAGGCATCGTCGCTGGTACTGCGGGCGGGGCTTGGTCCGCGGCTGTGGCGATCGTGTTGCCTCCCCTCGGTCGCATGTTCGACACCAAACACTATGGAAATGGATTTCTTGTAGTCGGCATCTTGCCTCTCCTCGGCACAATTATCTGGTGGCTGCTCACGCTGGATTCTGATCGCAACTCCAGAAAAGAAGCCCAACTCGAAAGTTCTTAGCCCAGGCAATCGAAAACGATCAATGCGCTTCTTTCTGGCAGACTCCATCGTAAATACGATGGAGATCAGCGCGTGACAAGCCAAAAGGCAAAACGCCCGCATACACGCTGGCAGAAATCGTGTTCTGGTTGCGGCACTGACCGGGCTTCGATGTCAGAAATTGGAACGCTGCGCCGGGAAGGTTTTTCTGGCGATGAAGTTCAAGTGTGCCGGGTGGCGTGGCATACGCGAATCCACGAAACGAAAACCTCGACCAGTGAGGCGCCAGTTCATGCGATACCGTTTTTTGATTCGTGCACTCGATGCGCCTCGGAAAAGGAATCCGGGCGATGGCTTCATTCCCCACGGCGTAACTGGTAACTGCCTTATCCTTGGCAACGTTGCACGCCGCCATGCGATGGATAGAGCGCGTTTTGGACACCGGTTGGGCACCGAGATTGAACCACAATAGCGGGCTGCAACAAAGGATGGTAAAGAATCGAGAGTCGAACTCCCGACGCGCAGTTTAGGAAAACAAGTGACCTTTCCGTTCCGTTCTGAAAATATTGGATTTTAGTTGATCCGTTATGAACGTGTATGAACAGGGAGCTACTGCAGATTTACTGGTGCGCCGTGAAAAGGTGCTGATCCACAGCGGGTGGAAATCCCGCCCGGGAACTGGTTCGCTCCACCCGGTAGCAATCGGAGCAGCAGCGGGGGTAGCGAAGCTGATGAAGCCTCTGATGGAAAGGGTCACACAGGTGACTCCGCGAATCTGCAGGCCGTAACGTGATTCTTCGCCGTGAGACCACCTAGCTGCGAAGCCGACGGTTTTCCCGTGGGCGCCGGGGCGGAAGGCTGCATGGCGCACGACGACGTGGGGGCCTGAGAGTTGTCAGGTGCGCGACCACCACGATCAGGAGCAACGCCAGCATGCGCAGGCCGGACCACCTTACTGGTTCCCTCAGCTCACAGCCGCGCGTGGACTCAAGCTTTACGGCGCAAATGGAAGCCATAAAGAACCAAGCCGAGACCGCTCAAGAACAATAACGGTGACAAATAAAAGGTTACCACCTGTGCAATAGGAAAGGTAAGTTCCATCGCGCTGTAACCACCTGCGAAATAATGGATCACCGCAGCCAGAAGCATGTACAGCAGCCCCTGGCGAATTTTCCTCCGTCCGTCGGAGCGGCGGGGGCTAGCCAGGCGGACCTCTGAAATTGCCTCACGACAATACGGACACTGGGTCAGATGGTCAGACAGCAGCTTTCCGCAGTACGGGCACTGACGAGCAGTCACAGAATCGCCTCAGACCTTTTGCTATCGTAGGTTTCAGGTGATGGGGCTGTCAAATGTCCGGGAGACAGAAGGTAAACAGTTTCGGCGAATTTCCTCCGGTTCGGCTCGCATCGGGACTTTCCACTTTGTGGCGGGATAAGACGAAACGAAGCTTTCAGAAAACTGTGGACCAGCTCATTCAAGCGATGAACCATTTTAAGCATTACCGAGGAAGCCCAAGGCCGAAGGGGAATTTCAACAGTGCGCGGAGCAAACCAACCGTGGATCTTCGAGACTGCTGTAGAAACCTGGCTTTTTTGAACTGAATATCCCGTCCGATTGGTCCGCGATATGTTGTGCGCAAACCAGCCTTCATGAACTGAGAAAGACTCTTGCTGGACGAATTGTTTCGTTTCTGCGGGCTCGTTTTACGGATGACTACTGCGCTGTGGCTGCGCCTCAAAAGCCTATCCGCAACGACATATGACCGATTCTGGGGTCATACGTTGATGTGATCTGGCAATGTTTCCGTGTGAACAAATCCTCGGCTGTCGTCGTGATGGTCATAGTCCCGTCCTTATCTCTTTCTGCTATTTATGTTTCATGTCGCCTCCATGCGCGGACTTTATCAGATGGGATGAGAAGGCCGGTCTCCGCGGGATGCGATAAGCTCCCAAGGTTCGACGCGCTCGTGGCGCAAAGAAAAGGAGACCGGCTATGAAAAAGACTTAGCACTGTTTGGGTAAATGGAAACATGATTTTCAAAGGACACAAGCTCACGATTGGTCTGGACCTCGGCGATCGCTGGTCGTTCTACTGCGTTTTGGATGAAGCGGGCGAAATCATCCTGGAACAGAAAGTAGCGACGACACCGGAAGCGATGAAGCAGACATTTGAGAAGATACCGCGAAGTCTCATCGCCCTGGAGACTGGAACACATTCCCCGTGGGTAAGCCGGCTGCTAAGTGAGCTGGGACACCAGGTGCTCGTGGCGCACGCGCAAAAGGTGCAATTGATCAGCAAGAGCAATCGAAAAGATGATCGACACGATGCGCGGACATTGGCACGGCTGGCAAGAATCGATCCTGAGCTATTG
>Ga0209526_10002599_pt1 | contig 12187 bp, 10 predicted proteins | sample JacPinW_OM2H0_M1_FD_188566 | JGI IMG/M metagenome (GOLD analysis project Ga0209526, IMG submission 188566) | Forest soil microbial communities from Algoma, Ontario, Canada - Jack Pine, Ontario site 1_JW_OM2H0_M1 (SPAdes) (version 2) | ecosystem: Environmental > Terrestrial > Soil > Boreal...
CACGGCTACGGGCGGCCGGTCATGCCCAGCCGGACCGGGCCGCCGACGGTCAGCGGCCGCTGGTCGCTGGTGCTGCCGGGCGAGGCCGACCCGACCCGGCGGCTGCATGCCCTGGCCCGCACCCTGCTCGACCGGCACGGCATCCTGACCAGGGGTGCGGTCGCCACGGAGCGGGTGCCAGGGGGTTTCGCCGCGCTCTACCCCGTGCTGCGGGCCATGGAGGAGGCCGGCCAGTGCCGCCGCGGCTACTTCGTGGAGGGCCTGGGCGCCGCGCAGTTCGCGCTGCCCGGCGCGGTCGACCGGATGCGCGCCATGACGGCGGACACCGGTGTCTCGGTGGCTCCGGTAACGCCGGACCCGTGGGCCGCGGTGCCTGGGCCGACCGCGGCCGGGCCGACCGCGACCGACGCGGACGCGCCGCGAGGCGTTCTCGTGCTGGCCGCCGCCGACCCGGCCAATCCGTACGGGTCGGCGCTCCCGTGGCCGGACCGGCCGGATGAGACCCCGGGTGGCCACCGCCCCGGCCGCAAGGCGGGTGCGCTTGTCGTACTGGCCGATGGGCACCTCGTCCTGTACGTCGAGCGCGGCGGGCGAACCCTGCTGTCCTGGACCAGCGATCCCGCGGTGCTCGGTCCCGCGGCAGCGGCCCTGGCCGATGCCGTGCGTGGCGGCGCACTCGGCCGGCTCACTGTGGAGCGTGCGGACGGCACGGCCGTGCATGACTCGCCGCTGGCCCAGGCCCTCGAATCGGCCGGGTTCCGCCCCACCCCCCGTGGCCTGCGCCTACGCGGTTAACGCGGGATCGCTCCGGAGGCTCGCTCGATGAGGCGGGTCGGGACGACATGCTCCTGGGCCGGGGACGCGTCGCCGTCGATCCGCCGGAAGAGGATCTCGGCCGCGAGCGTCCCGATCGCCGCCGGATCCTGAGCGACCACCGTCACTGCCGGTTCCAGGAGATCGGCCAAGGGGAAGTCGTCGAAGCCGACCAGGGCGGTCCGGTGCTCCAAGCCAGCCCGGCGAAGCGCGCGGACGGTGCCGATGGTAACCAGGTTCTGCTCGCTGAACAGCGCTGACGGCGGATCGCGATCGGTGACCAACTCGCTGGCCGCAGCCTCGGCGGCGGCGATCGTGTGCAGGTCATGTCGGATCAGATGAGGGTCGAGTGCGAGGCCGGCCTCGCGCAGCGCGTCCTGGAATCCGGCGAAGCGCTCCTGGGCGGTCGCGATCGAGGTCAGATCACCCAGGTAGGCGATTCGCCGGTGGCCATGCGTTATCAGGTGCCTGACGCCGTTCGCAGCCCCGGCCCGGTTGTCGGACACCACGCTGTCAGCGGCCAGAAACCGGGGCGGGCGGTCAACGAACACCAGCGCCGTACCCATCTGCCGCTCGTGGAGCAGGTAACTGTGGTCCTGCCCGGCGGGGACGATGATCAGGCCGTCCACCCGCCGCAAGAACAGTGCGGCGGCCAGCTTCCGCTCCCGTTCGGGGTCCTCGTCGAGGCTCCCGGCGAGCACGCCCACACCGCGGGTCCTCGCGACATCCTCCGCGGACCGGTAGATGCTCGAGGAGTAGGGGTTCGCCACATCCTCAAGCATGAGGCCGATCATCAACGATCTGCCGTCGCCGCGGCGCAGGCTGCTCGCGGTGAGGTTGGGTTTGTAGTTCAGTTGCGCCGCGGCCCGCCGCACCTGGGAAGCGAGCGCCTGATCCACCGTTGATGCCCCGTTGATGACGCGAGACACCGTCTTCAGGCTGACGCCTGCCAGGGCCGCCACATCACGCATAGTAGGCCGGATGAGCTGGGACAACGATATCTCCTGATCGGCGCAGAGCAGTTGCCCGGTGACAGCTCGTGCATCGCGTGCGGGATTAACATGGCACAGTACTGACTCTGGACACAGTAGTAGGGCAGCGGCACTTCGGGAGAGTGCGTCGTGGCGTCATGACGTGAGGGCGGCCGCGTCGTGATCATGGGGCGCTCCCGCCGCTCGCACCGGGGGCCTCTGCTGCGTCGGTCGCACCCCACTCCCCATAGGCGTCCAGTTCGTGCCTCCAGGGTGGTTCGGCACCCGGCCTGCTACAGGTCAACGACGCCACGCGAACGGCCGCCCTGACGGCGGCCCGCAGGAGCACCGGATCGGTGAGGTTCTCTCGTGTTAGCGCCCGGTCCAGCCACCACGCGAGGAATGCTCCGCCGAAGGCGTCCCCAGCTCCGACGGTGTCGACCACTTCGACACGGGGAACGTCAACAACGAGGTGGTCATGCACAGTGAATGCCCGGGCATTTGCCGACCCGTCTGTTACCAGTACGGCACCCGCCCCGTCCTTGAGCAGGCTACGCGCGGCCTCGAGGACGTCCATCCCGGGCCGGAGGAAGGCAAGGTCTTCCGTGCTCGCTTTCACTATGTCCGTGCGCGGCAGGATCCGCAGGGCACGAGCCCGGAATGCCTGCGGGTCAGGCGTCGCCTGAGGCCGGCAATTAGGGTCGAACAGCACCAACACTGATGGGGGCACGCTCGCTATGAGCTGCTCAAGCCTTGTCGCCATGGGTTCGACGACAAGGCCGAGCGCGCCAACGTAGAGCGCCGCAGCGTCAACGTTCAGCGCGCGCTCAACGGCTGAGCGATCCAGCGAGAACCCAGCCGTTTCGGCCAGGTGGAACCAGTACTGCGGAACCCCAAGAGCGCTGATGCCCACAACGGCGAGTGCGGTGGGCGCCTTCATCAGCTCAGGGAGAGCCAGATCCACCTTGTCCTGGGCGAGCTTCTCCGTGAGCAGCCGGCCGAACGGGTCGGCGGAGAACCGGCCGAGGAACAGGGTGGCGTGACCGAGACGGCCGATGGTGCGGGCAGCGTTGAACGGACCTCCACCCGGGCTGGCGTGGACGCCGCCGTGGCTGTCGACGATCAGATCGATCAGGCTCTCACCCGCAACCAAGATCACTGATCCTGGCCGTTCGCGGTCCCACCTGCGACGTCCTCGCCGGGGACCGCGCCGGGGACCGCGCCGGTCATGATCGCGACCGCTTCCTCCATGGAGTGGCTCTGCGGAGTGATCACTCCTACGCCTCGCCCGAGGCGCTGGATGTGAATCCGGTCGGCCACCTCGAAGACTTGCGGCATGTTGTGGCTGATCAGGATGACGGGCAGTTGCCTGCTCCGCAGTTCCTTGATGAGCTGCAAGACCTGGCCGGATTCTCGGACGCCCAGCGCCGCGGTCGGTTCGTCGAGGATGATCACCTTCGAGCCGAACCGGGCGGCACGCGCAACGGCTACCGCCTGGCGTTGCCCGCCCGACAGCGTTTCCACCTTCTGCGCCATGTCCTGGATCGTGCCGATGCCCAGTGCCTGGAGGTGCTTCCTGGCGTCGTCGCGCATGCCGCGGGCATCCAGCGACCGCAGGACCGTGCCGAGCAGGCCCTTGCGCCGGACCTCGCGGCCGAGGTACAGATTGCTGGCGATGTCGAGAGCGGGCGCCACGGCGAGGGTCTGGAAAACAGTCTCGATGCCGGCCTGCCGGGCTTCGATCGGGCTCTTGAAGTTGACCTTGACTCCGTCCAGGAGAATCTCGCCGGCGTCGGGCGCCAGCGCACCGGACAGGCACTTGATCAGCGTCGACTTGCCCGCCCCGTTGTCACCGATGATGGCGAGCACCTCGCTCGGGTACAGCTGCAGGCTGACGCCGGCCAGGCCGATCACGTGGCCGAATGTTTTGACCAGTCCTCTCGCCTCGAGCGTCGGCGTGCGGGAGTGCATGTGCACAGCGGCAGTGTCGGCGCCCAGTTCCATGCTCACCGGCGTACCTTCCGAATCCACTGGTCGATGGCGACGGCCGCGATGACGAGGACCCCCTCGGCCAGGACCTGGTACAGGCTCTGTACTCCGGCCAGCGCGATGCCGCTCTGATAGACGCCGACGATGAGGGCGCCGAACAGGGTACCGAGGACGGCGCCGCGGCCGCCGAACAGGCTCGTGCCGCCGATCACGACGGCAGTGATGCTGTCCAGGTTGGCGTTGACCGCGTTGTTGGTGCTGGCGACTCCGACCCGGCCGATGAGGATCCACGCGGCGAGCCCGAAGATCACGCCGGCCGCGACGTAGACGCTCAGCAGTACCCGGCTGGTCTTGATGCCAGACAGCCGGGCCGCCTCGGCGTCGTCGCCCGTCGCATAGACGTGGCGTCCCCAGGCGGTCCGGGTGAGCGCATAGCTCGCCACCGCGCACAGCGCCAGCATGAGCAAGACGCCGGTCGTCAGCTGGAACGAGCCGATATTGACGAATTTCCCGGTCCAGGTCAACAGGCGGGGCATCGCGGTGCTGTACACCGACTGGCCGTTCGAATACAGCAGGCCTATCGAGGTGTAGATGCTGAGCGTCCCCAGCGTCACGATGAACGGCGGCAGCTTGACCCTGGTGACCAGGAAGCCGTTGATGAATCCGGTGACCGCGCCGACCGCGATGCCCAGCAGCAACGCGACGGGCCCGGGCAGGCCGTTGTTGGCTGCGGTCTGGGCCATGACCATCTGCGCGAGGATCATGGCGGCTCCGACGGACAAGTCGATTCCGCTGGTCAGGATGATCATGGTCTGGCCGACTGCGAGGGCTCCCACCACGGCGACCTGCTGAATGATCAGCGACAGGTTCACCGGGTTCAGGAAGCGGCTGTTGATCAGCGAGAAGACGATGCAAGAGACAACAAGCACGGTGGCGGGCCCGAGCGCTGGATGCCGGTGCAGGAGGCGCTGGAGGCGTGCGGCGGCCGCGACGCTCTCTTGCAGCTCACCGGCTGGTTGAATGACTGCCGTCATGGTCGGATCGCCAATCGTTTCTCGCGCGCTGAATATCTGGAGTCTGTTCGTTCCCGGCTGCGATACGCAAGATCAGCGGGCTGTAGCCTGGTATATCGCCTTGTTTGGCTGGGTGCACCCGGGCAGGCCGGGTGTCCCTGGCCCAGGGAGGGACCGATGTCTCGGCCCCTCCCTGGCGATCAAGGGCGCCCGCCGGGATCAGGCCTTCCAGCAGAGGCCTGCCTCCTGAGTGGTGGTCATGCTCTTCACTCCAGAGATCGGGCTGTTGGTGTACAGCTGGGTGCCGGTGTTGAAGTAGCCGAGGCCCGGAGTCGCACCCGGCTTCTGGCCGGTCCGCGCCAGCGTGCTGATCGCTGTCACGCCGAGCGCGGCCATCTTGGCGGGGAACTGCCCTGAGGTCGCGGTTATCTCTCCGTTCGCCAGGTACGGGATGTCGGCGCAACCGCCATCGATCGCAGCCACGATGACGCCCGTCTTGTGCGCTGCCTTGAGCGCTGCCGCGGCGCCCTCGGCGGCTGGCTCGTTGATCGCGTAGACGACGTTTATGTTGGGGTCCTTGGACAGGCACGTCTCCATCGCCGACTGCCCGCCGGGGACTGCCCCCTGCGTGGGCTGCTGGCAGGCGATCTTGTAGGTGCTGCTGCCGCCCAGTTGGCCCGTGTACTTGCCGGAGGTCGGCTCGGTGCCGTTGAGGCCCGCCTGGCCGGCGGGAATGCCCATGCCGGTAAGGAACCCGTGGTCGCGGGCGATGTCCACCGACACCACCTGGTTGTTGAACAGGTCCAGCATGGCGATGTCCGCGGGCTTGCCGTTGAGCTTCTTGGCCGTGTACTGGCCGATCAGCTGGCCTGCCTGGAAGTTGTTCGTGGCGTAGGTCAGGTCGGCGGTGCTCGGCGGCGACGGGACGGTGTCGAGCGCGATCACGAAGATCTTGTGCTGGCGTGCCTGGCCCAGGGCGGGATTCACGGCGTTGCCGTTCGGGGTGATGATGATGCCCTTGGCTCCCGCGGAGATCGCGTTGTCGATCGCGGTGATCTGCGTGGTGGTGTCGCCGTCAGTCGTGCCAGCCGACACAGTCAGCTGCACCCCGAGCTTGGCCGCGTCAGCCTTGGCGCTGTTCTCCATGGAGATGAAATAAGGGTTGGTGAAGTTCTTCAGGATCAGCGCGACCTGGACCTTCGTGGCGCCCGATGTCGAGCCCGATGAGCTCCCCGTGGAGCCTCCTGAACTGCAGGCCGCAAGAGCCATGCCGGCCGCAACCCCGAGAGTGGTGAGCCGAATCCATCGAGACCGAGGGATCAGGCCAGCGTAGTTGGTGTGATGTCGCATGTCTCCTCAGTCCTGTGAGAGCCTGACACTTTAGACAACGTTGTCTCGCTTGTTCTACTGCCGTTGCCTGCTCATGTCAAGGATGTAACGCAACCGTTAGCTGGCCTAGACTCAGGGAGTGTGATGAGCCACCCTCCCGACCAGGACATCCAACAGCCAACGTTGTCTCACCGCCGTCGGCCGACAATGCGCGACGTCGCGGCCCTGGCCGGGGTGAGCCTCAAGACGGTGTCCCGGGTCGTGAACGAAGAACCGACCGTAGCCGTCGAGCTCGTGACCCGGGTCCGCCTCGCCGCAGAGCGGCTGAACTACCAGCCGAACCTGACGGCCAGCAACCTCCGCCGCGGGGACGGGAAGTCGGCCACGATCGGGCTGCTCGTCCAAGACGTGTCCAACCCCTACTCCGCCGCCATCTACCGCGCCGTCGAGGATGTGGCCGGCTCCGTGGGCGTGAGCGTCCTGGCCGGCAGCCTGGACGAAGACCCGGACCGCGAACGCGAGATGACGGCGGACCTCATCGCCCGGCGGGTGGATGGCCTCATCATCGCGCCCGCGGGCCAGGACCACAGCTACCTCCAACTAGAGCAGCGATCCGGAACGGCCGTGGTCTTCGTCGACCGGCCCCCGGTGCTCCTGGCTGCCGACAGCGTGGTGGCCGATAACCGCGACGGCACCGCCGCGGGTGTGCGGCACCTGCTCGGGCACGGGCACCGGCGGATCGGATTCTTGGGGGACCTGAGTTCGATCACGTCGGCCCTTGAACGCTACGAGGGATACGCGGAGGCGCTGCGCACGGCCGGCGTGCCCCTTGATCCCGGGCTGGTGCGCCACGACCTGCACTCGGAGGAGATGGCCCGGGCGGCCTGTCTTGAGCTCCTGACCGGTCCCAATCCCCCGTCAGCCTTGTTCACCGCGCAGAACCGGATCACCGTGGGAGCGATCCATGCCCTGCGGACACTGCGGCGCGAACGGTCGACGGCACTGATCGGTTTCGATGACTTCGAACTCGCCGACTTGCTGCAACCAGCGGTCACGGTGGTGGCCCAGGACCCGGTCGCCATGGGCAAGCTGAGCGCGGAACTCTTGCTGAAGCGCATAGCCTCACACGGTTCAGCTCCTGCGCGTTACGTGATACCTACGCGGCTGATCACGCGAGGATCAGGGGAGATTCCGCCCCGACGCCGCTGATGCGGCGTTCAGACCAGCGACTCCAGCGTCGCTCGAGCCCCACGCCGGTGCAGCGAGGTCAGCGCGGAGCGGTAGGCGGTGACGAAACGCTCGTCGTCGGCCAGGGCCCCGAACACGTCACGGTTGGCGATGAACGCGTCGGGATCCTCGCGCTGACACCGGGCGAGCTGCGTGAGGCTGTCCCGGAGCCGGTCGACCACCTCGATCGGCTCGCCCTGCTCATCGACACCCTCCGCGTAGCGTGCCCAGCTCGCCACCACCGCAGCCGAACGTCTGATCTCGCCGCCGGTCGCGAGCTGCTGGCGGACCACTGGCAGCAGCCACTTCGGGATCCGGTCTGAGCTTTGCGCGCATAGCCGGGCGATGGTGTCGCGGACCTGCGGGTTGGAGAAGCGCTCGATCAGCGTGTGCTTGTACCCGTCAAGGTCCACTCCGGGCACGGGGGCCAGCGTCGGGGTGGCTTCCTCGTCCATGTAGCCGAGCAGGAAGGCCTGGAACAGGGGGTCCTGAGCGGCCTCGTGCACCAGCCGGTAGCCGGACAGGTAGGCGAAGTAGCACATGGCCTGGTGGCTCGCGTTGAGCAGCCGTAGTTTCATCAGCTCGTACGGCTCCACCTGGTCGACGACCTGCACCCCGGCATCCTCGTACGGTGGCCGGCCGGCCGTGAAGGCGTCCTCGAGGACCCACTGCGTGTAGGGCTCGCAGACGACCGGCCACCGGTCTTCGATCCCGAACCGCTCCCGGACCTCGGCCCGGTCGGCGTCGGTGGTCGCCGGGGTGATGCGGTCGACCATGGAGTTGGGGAAGCACACCTCGCGCTCGACCCAGTCGCCGAGGTCCGGGTCTCGCAGCCGGGCGAAGGCGGTGAACACCCGCTTGGTCAGGTGACCGTTGTCTTGCAGGTTGTCGCAGGACATGACCGTGAAGGGCGCGAGGCCGTGCTCCCGGCGGCGCCGCAGCGCCTCGGTGATCAGGCCGAACGTGGTCCGCGGGACCGCGCCGGGCCCGAGATCGTGGATCACGTCCGGATTGGTCACGTCGAACTCGCCGGTGGCGTCATGGATGTTGTACCCGCCCTCGGTGATCGTCAGCGACACGATCCGGGTCGGCTCCGCCGCCATCTTCTCGATGACCGCCTCCGGGTCGTCGGGCGCGAACAGGTACTCCACGATCGACCCGATGACCCGCGGTTCGTACGTCCCGTCACTGTGCTTGAGCACCAGCGTGTAAAGGCCGTCCTGCGCGCCCAGCGCCTGCTTCATGCTCCGGTCCGCGGCCAGCACCCCGACGCCGCAGATCCCCCAGTCCAGCGCCATGCCCTCGTTCATCAGCCGGTCGTGGTACATCGCCTGGTGCGCACGGTGGAATCCGCCGACGCCGACGTGCACGACACCCGGCGTGACCAGGTCACGGTCGTAGGCCGGCACCGGCAGCCGGCCGCGCCAGTACTTCAGCGTCCGCGCGCTGAGCGGTTGCGGCGGGACGGGATCGGTCATGTCATGCCTCCCGGTGCCGGAGTTGACGATCTCCCTCGGCTCACTGCCGGAGTAGCAGAACCTGGGTGGCAGCCGTGGTCAGGGCAGCTGCCTTTGCGTGGTGCCAGGGCCGGAGCGCCACCCTGGCCGTCCGGTTACTTCCGCCCGCCACGGCGGTTCGGCACCGGCGTGGGTGCAGGTCAGGGACGCGACCTCGGCGGCCGCCTGGAGCGCTGCGAGGACCGGGCCGGGCTGGTGAAGATCGGACTTGGTGAGCTCGTTGCGTGACCACCAGGCCAGGAACGCCCCGCCGAACGCATCTCCGGCGCCGATGGTGTCCACGACCTGCACGGCTGGGACATCGACGCTCACCTCCTGTCCCGGCAGGAGAGCCCGGACTGGGCGGGGACCGTCGGTGATGAGGATGAGCTCGGGCCCCTGGCCGAGCAGGGCGGCGGCCGCCGTGCGTGCGGGTGTGCCCGGGTAGAGGTAGGCGAGGTCTTCCACGCTGACCTTGACCACATCGGCCCGGTGCAGGATGCGGGAGAGCCGGGCCCGGTACGCATGCTGGTCGGTGATCGCTTCGGGGCGGCAGTTGGGATCGATCATCACTAGCGTGTCGGGCGGCACGTCGCTGGCGATCAGGCGCTCGATGCTGGTGGCGATAGGTTCCATCACCAGGGCCAGGCTGCCCGCGTGCAGGGCGGTCATGCCGTCCGGGACGGCCGCCGCGAGCAGCGGATACTCCAGATCGCGCGAGGAGGTGCCGTCCAGGTAGAAGCGGTAGCCAGGCGCTCCGGCCGGGTCGACGTCCACGACGGCGAGGGTGGTGGGGGCGTCGGCCAGTTCCGGCACCGCCAGCGTCACGCCGTCCTTGTCGAGGCTGGCCCGCAGCAGATGGCCGAAGCTGTCCTGCGACAGGCGGCCCAGGAAGGCGGGCGCCAGCCCCAGCCGGCCTATGGTCCTGGCCGTGTTGAACGGCCCACCACCCGGCTGCGCACAGACGCGGCCGTCGTGATCGACGACAAGATCGATCAGCGCCTCGCCGGTGACCGTGATCATCCGCGGGCGCGCGCACGACCGGTCATGGCCGGCCTGCCCTGGTCACCACGGCCGGATGTGTTATTTGATCCCGTGGCCGCCGCGCACCCGGTTCAGCGCCTCGCCGTAGATCCCGCATCAGCCCACCTAACGACGATCTGTGTGGTGCGGGGTCCGGCAGGTTGCGCAGCCGGAAGGTGCCGGGACGATCTAGCACAATGGCCCGCATAAGTCCTCCATCAGTCGCAGTGCTGGGACCAGGTGTTGTGCCGGCTGACGTCCCGGCGGGGCCACGCCGGGGCCGGGGGTTAGTCCGCAAGGCGGGCGCCAGTCACCGGGTGGAATGCGAAGACGTCATCTTGCTGGACGTGGAATGTGACCTGTTGTCCCGGGGTCGGAGGCTTGCGCCCTTCGGCCCGGGCCACGACCGGGTTCCCGCCCTCAGCCAGGCGCACATGCAGCAGGGCGTCGGCACCAAGCTCTTCTACTAGCATCACCTCGCCGGCCAGCTCACCCGAGCCGTCCGCCAGATGCAGGTGTTCTGGCCGTATGCCGAGGACGAGTTCGCTGAGGCCGGCCTGCTTGGCCGCCGTGCGGACCGCGGCCGGGAGAGGGAGCGTGGTGCCCGCCAGCCGCGCACCGCCATCGGCGAGCGGGACTTTCTGCAGGTTCATCGCGGGCGAGCCGATGAACCCGGCGACGAACTGGTTCACCGGGTTGTCGTATAGCTGACGCGGGGTGTCGCATTGCTGCAACCGCCCCCCGGCCAGCACCGCCACCCGGTGACCCATGGTCATCGCCTCCACCTGGTCGTGGGTCACATAGACGGTGGTGACCCCGAGGCGGCGTTGCAGCTCGGCGATCTGGCTGCGGGTCTGCACGCGCAACTTCGCGTCCAGGTTGGACAGCGGCTCGTCCATCAGGAAGACCTTGGGCTCGCGCACGATGGCCCGTCCCATCGCCACGCGCTGCCGCTGCCCCCCGGACAGGGCCTTGGGCTTGCGCTCGAGCAGTTTCTCGTCGAGGTCCAGCAACTGGGCGGCCTCGCGCACTCGGCGGGCCCGCTCATCCCGGGGAACGTGCTGCATCTTCAGCGCGAAGCCCATGTTCTCCGCGACGGTCTTCTGCGGGTACAGGGCGTAGTTCTGGAACACCATCGCGATGTCCCGGTCCTTGGGGGGAACGAAGGTGACGTCCCGGTCGCCGATCTCCACGCGCCCGCCGTCGAGGGGCTCCAGCCCGGCCAGCATGCGCAGCGCGGTGGTCTTGCCCGAACCGGACGGCCCGACCAGGACCATGAACTCGCCGTCCTTGATATCCAGGTCGAGCGCGTCGACCGCGGGCGGCGCGTCCTTCGCGTACACGCGACTCGCTGACACGTATTTCACCTGAGCCATCGGGCACCTCCACCTAGTGCGCGGCCGTTCACTTGATTCACTTGATGGCTCCCATCGACAGGCCCCGGACGAGCGAGCGCTGGGCTACCCAGCCCACGATGATCACCGGAATCGAGGCCACCACCGCCGCCGCCGACAGGTGCGCGAGGTACAGCCCTTCCTGCGGGACGGAACTAATCAGGAACATCGGCATGGTCGCGGCGTTCGTGACCGTCAGGTTGAGCGCGAGGAAAAGCTCGTTCCACGCGAAGATCACGCAGATGAGCGCGGTCGACACCAGCCCGGGCGAGATGACGGGCAGGATCACGCCGCTGATCTCCCGGATGCGCCCCGCGCCGTCCAGTCGCGCCGCCTCGAGCAGTTCCTTGGGCACCTCGAGCATGAAGGAACGGATCATCCAGATCGCGAGCGGCAGGTTCATCGCGGTATAGAGGATGATCAGCAGCCAGATGCTGTCGAGCAGGTGCGCCTTAAGGGCAATAACGTAAAGGGGACCGATTACGGCCACGATCGGCAGCATCTTCGTGGAGATGAAGAAGAACAGGCCGTCGCGCCAGTGCTCGACCGGATGCACGGACAGCGCGTAGGCGGCGGGGACGCCCAGCAGCAGCACCAGGACCGTGGAGACCGTCGTCGCGATCAGCGAGTGGGTCAAGAACGGACCCATGCCCGAGAAGACCAGGCGGAACTGCGACAGCGTCGGGGAGAAGATGAACTTGGGCGGCCAGGTCTGGGCGGCCGACTCAGGCTTGAACGCCGTGATCACCATCCACAGCACGGGCAGGAAGAACCCGATCCCCACCACCCACGCGAGGACTCCCCAGCCCACGTTCCCGGCCATCTCGCGGAACCTTTGCGGCCCGGGCTCACGGGCCCGCACCGGCATGGCAGTCATACCCCGCCTCCCGCTCTCCTCCGGGGCCCCGCCCGCCTCCCCATTCCCCCTTCAC
>Ga0209526_10002600_pt1 | contig 12182 bp, 11 predicted proteins | sample JacPinW_OM2H0_M1_FD_188566 | JGI IMG/M metagenome (GOLD analysis project Ga0209526, IMG submission 188566) | Forest soil microbial communities from Algoma, Ontario, Canada - Jack Pine, Ontario site 1_JW_OM2H0_M1 (SPAdes) (version 2) | ecosystem: Environmental > Terrestrial > Soil > Boreal...
TCCGGCATCAGCTGGTTCAGCTCCGAAATCAGAAATTCCAGCAGGGCACGGCGCGGCGGCAGGGCATTGGGGATACCCATAACGAACTGGACCTGACATGGCCGCTTGAGCAGGCCGCGGTCTGCAAGATTTCGCGCGTTGTAAAGCATGGCGACGTCGAAGACCTCGATCTCCGGCTTGACGTCATATTCCAGCATCGACTTGGCGAGGTCCTCGACAAGCTGTGGCGGGTTCTCATAAATCTGGGTGGCGAAATTCACCGAGCCGGTGGCGAGCGATGCCATTTCCGGCTTGAGGTACAGCATCCGGCCGCGCTCGTTTTGCGAGCGGCCGCGGCCGCCGGTCGAAAACTGCACGATCATGCCGGGGCAGTGCTTGACCACGCCCTCCTGCACCTGCGCGAACAGGTCCGGATCTGAGCTTGGGCTTTCGTCGGGATTGCGCACATGGATATGCGCGACCGTGGCGCCGGCTTCAAAGGCCTCGTGGGTGGATTCAATTTGCTCGACCGGTGTGACCGGCACGGCCGGCGTATCGGCCTTGCGCGGAATGGCTCCGGTGATGGCAACGGTGATGATGGCGGCTGTCGTCATGCTAATGCTCTGGGGCGTTGGATGAAGGGGAACGAACTAATATCGCGCCGCAACGCAACTTCCTTGAGCAGCGTGGCGAGCGGCGTGGAGGCGAGCGGATAGCTGGTGTCGATCGGGCCGGCGGCCTTGAGCGCCTGGTATTCCCGGTCGGGATAGAACGCCGCGAGCAGGAGATCGTCGTCCGAGTCGAACGGACCGCGCTCGCGCCGGATTTTCGGAATGCCGGGCTCCAGCAGGTCGCCCGGCCGCACGGATGTCGGCTTGGCGCCTTTGGTGATGCGGTCGAAAAGATTGGGATCGATCCGCCCCGCGATCTCGCCGTAGTAGCCGAGCACGTACTTTCTCACCTCGTCCGGAACGGTGGCGTAGCGTTCCCTGCCCATCACATTCAGAACGGCCTGCGTCATGACGAATTGCGCGAACGGACTGACGATGATGGGATAGCCGAGATCGCAGCGCACGCGCGCCGCTTCCTCGAGAACCTCGGGCAGGCGATGACCGATACCGAGTGGCGTCAATTGTGATTTCAAATTGGAAATCATGCCACCTGGCATTTGGTGCTCGTAGTGAAACGCGTCGTATTCGACGATGTCGCCGAGCGGCTTGTCCTCGCGCTTGGCGATATAGCGCAGGCGTTCGGCGACTTCCTCGATGGGGGCGAGATCAACCGCAACCTCGAAGCCGCTGCGCCGGATGTTGCGCGTGAACCATTCGGTGGAGGGATGGGAGGCGCCATTGGCCAGCGTCGAGGTCGCGGTGTGCACCACATCGACCCCGAGTTCGACGGCACGGCACGCCGTATAGGGGGCCAACCCCGTAAGGCAATGGGAATGCAGGTGCAGCGGGAGCTCGCCGCAGGCTGCCTTGATCGCGGGAATCAACGTCTTTACGCGCTCGGGCGTCAGCAGTCCGCTTGGGTCCTTCAGATAAACGGCGTCAACGCCCAGCGCAACCAGCTCACGCGTCTTGCGGGCGTAGTAAACGTCGGTGTGTACCGGGCTCACAGTATAAACCACACCACCGGCGGTATAGAGGCCGACCTTCTTGGCCGCGCGCACTGGAACCTGCATGTTGCGCATGTCGTTGAGCGCGTCGTACGGCGTGTGATAGCGCATGCCGTTGGCGAAGATACGCTCGGCAGTAAGTTCGACAATATCGTCGGGGAAGAATTCGAACGTGAACAGACTCTGGCCGCGTGTCATCGCAATCAGCGGTGTGTGCGTGATCCAGCCGCTGAGGATACGCATGCGCTCCCACGGATCTTCGCGAAGGTAGCGCACGCAGACGTCGAATACCGCGCCGCCGACCAGATCGATGGCCGCGAAGCCGGCGCGGTCGAGCCGCGGGGCAAGATCGGCCATCATCGCCGTGGTCATGCGCGTCGCCCAGAGACATTGCGGCGCGTCGCGCAAAGTCACATCGATGAGTTGAATGGTTCGTCCCTTGCTCATCAACTGGCCGCCATCTTGAAGTTTTCCTCGATCCAGCGCGTGTGGACTTCGGCCCGCGCAAATTCCGGCAGTTCCAATAGCTGCGCATGGAACGGAACGGTCGTGCTCAGTCCGGAAACCTGAAAGCGTGCAAGCGCCGATTTGGCGGTCTCGACGCAGGATGCCCGATCGGATCCGCTGACGATCAGCTTGGCGAGCATCGAATCGTAATAGGGCGGCACGGCGTAATTCTCGTAGGCGTGGCTGTCGACGCGAACGTCGCGCCCATTCGGGGGACGCCAGCGTCTCAGCGTGCCGGGTGAAGGCTGGAAATCGCGTGTGGCGTCTTCCGCATTGATCCGGAACTCGATGGCCGAACGACCCTGGGAAAATGTCGAACCAAACGAGAGCCGTTCACCCGCCGCGACGCGAAACTGTTCAACGACCAGGTCGGTCCCGGTCACCATTTCGGTCACGGGATGCTCGACCTGAATGCGGGTATTCATTTCGATGAAGAAGAATTTCCCGCTCGACGGATCGTAGATGAATTCGACCGTACCGGCGTTGACATATTTGAGCGCCGCGATCAGCGCGACCGCCGCCTCCGCCATTTGGCGTCGCGTTGCGTGATCGAGGGCGGGCGAGGGCGCTTCCTCGATCAGCTTCTGGTGCCGGCGTTGTACGCTGCAATCGCGCTCACCGAGGTGAACGTAGTTGCCATGCGTGTCGCCGAATACTTGAATTTCGATGTGGCGGACCTGACGGAAAAACCTCTCGAGATAGACTTCCGCATTGCTGAACGCCGCCAGTGCCTCCGCGGAGGCTTGTTCGAACTGAGCGATGAAGTCTTCAGGATGGTCGACGACCCGCATGCCGCGGCCGCCTCCGCCTCCGCTCGCCTTCAACAGAAGCGGAAAGCCGATGCTGGCGCTGGCCGATTTTGCCGCATCGGCGGACGTGAAACCGTGCTCGGAGCCGGGAACGACCGGAATTCCAAGTGCGGCTGCGGTTTGACGCGCCGTCACCTTGTCGCCCATGCGGGCGATGCATTCGCTGTCGGGCCCGATAAAGGTAAGGTCCGCTTCCTTGCTGCGTTCTGCGAAGGCGTGGTTCTCGGCCAGGAAGCCGTAACCGGGATAGACGGCGTCGCACTTCAGGGCGACCGCTGTCTCCATGAGAGCGCCCGCGTCCAGATAGCTGGATTTCGGCGGGGGCGGCCCGATGCAGATGGCATGGTCGGCCGTCCAGCGGTGGGGCGAATTGGCGTCGGCCGAACTGTAGACGGCGACGCTTTCCAAGCCGAGTTGACGGCAGACCCGGATGGCCCGCAGGGCAATTTCACCGCGATTGGCGACCAAAACCCGCCGCACCGCCTACGTCCGCCTCATGGGGTCAAACACGCGCGCGATCCCTACCATGTTACCTAAGACTTCTTAATTATTAGAGTGGCATCGTTTGGTTTCATATTGCAAGACTTTTTGTTCCGGTTTCTAATGCCTCCCATGCAAGTTCCTTTCGATCCTGAACCGAATTCAAAAAACCGCTTCAAGCGCAGTCTCGACGATCGGTCCGAGAGGCCGGCGTCGGATGGGGCGGGAAAGGCTTTTCCGACCGTCAAGGCGGTTGCGATTCTGGAGGCGATCGCGACGGCGCGGCGGCCGCTCGCAATTTCAGAATTCGGAGTCTTGCTCGGAATTCCGAAGCCTACCGCTCATCGCATTGTGCACATGCTGGAAAACGAAGGGCTGCTGCAACGTGAGCCCGGCAGTAACCGGTATGTCCCGGGCGCGCGATTGGAGCGGCTTGGGCTTGATATCGTGGCGGCCTCGATGTCGCGCGCGCCGCGCCATGCGATCCTGCAATCGCTTTCTCAACAAATCGGCGAGACCTGCAACTTCGGCGTGATGGCCGGCAGCCACGCCGTTTATCTCGACCGCGTCGAGTCGGCGTGGCCGTTCGGCTTGCGTTTCGAACCGGGTTCGCGTGTGCCGTTACATTGCACATCGATGGGCAAGTTGTTTCTCAGCCTTTTGCCCCCGTCAAAGCGCGCCCTGATGCTGCGTTCGATCCCGCTTTATCGCTATACCGAAAACACCTTTACCGACATCGGTCTTCTGGAAGAAGAGCTGGAGAAAATTCATGCCGCCGGAGTTTCCCTCGACGACCAGGAGTTTCTGGCAGGGGTGGTCTGCGTTGCGGTTCCCGTGCTCGGCCCCCGGAAGCAGCCGGTCGCGGCCCTTGCCATTTCCGCGCCGCTGGCGCGCATGTCGCTGCAACAGGGAATAGCGCACATTCCGCTGCTGCAGGCGGCTGCGAAGCAACTGGCGGCGACGATCGATGACGACAAGGTTTCCAGCGAAAAGGAGAGTTCGTGAGTTTACGATACGAGGAAGTCGCCGAGATATTGAAAATCATCGACAGCAGTTCGTGCGATGAACTCATCGTCGAAACCGGCGATATGAAGCTTGTCGTACGCCGAAATGCGGTCTCCGGTTACGCTGCGCCGGCGGTCGAGCGCGCAGTGTCCGCAGCGCCGGCAACCGTTGCGCCGCAGCCGGTTCGTGCCGCTCAACCGTCGATCCCTAGGAAAACGTCGGCCCAAATGGAAGTGACGGCGCCGATGGTCGGCACGTTCTACCGCTCGCCGAGTCCCGACGCCCCGCCCTTCGTGGAAATCGGCACCGTGGTTCAGCCGGGCCAGCCGCTTTGCATCATCGAGGTGATGAAGCTGTTCACGACAATCAACTCCGAGTTCGCCGGGCGGGTGGCGCAAATTGGCGCGGAAGTCGGCGACCTCGTTGAATATGGCCGCACGCTGTTTGTGATCGAGCCTGTTTAGGAAGAAGCCGTTGGAGCGAGTCTCCTTTCGATAGCCTGACTGTTCAGGAAAGCCACATGAGTTTTGCGGGATCATCCCGCCAATGAAGCAAACCAAAATCGGTCGGGGAAACATGCAAAAGCTGTCACGAACGAGGCTGAGATTATTGATCGCGGTAACGCTGGCCGGGATGTTGTGCGGCGTTGTTCCCGCGGCGGCTCAGGGTTTTAACCAGTGGGGCTGGCCGCAGCCCTACGACAAGGTTTCCGATAAATCCATCGCCTGGCTGAAGCAGAAAGGCTGGTGGCCGGTCGCGGTGGGGTGGCAGGGCCCATTTTCCGGACAGAACACCATCAACGTGGTGATGGACAAAGCCGGTCTATTGGAGAAACGCGGCCTGGAATCCAAATTCCAGATCTTCGCCGCCGGTCCCGACGTCAACGAAGCTGTCGCCGCCGCCCGTATTCAGGTCGGCAATGGCGGAAATTTTCCGTTCACGTCGCTGCTTGACCGCGGCATACCGGTGCGCGCCATCGCTGTCGTCGCGCCAAACCTGAAGCATTCGACGGTGGTGCCGATCGAATCGCCGGTCAAAACGCTCGCCGACTTCAAGGGCAGCAACCCGCCGGCGACGATCGGCATCGTTACGGGCTCTTCGGCGGAATTCTACTTTACCCAGGCTGCCGAAGTGGTTGGCTTGCAGATCGGCAAGGACGTCATCTTGAAGAACATGCCCCCCGGAGAGCAATTGCTGATGGCGAAGGGAATCGGCGCCGTTGTGCCCTGGGAGCCGTCGGTCACCATCATCACCGACGACCGCAAGACGGGCCGCGAAGTCGATACGATCTTCCCGTACAACCTCTATGAGGGAATGTTCTATGTGCGGCAGGAATTGATCGACAACGTGCCCGATGTGGTTCAGGCGATCAGCGATGCCTTTATGGAAGCGACCTTGTGGATCCGGCTCAATCCGGACAAGGCCGCCGACTTCCTCGCCGCCGAGCCCATGATGAAGGCGTACGGAAAGCCGCTGCTGCTGCAGCAAACTCAGCTCTACAATAATCTGTACAAGCCGACCTCCAGCTATCCGTTCGCAAAGATGTGGGGCGAGGAAAACGCCCGCATCGCGAAATGGTTGAAAGACCGCAACCGTCTTACCAAGGTGCTGACAGCAAAGGACTATGAAGACTCGTTCGATGCCAGCTTCATGGAAAAAACTTACCAGAAGCTCGGCTGGAAGGTCCCGGCGCAAGCGCCGTTCATTCCGCCCAACTGGACCGGGAAAATCGGCGAGCTGCCTTATCCGGCCTACGCCAATGCCTCCACGCTGAAAGATCCGCAGCCGTGGCCGGAAAAGGGCGATCTCACCAAGGCCTGGACCTTTGATGGCAAGACTTACCAGCCGTGATGGCCACGCCATGATCGGCCGGCGGCCGCTATTGATGACGGGAAAACGAGTCCTCCATGGCGGGTCGAGGCAAGGGAGCGCGTGGAGCCAATGAACCGATTGGAGACCGCGCCGGTCGAGCAGACGAAACGGCGCACGGCACCGTCGCGCGGCGCGTGGTTTCGCCTGCGACTATTTCGAACGCTTGGGCTGCTGCCCAACTTCGTTTTATTGATCGTCCTGCTCCTTGGGTGGCAGTTCGCCTCCAAGGTCTGGATACCGAGTATCGATCCGCATATGGCGGTGTTGATGCCAGCCCCGAGCACGATCGCAGTCACCGCGGCGGGGATGATCGTATCCGGTGAGCTGTTTTATCACCTGATGGCCAGCCTCAAGCGGGAAGCGGTGGCATTCTTGTTTGCCGCAAGCGCGATTCCGCTTGGCATTGCGATGGGGTGGTGGCGCCCGATCTACAATCAGGTCAATCCCATCATGGAGATTCTGCGCCCAATTCCGCCGCTCGCATGGATCCCGCTCAGCATCCTGTGGTTCGGCATCGGCGACGAGCAGAATGAGTTCATCATCTTTCTAGGTATCTTTTTCCCGATCCTGGTCAACACCATCGTCGGGGTAAAGAACATCGATCCGATTCTGATCCGCGCCGCCCGCAGCCTGGGCGCGCCGGAGCGCAAATTGCTGGTCCGTATCGTGTTCGTAGGCGCGCTTCCGCAGATCATTACCGGAGTACGTATCGGTCTCGGGGTCGGCTGGATGGCGCTGGTGGCTGCGGAACTGGTCGGCGCAAGTTCAGGCCTTGGCTTTATCATCAACGATGCGCGCAGCATGCTTCGAACCGATACCATCATCGTCGGAATGCTCGCGATCGGAATCGTTGGCTTGCTGATTGATACCACCATCCTGATGATGGGCCGACGGCTGCTTCCCTGGTCCCTGGCGCTGCGCAAATAGGATGATGCAATGGGTCGGCTGGCGGTAAATGGTGTATCGAAAATCTATGGGGAGAGGGACGCCCCGGACAGCGTGGTGGCGCTTCACGATGTGACGTTCGAGGTCCCGGATAATCATTTTTGCAGCATTCTCGGGCACAGCGGATGTGGCAAGACGACGCTTCTCAACATCGCTGCCGGGTTCGAACGCGCCACGACGGGAGCCGTCATGGTGGACGGCGCCTCGATCGACCTGCCGGGCTGGCGGAACACGATGATCTTTCAGGATTACGCCCTGTTTCCCTGGATGAGCGTCTTCGAGAACATCGTCTTCGGTCTTGAGATGAAAGGGGTGTCGCGCCAAGAACGTGAGGACGTCACCCGGCACTACGTCGGGCTGGTCGGTCTCGAAGCCTTCGAAGCGAAATTTCCGCATCAGCTTTCCGGCGGCATGCGCCAGCGCGTTGCGATCGCCAGGGCGCTCGCGGTGCAGCCGCACCTGCTGCTGATGGACGAGCCCTTTGCCGCACTCGATGCTCAAAACCGCAGTTTCATGCAGGACGAGCTGGTTCGAATCTGGCAGCGCGAACCAAAGACGGTCTTGCTCGTCACCCACAGCATCGACGAAGCCATCAAGCTGTCGGATTGCATCGCCGTGATGACGAGCCGCCCCGGACGCGTGAAGGAATTCGTCACGGTCGATTTGCCGCGACCGCGCGACGAGGATGACGCCTCGTATATTGAGCTCAAGCGCCGATTACGTGACCTGATCCGCGATGATTTTGTGAGTCGCTAGTCTAGTCCAGGTCCGCCGTTGAGCGGACTAGCCCGCCCCATCAGCGAGTTCGCCGGCCCGCGCCTTGGTTGAAACCCAGCCGCCATCTACTTTCAAGTCGGCCCCCGTGATGTAGCTCGACTCATCGAGGGCGAGAAACAGAGCCGCATTGGCGATGTCGTCCGGCGTTCCCCATCGTCCGATCGGCGTCTCCTTGCCCCAGTCGTGATCCGAGTCCGCCGCCTGCGATGCATTCATCGGCGAATTGATCGACCCTGGTGCAATCGCGTTCACGGTGATGCCGCTGGGGCCGAGATCGATCGCCAGTGCCCGCGTCATGCCCAGCAGCCCCGATTTGGCCGAAACGTAGGCAACGCGGTTGGGCCGTCCGACGAAGCTGGCGATGGAAGCGGTGTTGATGATCCGGCCGCCACCGCCGCGGATCATGAAGGGTGCGACCGCGCGGGCGCAGAAAAACGGCCCCGTCAGATTGGTTGCGATCATGATGTTCCAGTCCGCATCGGTATGCTCCAGGAACGGCTTGGTGATACGGACGCCTACATTGTTGACCAGAATATCGATGCGGCCGAAGCGCCGATCGACTTCGCCTGCCATTCGGTCGACCGAGGCCGAATCCGTGACGTCGGTGCGCACGCAGATCGCTTCGCCCTGCGGCGCTATCTCGGCGGCAACTTCCCGGCCTTTGCGCTCGTCGATATCGGCCAGAGCAACCCGCGCGCCTTCGCGCACATAGATAGCCGCGATCGCCTTGCCGATCCCGCTGGCGCCGCCGGTCACGACCGCGACTTTATCGCGCAACCGCATGATATTCTCCGTTTGGTTTAAAGGTCAGGGTATTCAGTGGCCACCGCCATCTCGCGGCGACGCGCGAGCAGGCTGCGCACGACCGGATAGGACAGCGAAACGATCGACAGCACCATCAGTCCGCCGGCGATCGGCTGCGTGAAGAACACCGTCCAGTCCTTATGATAGGTGATCATGCTGCGCATGTAGGAATCCTCGGCCAACGGGCCGAGGATCGCGCCCAGCACCATCGGCGAGACCGGGAAACGATAGCGCTCGAACAACGCCGCCAGCGTGCCGAAGATGACAATCATCCACATGTCGGAGATGGTGTTGCGGTCGGCGAAGGCGCCCACCAGGCAGAACATGATGACGATCGCGGCGAGCACGCCCTGGGGGATCGTCAGTACCTTCACGACGACATGGATCCAGACAAAGCCCATCATGCACATGCCGACGACGGCAACGAACATCGACGCCATGATGGTGTAGACGATCAATGTCGATTCCGGGTTCTCGAACAGGAACGGGCCTGGCTGCACGCCATGCAGCAGGAACGCGGCGAGAATGACGGCCGTCGCTCCGCTGCCGGGAATGCCCAGCGTCAGCAGGGGGACGATGTGTCCGGCGACCGAGGCGGTGGATGCAATTTGCGGCGCGACAATCCCTTCCGGGATGCCGGTACCGATCTTGCTTCCGCGGCGGCCATACTGCCTCTCGATCGCATAGGACACGAACGAAGTGATGGTCGCGCCGGCGCCCGGCACTGCGCCCAGAACGGTACCCAGCACCGTGCTGCGAATGAAGGTCGCGCGCAATTCCCACAACTCGGCGAATGACGGGAAACGGGTTTTGGTGCTGGCGCGGTCGGGCGGCACTTCGACGTGCAGACTCTGTCCGAGCTTGATCAGGATCTCGCCGAAACCATACATGCCGACCAGAACCATCACGTAAGGCACGCCGTTGCTCAAAATCGGCAAATTAAAGGTAAAGCGCTCGATGCCGTAGGTGCTGTCGGTGCCGATGGTCGCGACCAGAAGACCCAGAAACAGGCTGATCAACGCATTGGGGATCGATGTGCCTGCCAGGGCGACGACGGTGGTGAGACCGAAGAACACCGCCGCGAAATATTCAGGCGCGCCAAATTTGAGGGCGAATTCACTGAGCGGCGTCGCCAAAGTGGTCATGACCGCGGTCGAGACAAGGCCGCCGGTCAGCGCGGCGACCAGCGCCCAGCCCAGCGCCTTGGCGGCCTCGCCGCGCTGGGTCATCGCATAGCCGTCCCAAAGCAGCGGCACGTCCATCGGCTCGCCCGGGATGCGGTAAAGAATTGCGGTAAAACAGCCGGCGTAGGTCCCCGACATGTAGATCGCGGTCAGCAGGATGATCGACGGTTCAAGCGCCATTCCGTAGGTGAACGGAAGAGCAATAACCACGCCCATAACCAGACCCAGACCGGGCATGATCGATACCGCCATGCCGACCAGCAGGCCGATGAACATCATCAGCAGGTCGAGCGGCTTGAACACCTCGGCAAATCCGGCCAGCAGCAATTGAAGGGTATGCATTCAGCCTCTCAATGGACGCCGAGCAGGCGCATCAGGCTTGTCGACAGCCATTCAAATGGACCGATGCCAATCGGCAGCGCGACGAAGATCACCCGCATGAATACCAGCATGAACAGCAAGGTCGTTACCGCACTGATGGCAAGCGCGGTCCAGAAGCGGCGAAACCGGCCGATCCAGATCAATGCCATGACAAAAACCAGCGTATCGAAGAAAAACCCGACGATCTCGAACAGCGCCAGATAGACCAGCGATGCCGCCACGCAGGTGAGCACGATCCGCATATCGGCGTGTTCGCGTTCGAACGGCGATTCAACGATCGGCACGGCGGCTGGCCCGGACCGAATGTTCCGGGCCGTCAGCAGACGGCGAACGCCCTCGAACGCCGACGTCGCCATGATCATGAAGAGAATGAGCTTCGGCCAGTTGTCCGGGCCGATCTGATCGGCGGCTGCCGTGAACTCAAAATGATTTGCGCGGTACAGCAAGAACGCCGCCACGCCAAACACCAGCGCGTAGGGGATCACGCGCCCTGCTGCCGTGGCTGCGCCACGGACATCGCTCACGGCTTGGCCTTTGTTGCCGCGCTGAGGGCGCTGGCTTCTTCAAGCCACTTGTTCATGTAGGAGATGGCTTCATCAGCCGGAACGAAGCTCTGGGTTTCACCGAGCTGTTGCTTGAGATAGGCGTTGAACTCCGGCTGCGTGCCGACTTTTCGGATCGCTTCACTTAGAATTCTGACTTGAGCCGGGTCGGTCCCTGCCTTCGCAATGATGACTCTGAACTGCGGAAGCTTCACGTTGTAACCGAGCTTCTCCGAGTATGGAATATCCGGATAGGCCTCGAAGGCCTTGTCGCTGAAGAAGATAACCGGGCGTATTTGCTTGCCGTCCAGAAAACTGCGGATGTCGCCGGCCTGCTCGTAAACCAGGTCACTCTGCCCGCCGATCACCGACGAGTAGCGAAGCCCCGGCTCGGCAAAGGGCACGGCTTCCAGCTTCATTCCCTTGTTGCGGAAATAGTTTACGGTGAATTCGTCGGGGCTGCCGAAGCCGGTGACCGCGACACGCAACGGCGCCGCGCGGGCCGCCGCCTCGACGTCCGCCCAGCTCTTCCACGGACTGTCCATCTTGACGAAGAAGCCGGAGGGTTGCTGGATCATGATGCCGAGAGGAACGATCTGGTTGAGCTTGAAGCGCGCATTCGCCGCCGTGAAGATCGCGAAGGTATCGCCGGTCATGACCTCGATCGTATATCCGTCCGCGGGCCCGGTTACGAGCTTGGTCAAACCGGTCTGGCCGGTCGCCCCCGGTACATTGATGACTGGAAACGATACCTTCAGCTCCTGCTCCATCAGCTTGCCGGAGATCCGCGCAAGCTGGTCGGCGCCGCCACCGGGACCCCAGGGAACGATGAAGGTAATGGGACGTGTCGGGTAGGCTTCTTGCGCGGCAGCATTCGAGACCGCCGCGGATCCCAGCAACAAACAACCTGCCGCAATGAGGGCATGACGCATTCGAAAAAACCTCCTTTGTCCCGGCCTTTTGCCGCGTGATTTTTTTGATTCCCCGCCGACGCCGGCCAGTCTTGTTTTTACTATCGGATCGAACCTATCAAGTCTGTCAGCTGGCTGACAACTCCAGCGGCCAGTTCCCCGACGAAGGTGCGTCATATTGCCAGCAACCGCGTCAATCGTGTGGGATACTTGACCACGATGTTGCGGCCGCATTTTTCGATGAGGCCATCATGGGCGAACCGGTTCAAGATCGATGTCACGGTCGGGCGCCGCGCGCCGACCATGTTGGAAAGCTCCTCGTGGGTGAGCGAGATCGCTCGCGTCGCCTCCGCGATCGGGTCGCGCTG
>Ga0209526_10002601_pt1 | contig 12181 bp, 14 predicted proteins | sample JacPinW_OM2H0_M1_FD_188566 | JGI IMG/M metagenome (GOLD analysis project Ga0209526, IMG submission 188566) | Forest soil microbial communities from Algoma, Ontario, Canada - Jack Pine, Ontario site 1_JW_OM2H0_M1 (SPAdes) (version 2) | ecosystem: Environmental > Terrestrial > Soil > Boreal...
TGGACGCACCGCTGGATACGCCGAAGCCGCCGGCGATGTACACGCTGGACTTTTCGCCTATTCGATCACCAGTCGGACCAGCGGACCGTGGAATTGCCCGCCATACATGTCGTTGTCATTCAAATCTCCAGAAAACACGGGACGAGGAATTGTCAACTTGATAGTCAGCAGTGGCTCGAGCACAAAGAACTGGACCTTACCCAGCGGCACGCCATACAACTGGGAGAACAGCTCCGCCGATAAGCGTCGGCTTTTCAATATCGCGCGGAAGCCCTCCGCGTTCTTGAACATTATGTCGAACGTTAGTTTGAAGGGCCCTGCATTCTTACTGCGAATCAGTTTCGTAAGTTGCCACAGCTCAGCCACGAGGAGCCCTCCTGCTGCAGCGCAAGTGCACTGCGCCCCACTAATTGAACTAGCTCACAGGTCTTCAATCGTCATCGCGAATGGCCCGAGCGGATCGCTGAGTCTCCAAACGTGATTCGTGCAGAAACGATAGACGGGTCCGGCGTCCATTCCTGGCGGTGAAAATGGAAAAGCAAAGTTGCTGACTATGATGTTGAACCAGATTTCTACTTGGTTGAGCCAGGAAGAGTAGGTGGGCGTGAAGTGCACGTGGTAACGGGGGCGTGCTGCCAACCAGCGTTGGACGCGAGGATGCTTGTGGGTGGCATAGTTATCGACAATCAGGTGCACGTCAAAGGTCCTGGGCACACTGGCGTCGACATGCCGCAGAAAATCGAGGAACTCTTGGTGACGATGACGGCGTTTGCACTGACTCAGGACCGTTCCGGTGAGAGGGTCGAGGGCCGCAAACAATGTGGTGGTGCCGTGTCGAACGTAGTTGTGCGTGATGCCTTCGACGTAGCCGAGTCCCAAGGGCAGCATCGGCTGGCTACGCTCCAGCGCTTGAATCTGGCTCTTCTCGTCCACGCACAGGACCAAGGCCTTATCCGGTGGGTTCAGATACAACCCGACTATGTCACGGACCTTCTCGACGAAGAACGGGTCGTTGGAAAGCTGGAAGTGACGCGCTCGGTGCGGCTGCAAGCCGAAGGCGCGCCAGATCCGGTGGATGGTCGATTTCGAGAGGCGGGTTTCTACCGCCAGCGAGCGACAACTCCAATGCGTGCCGTCCTTCGGTTTGGTTCGCAGGGTTCTGCGGATCAACGTGGCGACCTTTTCATCGGGAATCGAACGCGGGCGGCCGGAGCGCAGCTCCTCGTGCAATCCCGTCAGCCCCTGTTTCACGAACCGTCCTCGCCAGAGACCGACTGTCGCTTGGTTCAACCGCAACCGGACAGCGATGTCCTTATTGGACAAGCCGTCGGCGCTGAGCAAAATGATTCGCACACGGGTCACTAGGCCATGGGGCAGCGAGCGAGAGCTAGCCATCGCTTCCAGTTGTTCGCGCTGTTCCCGCTCCAGTTGCAACGGGGCCAGGGGTCGTCCCGAGTTCATAGGCACCTCCATTCTCCATAGAAGATGCCTAAGGGGAAAACCGTCTTGCAAGGATTATATTAGTTACTTAAGGGACACAACACTAGCGCACACCTGCACTACGGCGCACAGCCCCGTCCCTACCCGCACATGCGAGAAGCTCCTGTCGGGGAAAACGAATTTACGAGTTGTTCGCTACCGGAAGCGTTGTCTCCTACGACCGACATCGATAGCCGTGGGCATTTGGAATGCGGGCCGTTCGACCTCAGCTTGCCCTTAGGTAGGGGATGTGCGGAGCTTTGTAAAGGGTGTGCACAACGGGCGCAAACAAAAAAGAAAGGCGCTTGGACAACACACAAGCGCCCCTCTAGTTTTCAGCTTAATCTTTCGTGTACCTCAGGGATCACCTCCTTACTCGACAGGAACGTCGCAGCCCCAATTTAAGAAACATTTCGCATGTCGTCAATCCTTAATGTTTGGACATGCGTAAAGGCTCACACCCTGCCCTGCTGGCGTAACGCGTAAAGGGTGGGGATAAATTTATAGAATCCGTGCCCAACTTGCTGATTTTGTGAATTTTGCCGATTCTATCAGCACGTATTGCGTGCTACACAATAACGTCGTCCAGTACGCACCTACAATGACTGACGGTGCCGTCCGCCTCGCGCTTGCTTCCGTGACCTTACCCCAGCTATCCGTGCCGCCATATTCCAACCAGATTCAACGAAGTTTGTATCAGTAGCCTGCTGATTCGCATCAAACACTTTGCGAGCGACGATAGGTCCTTCCATGGCGCCTAGTTCGCGCTTCTCCTTTTTGAACAGCAGGTGGCCATGAAAGGAGAAAGGTACGGTGACTGCGGCACATGAAAAGTGACCTGCCAGCAGCATTCGCTTCTCCGCCCCTGATCACAACCGGGCCTATCGTTATAACGATGCACGGACGATCAAGTTTGTCTGGACGAACTTGGTCAAGAATCGAATGAAAGGCGGAGCGAGGAGTTTCGAGGACTAACAGTCGGCGCACACAGGGCTGAAAATGCATCCGCCTGCGCCTTCACTATTGTGATTTCCGGCAGGATTCACAGCAGTACGAAACTCCGTTGCGCAACGAGAGAATGCGTCCTGGCGGCCCTCCTGTTTGTTCGGATCACGGCCGCGAGCGTAACCCGCTCATGAGAGGAGTAGCGTCTATGCCTAGTCGCCTTGAAAAATCCGGGTCTCCAGCCTCTTTCGCGGGCTTGGGTTTGCTTTTGGCGCTGCTCATAATTACGGCTTCCCCGATGCTCGGGTCAACCCAGAAGTTCAGCGTTCCAGATGACGTGGCGCTCCGGATTCGCCTCGATGACACGCTGACCAGCACTGACTCCCAAGTCGGTGACCCCTTCAGTGCGACTGTCGTCGACAAGGGCGATTACCAGAACGCCCGAGTGTACGGTCGTATCACACAAATTGACATGTCCGGCAAAATCAAGGGGCATACCAGCATGATGCTGCGGTTCGACCGGCTGGTTATGCCCGACGGACGCCGAGCGCTGATGCACGCCGAGATTGTGGAGCTTTATCACGCTCCCTCTGGAGAGAAGGTAGATGTGGAAGGCGCTATCGAATCGGGTGGGCGAGGCCGCAAGACCATCGAGCACACGGTGATCGGTGCAGGTGCCGGTGCGCTGCTTGGCGGCATCTTTGGAGGCGGCAAAGGAGCGGGTATCGGTTCCGTGATCGGCGGCGCCGGTGGTTTAGGAACCACGGCTTTCCACGGACGTCAGAAGATCACGCTGAACAGCGGCCAGGAAATGCTGATTCGCGTCAAGGGGCGCTGATCCCCCCTGTGCCGCATTGTTTTCCGCGCTAAAGGCGCGGCCCGCTCGAAGACAATTGCCCCGGTGGTAGGGACCAGCGATGATTCTCCGTAAAAGAACTGCACAATTCCAACTCTCGATGGCGGCTGCTCTTTGGGCAGCACTGCTGGTATTGGGCATTGCGCAGGCCTCAGCACAAGACCACTCCACGGATTCGAGCCACGACGGACATGAAGGCATCTCCATGGTCATGGACGAACAAACGCAGGTGGACGCCTCGGACCGGGCCAAGCTCCTGGCCGACAAGAGGGAAAGCGAATTCAACCACCATTTGGCCGGATTCTTCGTCATCCTCGCTGGTGTTTTCATCCTTGCTGAAGGTACGCTGCCCCAACGCTGGTCCTTCCTGCGCTTCGCGTGGCCTTCTTGTTTTCTGCTTTCCGGCCTGTTTCTGCTCGTTTTCAGCGACACGGAACTCTGGCCCTTCGGTCCCCAGAGATGGTGGTACGGTCTCACCCACAATCTCGAAGATTTGCAGCACAAGACGTTTGCGGTGATTCTCCTTGCTCTCGGCATCCTTGAGGTTCAACGCGCCCGCGGCGTTCTGAAATCGGCGAAGGCAGGGTGGGCGTTCCCGGTGCTGGCCTTCTGTGGATCAGTGATGCTTCTTTTTCACGAGCACCACAGCGGGATGCACGGTGCCGAGCACATGACGGTGATGTTTCGTATCCAGGCCGAGCACCTCAACTTCGCTTTCGCCGGATTCGGTATTGGCGTTTTCAAAGGATTATCGGAGTTACCCACCCGGTGGCAGGTGACATTCGCGAGGATCTGGTCACTGCTGATGATGGTACTCGGGGTCCTCCTCGTGCTCTACACTGAGTAAGACCGTAAATCGGCGACTGAATTCATATATCGAGCTCAGGAATTGAGCAGTACTTTACTGCGACTCCCTTGCGACCTATCCCGCTATTTTCTTAGCTTGTGCCCTGACCTTCGCCATCGCTTTCTCGCCGCCTTGGCGATCTTCGCTCTGCCCGCAGCAAGGATAACGTACGCTATTTCTCGCACATTTGCGGAGGACTAGGTCTGGTTGGTAGAACAGAGGGTCTGGGGAAAGCCGAGAGGGAGGCAATGGAGCCCACCAGTGGAATTCGGTCACGTGCGAGTTGGTAGAAACTATTCTGGGCGTCTCCGAATGGCACCGATCCTCGAACGCGGCCGCGGCTCTAGAACCGTCGCGTCCGCAAAACGCCGACCTATAATCTCAAACCCCACTGGCAGTCCTTCGCTGGTAAATCCGCAGGGCACAGCGGCAGCTGGCTGACCCGTGAGATTCCACGGATAGGTAAACGGAATCCAGTCGGGGAACGGCAATAATACGTTAGTGGTCAAAATGCCAGCGGGCTGGTTCGGCGCCACCTGCTTACGAACAATGTGAACTTTGCCGAGGAAGGGGTTTTTACTCTCTCCGCGAAATGGTATGTTCGGTCCGTATTTCGAACGGGCTAGCAATGAAGATTGTTCTTGCCTCCGAATCTCAGTTTCGCAGACGAGCGTTGGATATGCTTGGTCTCGTCTACGAAGTATGTCCAAGCGGAATCGATGAAAAAGCCATCAGAGCCAATAATCCTGCCGATTTGCCCCTGAAGCTCGCAGAAGCGAAGGCACGGAAGGTTGCGAACGAGTGTCCCGACGCAGTGGTCATTTCAGGGGACGCAGTTGTGTCGAAGGGCGACAGGATTTATGAAAAGCCGCGCAGCACGGACGAAGCGACTCGATTCCTAAGAGAACTATCCGGTAGTGAATTCCAGTTTGTAACCGCTCTGGCCGTCATCCACTCACAGACTCGGAAAATGCTATCCGCTGTTGAAATTTCCAGTATTTCGTTTCGTCAGCTAGTTGAGCGGGAAATCAAGGCGTACATCAGCAAGTACGCCGTGCTGAGTTATGCTGGTGCCTTTGAAAGCGACGCAGTCCTGCGGTTCGCTGAGCGAATTTCGGGCAGCTATAACTTCGTGACGGCACTACCTGTCAGCCGATTGATAGTCTTTCTTCGAGCGCAAGGCATAGACATTTAGGGAAAGCTGGCGTTGGTGCGGGTCCGTTTCGCGCGGACGGTGCGTCAGGCTTCGATAAATCTGGAGGCACACATCATGAATAGGAGAATGGCAAAGGTTGTTGTGGTATTGATCGTCCTGTTCGCTCCGCCAGTGTCGATAAGTTTAGCGCGAGACGCAACAGGCAAGACCGCTGATTCGGGCACTGCAGAAGACGAAACGGCGATAAAGCAGGTCGTCGCTGGCTTCAGCGCTGGCTGGAACATCCACGATGCCCGCAGCATGTGTGCTTCGCTGACCGATGACGTCCAATGGGTCAACTGGCGTGGCGAAGTGCTTCATAGCCGCAGGGAGGTTGAGGAGCAGCACGCGACGCTCTTTGCCGGACTCTACAAGAACACGCATCGCACGGACACGGTGAAGTCTATCCGCTACTTCACACCCGAACTGGCTTCGGTCGACAACTACTGGACCATGACCGGGGCCAAAACCCGTGACGGTGCCGATTGGCCGTACCGCGAAGGCTACGCAAATTACGTTATGGCCAAGCGCGATGGCCGTTGGGTGATCATCGTCTCTCATACCGCCGACTTCAACGCCAAAGCGCCTGGGTCAGCGAATCGATAGCGTGAAGCGCCGCACTGCAGTTATGCCCCTTGCCTGGAACCGGAATGCCAACAGGGGAAGTGTCTAGCATGGATACTTTCGACGCCTGCAAAGAACCGCTGCCAGCACTTGACCGCAAGTGTGTTCAACAACCGCATTCAACAGAACTCAAGGCAGCGCCGTCGCCCTTACCGCCCATCCGAAAAGCAGATGATTTCCGGTAAGTGCACTAACCGGTGAAATCTGACCGACGATTCCCTCAAGGTGCGAGTGCTTGTGGCTCCAATTGGTCATGCATCTGGGGGTCGCGCGCCGCCCGCGCAGCACGAGAACGGTTATTTCTGCAGGTCGGTATCGTTGGTGTTGTCCATGCAGACGTGTTCGTTGATGTCCCAGTCGGGGCGGAACTGGTACGTGATCGCCCCGCTAAACGGTTTCGTGTACGCGATCGGATCTTCGATCGTGAGCCCTACTTGCAGGGTGTCCTGGCCTAACCGCCGGATCCGTTCGATCACGTGCATCTTGTCCGAGTGCGGATGGCCGTCGCGGTCCACCCACGTCTTGTCGTTCATACCCAAGGTATCGACCACGAACGTGTCTTCCTCCCAGTGGCCGATCGAATGCCCCATCCACGTAGGTTCCAGGTCCGCCGGATGCGTTCGCCCGTCCGTATAGATCCGGCGGACGAAGTGGTCGTATTCGAAAAGCTCCAGCGTCAACCCCGGCAGTTGAATGATTTCCATCGGGAAAAGGTGTAGGTAGATCCGCGGAGTGCCGGGCGGATAACAGGCCACGGTTGGGTCGTTGTCGCCCTTCACGACCGCATCCGGCCCGTATCCTGGTTTGTTCTCTTTGAACTTCGCCTGCGCCCACGGCGTCATCAGCGGTGCGAGGTCTTTTGCATCTAGAAAGCCATAGACCGCAAACGCGCGTTGGCTGGCGGTCGGGTGCTCCGTCCAGATGCCGGAAATGTCCGGATCTTTGGTGAAATTCTTCGCCCCGCTCGAATTCTTTAGTGTTGGTCCGTTCTTTTCTTGCCGCGCGAGCGTCAGGCCGCCGAAGGCCAGCGCCGCTGTACAGACGACAATCGCAAATGAGCGATTTTGCATTACGAATTCCTCCAGAACTTTGTAGAACGTGCGGACAACCGGAATGCCTGCGATTGAAAAGGGGAGCGTCAGTTCAGAAATCGTTGCCGTTCGGATCCAGCACGCGGCCGTCAGGGAACACTACCTTCTGCACCCGCATGGAAGGCGAGCTGTCCTTGGACCGGTTTCCGGTGATGGTCACCTGGTCACCCGGCTTCAGCACCTCCTTATTCCAGCCCCGCCGCGCCAGCATATTCGGAGTGGTCGCTTCGCCGATCCAATGCTCCACGGTGCCCTTGTCGTCTTTCACATCGAAGTAAATTTCTGCGTGCGGGTTGATGAACTTGAACGACGTTACTACTCCTTTCAAAACGATTGTGTTTCTCATGTCGTACGTCGCCACTCCGTGGTGCGCGAACACCTTTTGTGGCGCCGCAAAAAGTCCGGCAGCCGCCAGGAAGGAACCCAGGACCACAATTTTCATCACTCACTCCTGAAATCAGCGCGCAATTTCTCATTGTCAATTCCGCATGTCAACGCCAAATCATAGCCCCGTGGGCTCACTCACTCTCGCACTGTTTACTGGAGTTGATTCCTGGCGGGCTTTCGTGCTGCTTCCGATCAAGGTGCCGTAGGCGCGTCGAGCGCTAGGTCTTCGCCCGCCAGATGCAGATAATTTTGAAGTACGGAAACGACAAGCGCATGGTCGTCGCGCTGTGGCAAACCGGAAACGGTGATTGTGCCGACGCATCCCGTTCCCACAAGGAGAATCGGGAAACAGCCACCATGGGTCGAATAGTCCTTTGGATCAAGGCCCGTCCCGCCCTGTAGAGTGGTCTGAGCGCGTTCATGCTTCAACCCGATGGCGTAGGAACTGCGGTGATAGCGCATCACGACGTTCCGTTTGCGACGAATCCAGTCCAAATTGTCGGGCGTGGTCCCCGGCATCGCGTACGAAAACAGAGGATGGCCGTGGAGCTGAATGTCGATGGCCACTGCAACTTGGCGCTTTTCAGCAGCGGCTTTGAGGGCGGTTCCCACAGCCCAGGCCACTTCTGAGTCAAAATGTTCGAATTGCAGGCGCTTTTCCTGAAGTGCAATTTTTTTGAGATCTTGATCAATATTCATGAAATTTCCATATAGGCGATCAGGAATCGAACGGCATGTCTTCGTTGACCAGCGCGACTGTCAATATCATAGCGCGAATTTTGCTGCCACCTCTTATGGACCGTCGATGACGATGCCACAGACTATCGGAGGTCGGCAAACCGGACAGCCTTCAGGACGATTCCACGAGTTGTGCGAGAAATACGATCGAGCGCTCGATGACAGCTAGAAAATTGTGGACACGGCAGACAAACGCGTGTTGCCGTTGGTGCGGTTGATCCCGCAGAACAAGGGGAGACTTCCACACAATAAATAAGCGGTCACTGCGTTTTTATTGGTTTTTTCCTCAGCCGGCGTTCCCTATTTCAAGAAGACCGTAACGGGTAGGCAACCTATTTTTCCCTAGCGGATGGTACCGTCGTTGCGCGCTAGTGACCCTTGCAGCGTTTCAGCATCAGGGTCGTAGTGCTCGTGTTCCAATGCTTTAGCTGGACCGGCAATTTCATTGGAGACAACATGGACCAGAATCTCTCCCGCTTTCCGCCCGTCTTCTTCTAGAATCTCCCTGGTTCAACCCGCGTAAGACACTGGCGCTGTTTGCCCTGGCAAGTGTTTTGCGCTTTGCCTGAGGGAGGTCCGTGTGGCATCGAACGATTCTCTTGATCTTATTGTGATCGGTTGTGGCCCCGCCGGTGAAAAAGCCGGCGCGCAGGCCGCCTACTTTGGCAAGCGTGTCGCGGTCGTCGAGCGCGCTCAGGACGTGGGTGGTAGTTGCATCAACACCGGCACGGTGCCCAGCAAGACCCTGCGTGAGTCTGCGCTTTATTTTTCTGGGCTCAAGCAACGCGGACTCTACGGCATCGATTACTCGCTCAAGGAGAATCTTACCATCCACGACTTCATGCATCACGAGCGTGAAGTCGTCGAGATGGAGCGCCGGCGTATCCTGAAGAATCTCGAGCTGCATCGCATCGAACTCGTCCATGGGCAGGCCTCTTTTGAAGACGCGCATACTGTTGCCGTCTCCGGCACAAGCGGCACGCGTCGCCTGCGCGGCGAGGTAATTCTCATTTCCACGGGTTCCAAGCCGCACCGACCGCCGGAGATCGCCTTCGACGACGTCCATGTCTTCGATTCCGACACGTTCTTGCAAATGGAGCGTATCCCGCGGACTCTCGCGGTGATTGGTGGCGGCGTGATTGGCTGCGAATATGCGTCGATCTTCGTCGCTCTTGGCGTCAGCGTCACGCTGGTCGACGGCCGGGACCGATTGCTCCCATTCCTCGACGCCGAAATTTCCGAGCGGTTGCGCGTTCGGCTCGCTGCCTTGGGCATGGAGTTCTGGTTCAACGAGCGCCCGGTCAAAGTGCAAAGCACGGCGTCCGGCGTGGACCTGGTCATGAAGAGCGGCAAAACACTGCAGACGGAATCGGTTTTATTTGCGGCCGGGCGCCGTGCGGCTGTTGACGGCTTGGCTCTTGAAAAGGCGGGTCTCGCGATCAATGACCGTGGCTACATTCCAGTCGACGTAAACTACCGGACGGCTAGGCCGCACATTTACGCCGCGGGTGATGTCATCGGCTTTCCGGCGCTAGCTTCAACGTCGATGGAACAAGGCCGCGTCGCCGTATGCCACGCTTTTGGGTTCAAATACAAGCAGCGCGTCGCCTCCATGCTGCCGATGGGCATCTACACCATTCCAGAAATCTCCGCCGCCGGCGAGACCGAAGAATCCTGCAAGGAGAAGAAGATTGACTACTGCGTCGGCCGCGCTCTCTATTCCAACAACGCTCGGGGCCACATCGTCGGAGACACGGCCGGACTCCTTAAGCTCATTTTCGCCCGTGCCGACAGAAAGCTTTTGGGCGTCAGCATCATCGGCGAGAGCGCTACCGAGCTCATTCATATTGGAATGATGGTCCTCGACAACAATTTTTCGATCGACGAATTCATAGAGGAGGTTTTCAACTATCCCACGCTCAGCGAGACGTACAAATATGCCGCCTACGACGGTCTCGGCAACCTCGCCGGCCACAAACTGCGCGAAGGCTAGCCCCAGCCCGACACCGCTCTAGCCGCCCGCGCCAGTGGATTCTGCGTTCGTTTGCCGGGCTGTGGACTCGCCGCATCGTATCGCGAAGAAGAACGTGGAATGACTCTCGTTCGTATTTCCTTGCGTCAAGGCACCTCGCCCGAATACCGCAAGGCTCAGCACCGTGCGGTGTGCCGCCACGTATCACCCGAACGGCAACTGCTACGCGCCGGCCAACAGCGCGCAGGCCTGGTTCTCGACATTAACATCGCCACTTCACCCGACCCTTCCGCCGGAGCGAAGCAGTGGAAGCGGTGATAGTCCAATAGGAGGGGGGTGGTGATACCCCCTCCCTCCTTTTCTGACCGTTGTTTTAGATCTGGCCGAATCCGCCGTCGACGCTTAGTTCAGCGCCGGTAATGAAAGACGCGTCTGCCGATGCGAGAAACGCCACCGCTCCGGCGATTTCCTCGGGCTGGCCAAACCGTTTCATCGGCACCTGGGCCACAATGTTCTTCGCGAATTCTTCCATCGCTTCTTTCGACAATCCACTGCGCTCAAATCCCGCCGGGGTCTCAATGGGCCCAGGGCTCACCGCATTGACACGGATTCCGCGACCCACCAATTCGGCCGCAATCGATCTCGTAAACGAACGCAGAGCCGCCTTCGTCGCGGCGTAAGCCGTACCGTTTACCAGGCCTATTTCGTTCGCTACGGAGGTGTTCAAAATGACCGACGCACCGTCGTTGAGAAACGGAACTGCTTTCTGGATGGTGAAATATACGCCCTTAGTATTGATGTCGAACATTTCGTCGTACAAACTCTCGCTCGTGGCTGCTAACGGCGCAAACTTATAGATGCCCGCATTCGCGAACAACACGTCGATCTTGCCGAACTTCTGTGAAACTGCTGCATAGAGGCGGTCCAGGTCGGCAAACTTGGCGACGTCCGCCTGTAACGCCAGCACGTCTTTGCCGAGGGTCTTTACGGCCTCATCCAGAGTCTTCTGATTTCTGCCGGAGAGGGCAACCCGCGCGCCTTCGTCGCGGAATCGCCTCGCCGTGGTCAATCCAATCCCGCTATTCCCGCCGGTTACCAGTGCAACCTTCCCTTCAAGCCTTTTCATTGTGTTCTCCCGACCGCGTAGGTTCCAGGAAGCCGCCGAAGCTTGGCTTCCGCTCTTTCGTTACTTCGATACTTAGATGAACATCTAAATAAGTGGTTGCATCAACTCTCCTGGTATTTCGGGAGGGCAGTCCGGGTGCCTGGCCCCCGGCCTGCAGAGTTCGCTAGACTGGTAGAACGCTTATGGAGCGAGCCCGAGTTGAGAGGATTTCCAAGGCCCTTGCCGATGAGACCCGGTTGATGATCTTCGAGGCTATCTCGTCGCGTGGGGAGCTGAACTGCAGCGAAATCGTGGCCATGCGGGGAGTGACGCACGCCACCGTCTCTCACCATCTCAAAATCCTCGCGGATGCCGGCTTGATCGAGTCCCGCCGCCGAGGTCAATTTGTTTGCAGCCGTGCTATTCCCGAGGCGATTGAAGAATACACGCGAGTGCTATCGCGGATAGCCCGCGGGAGCAAGCCCGGGAAGAAACGCTAACCCAGCTCATTGCGTGGGATTTCGCGGGAACTTGAAATAGGGAAGCCGCACGCCCTGCATCGCAACCTGACCCGCCCGTATGTTTGCCGGTGTTTCGAACTCCTTATCATCGTCCATAAAACTGACCAGCCAGATATCGTCGTGAACTTCTTTGATGCCGCGGCGCTGAGGCCTCCACTAGCTGCGCGGTGCCTGTTTTCTCGGCAGTCCTATGGGTGTATCTGCGACACTATCATCGCCGGAGCGCGTGCGGTGAGCGAACCCAGCACCGCAAGACCGTTTCATTCTCACCCGTGTTTGTTGTGGCCCCGAGGTGTGACCCTGGTGGGCGCGCAGAGCGCCGGGTAAAAGCGTTGAGCGGGTCGAGAAAGTGTGATACCAAAGCAGGCTAGCCATTCCATGCAGAGCGCCTGCTTATTGCGACATTCGTCGGGCTACGTCT
>Ga0209526_10002602_pt1 | contig 12172 bp, 9 predicted proteins | sample JacPinW_OM2H0_M1_FD_188566 | JGI IMG/M metagenome (GOLD analysis project Ga0209526, IMG submission 188566) | Forest soil microbial communities from Algoma, Ontario, Canada - Jack Pine, Ontario site 1_JW_OM2H0_M1 (SPAdes) (version 2) | ecosystem: Environmental > Terrestrial > Soil > Boreal...
TGCTCTGTGTCGGGCTTCGTCCTCGAGCGCGCTGATCCGGCTCCGGATGGCGTCACGCTTGCCCTCGAGCTGCGTCTTCTGGTCCTGCCAGTTGCCAGGCTTCACCCAGCCATATGGTCGGTTTTGGGGAACCGGATGGCCCGCAAGCGCCGACTGGAGCCGGGCAATTTTCTCGTCGAGAAGGAGAATCTGCGCTTCGAGCTTCGCGATCTGATCGCGGTACCAGTTCTCGTTCCTGTCATTTGCAGCAGCCGCGGGCGTCCCGGCCGGGTTGGTCGTCTTCGCCTTCGATGCGTCGCGAGACGTCGTAGTCGTCAAATGACTGGGCAGGTCGCTCATATTATCGTTGGTCCAGACTTTTTTCGCGTGCAGCTGGCCGTTCGCCGCAACTGACTGTTCCGCCGTCTGGCCGGCCGGTCGTGCCGGCGCGCCCGGGTCGGGAGTTGCGTCCTGTCCGTACGGAGCGGGATCGACGGCGGAAGGGGCCGGCGGTAGCAGGCTGTTTGCCTCCGCCGTCATGAAAAAAACTGCTGCCATACAGGATGCCGGGAGCAGCGCAAGGGTCTGACGATTCATGAGGTCTCCGGGAAGGATGGGGTCCTGTTCTATAGAACACCCCGGAGCGCAAAAAGTCACGGATCCTGTTGCATCATTTTTCCAGATGCTAACTCATTTTTCACGAGCACCAGGGCATCTTGCGGCAAACCAACCCGGCGGTAATGGCTTGCCTCGACGACCTGATGCCCTTCGAAGCCGAACAGGAGTTTGCGCCCTACGAAGTCATACTGGAAGCGAGTTGGAAGCCAAATCCCAGGTGCCACCTCGGCCTGCTCCATCGAAAAGACACCGCCGCGATACAGTTTTCCGAGGAAGCCGCCGCCGAACGAAATATCGCGCGCGATGTGGGCTTCGCCGCGCACCAGCTGATCAGCCTCGTGGTCGACCCATAACTTTGTCGTGACGTGCGTAAGCGCATCCTGCAGCATCGAGTGTGGATGGTAATTCGGGTTTGGATCTAGCTGGAAAACGTCACAGAGACGTCCATTGTACAGCTGTTGTCCTTCGGACTTGGTCAAGAAGGCCTCACCCATTGCGTCGACCAACTCCGCCCTGTCGCGGTTACGCTTGTCGTATTTCTCGTAGGCCGTTTTCGCTCTGGAGTCGTCCGGTTTGAGCATCAGCTCGAGGACGTCTTGCCAGGCCTGCAATTGCCGGCGGTACGCGGCCGGATCTGTCGGCTCCCCGCCCTCGTGCAGCAGAATTTTTAGCGTCCCGGAGCCGGTGGGAACAACGCGATAGGTTCTGTCTGCGATCGTGCGCTCTGTCGGGCCGCCCGTGCGTTCGAGGTGCCGCTCGATCCGTTCGTATTGCCCGATCGCAGCATCGTCTTTGTGCTGATTCGCGATCAACCTCCGGGCCCGTTCGCGCATCTCGGCGCTCGACAGAGCGTCCTGCGTGCCGGCTTGCTGCGAGCCCACTTCGGCGTTCGATTGCCAACGGGACAGAGGAACCGGCGGGCGAAGCAGCACAGACCCCGTCGCGAAATGCGCCAGGGCCAGCGTGGCGATCAGAATCGACTGGGCAAATCGTCTACCAGGCATCCTGTATCCGTTCGTGCGACTCTCGGTGTTGGCCCACCAGTTAGAAGCTTCTATTGTAACCGGCTTCTCTGGAGTCGGCTGGCAGAAGGCGGGGCCGGTCGGTTCTTGTTCACCCTGTTTGCGATCGAAACGAGCTAGCTTGTTCGGCCCACCGCTCAGCTATTTCGGGGCTGCAGGCAGGCTGGGCTCGGGGGGAATGACGAACGAACTCGCAGGGTCGAGGTGCGATTTTCCGTCCGGTCCGAACACGTAGGGGAATCCCTCCGGGTCGACCGGAATGCCGTTCAGCAGACCGGCCTCGAGCAACTCCTTAGTCGAAACCGGAAGGCGTCGGTAGCTTTTCTGATATTGCTTTGCGAGCTCGTCGAGCTGCATTTGATCTTCCCGAGCTCTCAGCCCGCGCAGCTGCTCGGTCGCCTTCCGTCGGATATTCGGGTCGCTCGTCGAGTCGTACAACTGGAACCAGATCGCCCGTGATGTTTCAAACGAGCCACCCTTTTCAGCCACGCGCGCGGCCATGAGCTTGACCCACGCCGGCGCTTGCGGATTCTTGCTTGCTTCCAGATATGCTGCTGCTGCATCCGGATAGTCCTGCAGCCGCCAGTAGTAGAGGAAGCCGAGATCGGTGCCGAGACGCCATTGGTCCGGATTCGCGGCGATCCCCCGCTTTATCAATTGGACCGCGAGGTCGGTTCGGCCGGCTCCGGCGTTGCCGGTTTCGGAAAGAAAAATGGCGCCGAACCGATAAGCCGCCATGAGTTTGGGATCAAGAGTCGTGGCGAGATCGAGCATCGGCCAGAGCAGTTCAAAGTTTGCCTGGGGTGTCCCGACCCTCGCGCCGTAATACTGCACGGCGCGCGTCCAGTAGATGTCAGAAAGGAGCGAGTCGTAGCCGAGGCTCAGCTTCCTGAGCAGGGTGCCGGAGCGCAGCAACATCTCTTGCTTCTGTTGGGCAACCGACCGCGTCTGCGCGTCGATCCGCACTTGCAGCAGGGCGATGAGCGCGAAAAGCAGTGGCACGCCGACGATCGCGCTCCAGACTGGCCGGGTTTGGCTCGAGAAGGTCACTTCAGATCGCGTCGGGAAAAAACAGCCGAGGCCGCGAGCAAGACGAGCGTCACATATAGCAGGGTATAGAGCGTGTTGTGCAAGACCAGCGTAAGCGGAATTGTCTCGCCGTGTGCCGCCGCGGCAATCGCGTTGAAGTTGTGAAAATTCGGAACGAGGTAGTACAGAAGCCTCGCCACGCCTTGCACGACCGGGTTGCGCGTCAGATCTCCGAAGTCGCGAATGTCTGCCGCGAACATGCCGGTAAGGTAAATCCCAAGCGTGAACAGAGTCGAGAGCACCGGACTCGAGAAGCAGGAAAAAAACAGCGCGAGCGCTGTCACGAGCGCCAGTTCGAGCACGATGAAATACACCGCAATCAAAATGGAAGCGTCGGAACGCAGGAAAGGCCGGCCGACGTAGAACAGCGCGACGGCGAGGCCGAGCGTCATCAGCGACGTGTTGACGACGAGCGTTAGCAGCAACCCGCCATATTTTCCGACCAGGAATTCCCCACGTCGAATCGGTTTTGCAAGCAGGCTGTACAGTGTCCGCTTCTCGATCTCCTTGTAGACCAGCCCGACACCGATGAACACGGCCATGATCAGGCCAAAGATCGAAATCGCCGCCAGGCCGAGGTTAATGATCACCAGCCGCTCGATCCCGACCGAAATCTCCCCGACCAGGATGGAGGCGCCGATCATCAGGAGCGCGAAGAAAATGAGGTTGTAGAGGACGCGGTCGCGCACTGCTTCGCGAAACGTGTTGATCGCCACCACTGCCGGCATCGCACTCATGGCGTCACCCCGACTGCGTGGGATTGCGGCTGCTCGCGATCGACCATACGCAAAAAATAGTCTTCGAGCGTCGGACGCACCTGGGTTATCGAAAGAATCCGCGCGTTCGACGCCCGCAACTGTTCGAGCACGGCGTAGAGATCGGCTTCCGGCAACTCGAGCCGATAGCGCGTGCCGCTTCGCGTGGCGCGTTCGGCGAGGCCGGGCTGCAAGCCACGGTGATCGCGGGCTTCGAACAGGATTTCCATCCCGCGCACTTCGATGGAAACAATTTCTTCCGGTGCGCCTACGCCCTGCAATTTTCCCGTAACCAAAACCGCTACCCGGTCACAGAGCATTTCTGCATCCGACAGAATGTGCGTGGAAAAGAACACGGTTCGCCCCTGTTGCCTCAGCTCGACGATGATGTCGCGCACCTCACGACGGCCGACAGGATCGAGCCCCGACATCGGCTCATCGAGAAAGACCACCTGCGGATCGTGCAGGATGGCCTGCGCGATGCCCGCACGTTGCAGCATGCCCTTCGAAAACTTTCGCAGCTGCACGTCGGCCGCTCCGGCAAGACCCACGCGCTCGAGAGCTCGCGCGACCCGATCGCGGCGCGCCGCCGCACCGTAGCCGGAAAATCGAGAATAATAATCGAGCAACTCGCGAGCGGTCAGGTAATCGTAGAAATAGGGTTGTTCGGGCAGGTACCCGATTTCGCGGTGCATTCCTACGTCGTCAATCGATCGTCCGCAAACGCGCGCGGTTCCGGAGGTCGGAAAGATGAGTCCAATCAGAAGCTTCAGCGTCGTCGTTTTTCCGGCGCCATTCGGTCCAAGAAACCCGAACACTTCTCCCTGCTCGACCTGCAGGGTGAGGTTATCGAGCGACCGGCGCATGCGCTTGCGCCAGAACCCCACGGGATAATCCTTGGTCAGGCCGAGAATTTCAATAGCCGGGATATTCATGGCAGCTAGCTATTATGATATTTTTTGCGAGCGCGCCGCTCAAGTCAACTTCCTGGTTGTGTTTTGATCAACACCGGAAGGCCTTGCCGGTACGGGCGATGAGTCGGTCGCTGCTCGGCGAGCGTTGACCAGGGTGGTCGGCCGAACGTGGTCGATCGAAACGATGGAGCGAGGTCGTAGCGAATGGACCACCACAGGTAGACGGATACGACACGGGTAGCCGAATATTTAGTGGTGCCCATGTGAATTTTTCTTGACAACATTTGCACAACCCACGATACTGCGCACCGGCTCGGGAGAGCGTGAACCGATCGTCGAGCAAGCCAGACGGGCCCGAGCGACCGCAAGACCGGGTTCAATCGAAATCCCCAAGGGGAATTGCCCGAATGTACAAACCGTGGTCCGCAATTTCGGCGGCGTTGCCATGGGCTTTCTCGGTTTGCTCCCCAGACGAGTCACCTGTATCTCCACGGTACACTGTATCTCTACGGTACAGGCAAACGACAATCCGGGTTCCGGCAGGCGGGAGTACAATGAAGGGTAAGACTCCTGCCGCGCGGCACTGCGGCCCAGATTTCGGCGGCACGACTGCCAGGAGGCAGAGATGGCAGAAACAAGAACGGCCCTGAACGGAACCACCCACACGGAACCTGGAGCTCGGCGCGCAACCGGAATGGAATTCCAGCGCCGGTTCACGGACGGGCAGGTGTCTCCGTTCGAGAGGGTTGCATGGGAGCGGCGCACGGCGCTCATCGGCAGCGAGAAGGGTCAGGTAATTTTCCGCCAGGAAAATGTCGAAGTTCCCAAGACCTGGTCGCAGACAGCGACCAACATCGTCGCATCGAAATATTTTCACGGAAAGCCGAACACCCCCGAGCGCGAAACATCGGTGCGGCAGTTAATCGGTCGCGTGAGCGACACGATTGTTCGCTGGGGCGAGGAAGGCGGCTATTTCGCCACGACCGAATCCAAGAACGTGTTCCGTGATGAACTGACCCATCTGCTCGTCGAGCAGAAGATGGCTTTCAATTCGCCGGTGTGGTTCAACGTCGGAGTCCAACCCAAGCCGCAGTGCTCCGCATGCTTTATCAACTCGGTCCAGGACAATATGGACTCGATCATGAACCTGGCGAAAACCGAGGGGATGCTTTTCAAGTGGGGTTCCGGCACGGGAACAAATTTCTCGTCCCTCCGCGGGAGCCACGAATCGCTTTCCGGTGGTGGCATCGCTTCGGGTCCGGTCAGCTTCATGAAGGGATTTGACGCGTTCGCCGGCGTGATTAAGAGCGGCGGAAAGACTCGTCGCGCGGCGAAGATGGTGATCCTGAACGTCGACCATCCCGACATCCTGGGTTTTATCGAGAGCAAGATGAAAGAGGAGCGCAAGGCGCAGGTGCTGATCGAGCAGGGCTACAACTCCTCGATCGACGGAGAAGCCTATTCCTCGGTGTTTTTTCAGAACGCGAATCATTCGGTGCGCGTCACCGATGAGTTCATGCGCGCCGTCGAGGAGGACCGTGACTGGTGGACCCGCAACGTCAACGACGGCAAGCCAGCCGAGCGATTCCGCGCCCGCGAGCTGCTGCGCGAAATGGCCCAGTCGGCCTGGCAGTGCGGCGATCCCGGCATGCAGTACGATACGACGATCAACCGCTGGCACACCTGTAAGGCCACCGACCGGATCTACGCCTCGAACCCATGCTCGGAGTACATGTTTCTTGACGACACGGCTTGCAATCTGGCCTCGCTCAATCTTCTGAAGTTCCTGGGGGCCAATGGCCAATTCGACGTCGACGGATTCCGCGCGGCCGTCGACATCACGATCACGGCGCAGGAAATCCTGGTGGACAAGGCGAGCTACCCGACCGAAAGAATCGCGCGAAATTCGCACGACTATCGCCCGCTCGGCCTTGGCTACGCGAATCTCGGCGCGCTGCTGATGTCGCTCGCGCTACCCTATGATTCCGACGGCGGCCGCGACTACTGCGGCGTCATCACTGCGCTTATGACCGGAGAAGCCTATGCCCAGTCCGCCCGCATCGCCGAGCGAATGGGACCCTTCGGCGGTTACCTGCGCAATCGCGAATCCATGCTCGACGTCATTCGTATGCACCGCGATTCTCTTCGGCCCATCAAGGAAGAAAACGTCCAGCCGTCGCTGCTCCGCGCCGCACAGGAATCCTGGGATCAGGCGCTCGAGCTCGGCGAGAGATTTGGGTACAAGAATTCGCAAGTCTCCGTGCTCGCGCCCACCGGTACGATCGGCTTCATGATGGATTGCGACACCACCGGCATCGAGCCGGATCTCGCGCTCGTCAAGCAGAAGCGACTTGTCGGCGGCGGCGTCATCAAGATCGTGAACAATACCGTTCCCCAGGCTTTGATGAAACTCGGCTATCCGCCCGAGCAGGTGGCGTGGATCGTGGATTACATCGATGCAAACGGCACGATCGAAGGCGCCCCCGGACTGCAACCCGAGCACCTCGCCGTGTTCGATTGCTCGCTCGCGCCTGCCGAGGGAGGCCGTTCGATTTTCTGGCGCGGCCACCTCCGCATGATGGCCGCGGCGCAGCCATTCTTGTCCGGCGCGATCAGCAAGACGATCAACATGCCGGAAAAATCGACTGTCGAAGACACCATGGACGCTTATGTGGAGTCCTGGAAGTTCGGACTCAAGGCCGTGGCCATCTACCGCGACAACTCCAAGGGCTCGCAGCCGCTTTCGGCTGCCGGCAAGGCTCCGGGCGAGAAAGCGGCGCCCGCACCGGCCGAAGTAGCTCCTGCACCGGTGGCCGTACAGGCGGCAGTCGCAGCGGCCCCTATGCAGCAGGATCTTTTCGCCCGCGGGGCAAACCGCCGCAAGCTGCCGAACGAGCGCACCTCGATCACGCACAAGTTCTCGATCGGCGGACACGAGGGTTATCTGACCGTCGGGAAATACGAAGACGGCGCGCCTGGAGAAATTTTCATCAAGATGGCGAAGGAGGGCTCGACGCTTTCCGGCATCATGGACGCCTTCGCACTGTCGGTCTCGATCGCGCTGCAATACGGCGTGCCGCTGCGCGCCCTCGTCGATAAGTTCGTAAACTCGCGCTTCGAGCCATCGGGCTACACCGGCAACCCCGAAATCCGCTACGCGAAGTCGATCGTCGATTACATCGGGCGGTGGCTAGGCGGAAAGTTCATCTCGCAGGATTATCTCGATGCGGCAGGGTCAGAAGAAAGCGTCGCTCCGGCGGCGGCTCCCGCTACAGCCCCGCCGGCTCCCGTGGCGGTCCAAAAGGTTGCCGACGCGGAGGCCTCTTCTCGACCCCGTGCCGCGATTGACGACGCGCCATCCTGCTCGGAATGCGGGATGCTCATGACTCCGAACGGTAGCTGCTTCAAGTGCTCAAATTGCGGGAGCACCTCCGGCTGCAGCTAGAAACGACAGCGGGAACAAATAGTTCGAAGGGCGTCGGTCACTCCGGATGCCCTTCGGTGCTTCCGGGAATCCCCCGGGAACGATCCAGTTCGGGGGTGCCTGGTGTGGATGTGGCGTCGGCTTTCCGGCCAATGCCTGATGAACCCGCAAGGCCTCGCTCAACGGCCTTAGGCAGACACCCGACCTGCTGCTTGGCGCCTGCAAAAAAAGAAAAAAGAAAAAAAAAGGGGCCCCCACTGGACCCCTCCCTTGCTTTGCCCCCCCGATACCGGCCTCGACGAAACCGGCCCACCCCGGGATAAGACACTCGTTTGACCAAGTTGCACGCTCGATGCCATGCATCAAATTTTTCGATAGCACGTGTCCTGCATTGTCGGTGCAGGACTTAGCGGGAGAACCAATTTGTTTGCGTGCACTCGGGTGCGCACAAATCCAGTTTCTTGAAAAACGGGACCGCTTTGTCTACGTTGTTTGGAAGATGCCGCGGATCCGACCGCGAGGCCCGAAGACACCACACTCGGGAGCCGGTCGAAGCCGTCGAGGGTTTTCCAGAACAAGATCGATGGCCGCCGGCACGCAAGCAAAAAGCCGCGGAGCGAGATCGAGCAGCGCCGCGCAGAACTCGCCGGCCCAGCAAGCAAATCTTGCCGATCAACGACTAGGAACCAATCGACGACCGGAGGGCCGAAGCGAGACGATCGGTCCAGCTCCGGACATCCTCCTCGCGCTCGGCTTCAACCATGACACGTGCAAGCGGCTCGGTCCCGGAATAGCGCAACACGACCCGTCCCGAGCTGCCGAGCATCTGTTCGGCTTCTTTGAGGAGGAAGGAGACCTCCGGCAGGGATTCCAGAGCCGGCTTTGCACGCACGCGCACGTTCACGATTTTCTGCGGGAAGATTTTCAGATCGGCGACCAGCGTGTCGAGGGGCCCGGCAGTCGAGATCAGAGAAGCCATTTTCACCGCCGTCAGCATGCCGTCCCCGGTCGTCGCATCGTCGAGAAACAGAATGTGGCCGGACTGCTCGCCGCCGAAGTTGGCGCCGATGCGCTGCATCTCTTCGAGGACGTAACGGTCGCCAACGGCCGTGCGTATGAGCCTGAGCCCGGATCTCGCGAGCGCGTGTTCCAGGCCGAGGTTCGCCATCGTCGTGCCGACGATGGCGTTCCCTTTTAGGTTCCCGCTCGCTTTCATATGGCGCCCTGCGGCGAGCAGTACGCCGTCGCCGTCGACCAGTCTTCCCGATGCGCTGGCGAACACGGCCCGGTCGGCGTCGCCATCAAAGGCCACCCCCAGTGCGGCGCCGGCTGTGACCACGCGCTTCTGCATGGCCTGAGGGTGGAGCGAGCCGCAGCCGGCGTTGATATTGCGGCCGTCGGGCGCGTCGTTGATCGCGATCACGCCCGCCCCGAGCGAGCGGAAAAGCTGCGGCGCAAGCTTGCTCGCTGCGCCGTTCGAGCAGTCGAGAACGATTTTCATCCCCGCGAGTTTCGCGCCGGCAAAAACAGCGCCGCGAAGCCCCGCCAGATAGTCTTCGTACAGCTTCTCATCGCCGCTCAGCCACATCGCACTGGGGGTCGAAGTTGTGCTCGTCCCCGACAGAATCAGACCCTCGAGAACGGCCTCGACCGCATCGGGAAATTTCATTCCCGACGAAGAGATCAGCTTTACGCCATTGTCGTGATACGGGTTGTGCGAAGCTGAGATGACCACGCCTGCAGCAAACCCCTCGTGGCTCACGAGCCATGCGACTCCGGGCGTCGTGAGCACTCCGGCAGAAACGGGCTCGGCGCCCGCCGACACAAGTCCACGCGCGACGTGCTCGGCGATGTGAGGGCCGGATTCGCGGGTGTCGCGGCCGATCAGTACGCGCGGCCGGTCCCCGCGCGAGCGGAGGTAATTGCCAAGGACCAGGCCGATGCGGTCGACTGTCGCGTCATCGAGCGGGTATTCGCCCGGGATTCCGCGGATCCCATCGGTGCCGAAGAGTTCTTTCACCATGCGAGTCCAGTTCCCTGTTCCGCAAACCGCGAGCAAGCGATTCTAGCGCGGGCATCCACAGGAAGCCTAAGCATATCGCGAGCGGCTGCTGCCTTGGTCGAGGCGATTGCTGCGTTGTTGCACCGGGAGGCACGAGCCAGCCTGCTTTGCCAACGGCTATGCTATGGTACGGGAATGCCTGTTGCAGAACCCAGGACGATCACCGCCTCCTCGGCCAGCGCTCGGATCATTGCCGCGGGCATCGTCATCGCGTTCTGCTACTTTGCCTCGACCGTGCTCGTGACGCTGCTGGTAGCGGTGCTGATGGCGTATTTTCTCGATCCCGTGGTCACCTGGTTGGAAAAGCTTCGCATCCCGCGGGCGCTCGGTTCACTGCTCGTAGTCCTGGTCACCCTCGCGTTGCTCGCCGTCGTGGCGTGGTCGTTGGTCGAACGTCTGGATCAGTTCAGCCGCGACTGGCCGAAATTCCAGGCTACGCTGCGCTCTGCGACCGGTGAAATCGATAAACGGCTCAAGGAGTTCGAGGCGCATGTTTCCGAGATCGAGCCGGCGAAGACCGCCGGTCAGCAGATCGTGACCGTCGACGACTCCCATCCGGTACGGACCGCGTTGCTCGGAAGGCTGAATTCGCTCTACGCGTTCGTGCTGGCCTCCACGTTCGTGCCGTTCCTGGTATTTTTCATGCTGGCTGCGAAGCGTCAGGTCTGGCACGCAACCATGCAGCTATTTCCGGCGACCGAGCGCACGCAGGTGAAGCAGACGCTCGCCGATGTGACGCAGGTGCTGCGTAGCTATGTGATCGGCACGGTGCTGGTCGGACTGATTCTGGTCATCGCGAGCTGGCTGTTTTTCCTGGCGCTTGGACTCGACTTTCCGTTCCTGACGGCGCTGGTTTCCGGCCTGATCAACCTGATCCCTTACATGGGGGCAGTGATGTCTTGGATTCCACCACTGGTGGTCGGGCTCAACAAGTTCCATACCGTTACCCCCTACCTAGGCATCTTCGCGATGCTCACCTTCTTCCACATCATCGCGGCCAACCTGCTGATCCCGGCGCTGATCGGTTGGCGAGTGCGGTTAAACGCGCTGGCGCTAACGGTGTCCCTGCTGTTCTGGGGATGGCTCTGGGGTGCGATGGGTTTCTTCCTCGCGATTCCGATCACCGCCGTCATTAAGGTGATCTGCGACCACGTCGAAGGCTTGCAGCCGATCGGCCGCTGGCTCAGCGCGTAGCGCTCCTGGTTCACCCGAGATGGTGGAGACCTGCGACCGCATCGTTGAGCGTGTGCGCGCCCCGCGGCTCCTGGAAGAATCGAACCGCCGCGATTCCCGCGGCCCGCGCCCGGATGCATTCTGTGCCGTTTTCTTCGTTTATGCCGCCGATTGCGATCACCGGGATCCGTAGGGCCTGGCAGACCTCTGCCAGCCGAGCGGTCCCCTGCGCCGGGCCAAACGATCGCTTCGACGGTGTGTCGAAAATCGGTCCGAAAAAAACATAACTGGCGCCGGCGCTCTCGGCTTCCCGCGCCTCCGCGATACTATGGCAGGACACCCCAACCAAAAATTCAGGCGGCGCGTTTCCGCTTCGGCACCAGCGAACCACTTCGGTCGCGGGCACCGATCCGCCGCCCAGATGTACGCCTGCTGCGCGGGACGCCAGCGCAACGTCGAGCCGATCGTTAATCACTACCCGTGCTTGCCCGGCGCGGCCAAGCTTGTTTGTAGCGTCGACCGAGTTGCGCGCAAGCCCCAGCAGCTCGCGCCCGCTCAAGTCTTTCTCGCGAATCTGCACCCAGTCCACACCGGCCGCTACGGCCGTGCGAACTCGTTCGAGTACGCATTCGACCGGATCGGCCGCATCCAATGCCCCCCGGTCGGTCACGTAGCACACAATCGGTCTGTTCATGCCGTTTCAACCGGGTTCAGCTGTTCGCTGCAATCCGATCCTGCTTTGCTTCGACCGCCGGCATCAGGGGCGGTTAACAACGGTGGCAGTCCGGCGGCGGAAGGCTTCGAGTGACAGAAAGATGTTCATCAGCCCCAGTCCGGAAATCGCGCCGCGCAGAAACGGATTTTTCACGACGAATCCAAGAGCCGGATACTGGTAAAGGAAGAAGTTCGTTTCCCAGAGGTTCGACCACGGCACCAGCATCAGGGCCAGCCCGAGCTCGAGCCAGAACAGCAGCGTCACGGCGCGGAAAATACGCTTCATCATTGTCTTGGTTAGGATTATGGGAGATTATCGGCGCAGTGGCAACAGCAAGTCCTCTCTGAAATCCCTGCGATCGGCGGCAGGCGACCAAGATCGTCGCGAGCTGCCATCTGGTAACTCCTGCGCGACGCGAGGG
>Ga0209526_10002603_pt1 | contig 12167 bp, 11 predicted proteins | sample JacPinW_OM2H0_M1_FD_188566 | JGI IMG/M metagenome (GOLD analysis project Ga0209526, IMG submission 188566) | Forest soil microbial communities from Algoma, Ontario, Canada - Jack Pine, Ontario site 1_JW_OM2H0_M1 (SPAdes) (version 2) | ecosystem: Environmental > Terrestrial > Soil > Boreal...
TATCGAGGGACCCTTCCCACCGGGACCAGCCGGGCTCGCGACACCGCCCCCACCCCCGGGGCAACAACCAGGACTTGAGCCGCCGAACCCACAACAACCGCAGCCCCCGCAGCCAAGTCCCCAGCAGCCCCAGCAGCCACCGCAACAGCAGCCAAACCTGCAGCAGTCACAGCCGGTTCAGCCGCTCACAAATCCATAGCAGAGCAGCCATGCGGTTGCCGCAGCGGTCGTCAACCGGTTGCGCACATCCGGCGGGGCGGGCCTGCGGCCGATCCGGGGAAGATCTGTTAGGGTTCATTTAGTCGATTTGCACAAACGCGAACTATGGCGTGACTTCAAAGACAAGCACGGGCTGATACGTGCGGGGGACAACGGGCTCAGCAATCGCGATCAGCTGGCCTTGCTGATTAAAGACACGGAGTCTGGACGGCTTCCAATCTCCCGATGCGAGCTGTGCGGGTGATCCCTGCGCTGTCGCTGGGTGGCCTGGCTGAATCTGCGCGAGCGGCAGATTGAACTTCGCGCCGTGCCGCACGCGTTTTTCGATGATAGGGAGGACCGTCGCACGCGGCAACTCGGGTAGCAGATTCTCGATACGAATCACGCGCTCGGCGATTTTTGCGGCCCGCGCATCCTGTGTTAGTTCTGCGAGCGAGACGGCTTGGTCGAGCGTGAACTCGCCCACCGCCGTGCGGACGATCTCAGCGAGATGCGCGCCTGTGCCTTGTAGTCGCCCCATCTCGTGCGCGAGCGAGCGGACATAGGTCCCCGCGCCGCATTCCACCACGAAACGCGCGATCGAGCCCGCCACGCTCGTCAGCCGGAAATCGTAGACTTCGACCTCGACCGGTTCGAGTTGGACCAGCATGTGCTTGCGCGCCAGTTCGTGCGCGGGCCGCCCCTGAATTTTCTTCGCTGAAAATGACGGCGGCGTCTGCAGAATTTTTCCGAGAAACTGCGTCGCGAGCGCTTCGAGCTGTTTGGCGTCGAGCGTCGGCACCGAAACCTGCGATATCGCCTCGCCATCGGCATCATAGGTATCGGTCGCGAATCCAAAACGTATGGCGCACGCGTAGCGCTTTCGCCTGTCGGCGTAAAACCGCGCCAGACGCGTCGCACGCCCGAGCGCGAGAACCAGAACGCCCGTTGCCAGCGGATCTAGCGTTCCGAGATGGCCGATCTGGCGGAAACCGACCAAGCGGCGCACCGCCTCGACCACGTCATGCGAAGTTTTTCCTCGCGGCTTGTCGACAACCAGGATTCCGTCGAAGGGGAAGGGCTGTGGAGTTCGCGGCATGAGATCGATTTCGCTGCAACGCCGGGATGTTGCCGGCATCTTCGGGGTTCCCAGGTCGGTGCCGCCCTAGAGGGCGGCGCTACGGCTTTTCCGAGTGATTCACTTTGCGCAGCAAATCGTCAATGCGCTGCCCGTATTCCTCCGACTGGTCGAGAAGGAAAAGAACATCAGGCGCGCGCCGCAGGTGAATCCGCTCGACCAATTCATGGCGAACATACCGTGATGCGGCCTTGAGTCCATCGAGCACCGTGGCGCGTTCCTTTTCTTCGCCCTCGAGCTGCACGAAGATACGCACGGTGCGCATATCGGAAGTAAGGCGCACTTCGGTGACACTGACTGGACCGGCCAGCCGCGGGTCCTTCAATTCTCCGGCCAGCATGAGGCTGACTTCGTTCCGAATTTCTTCGGCAACTCGCTCCGTCCGATGGCTGCCGGAGCGATGCCCCTCGAACGTCATGCGCCATCCTCGAAATATTCAATCTCCTGCGAAACCAGATCCCGCCCGAGCATGCGTTCCGATTCGGCGGCGATCGCGTCGAGTGATTCTTCAAGGTGCTTGGCGTCGCCCGAGATGCTAACGACCCCCACCCGCGAGCGCTGCCACAGCTCCTGGTGTTCGAGCTCCGCTACGGCCACGTTGTAGTGAGCGCGCAATCGGTCTTTCAAGCTCCGCAGAATCTGCCGCTTGTCCTTGAGGGACCGCGCGTCGGAGATATGAATTTCCAGGGTGAGGAGGCCGATCGGCATTTCCGCCCCATCGAGCTCAACTAGTCAACTGCTTCACCTCCGCCGGTCACGAGGCATTCGGCGGTTCCGGTTCGGCGAGCTCAGGGCCAGTATGAGTGGCGCAAAACTTTTTTCAGTTTCTTCTGGCTTCAGCGGTGTCCTGGGCGCGCCCGCGATCCCCGGCATTCAGCACTTCCAGAGGCTGCGACTTCTCCATCTTAAAGCACTCGAGCACATCGCCCACTTTGACGTCGTTGAAATTCGAAATACCGACACCGCACTCAAATCCCGAACGGACCTCGTTCGCATCATCCTTGAATCGGCGCAGGGAAACGATTCTTCCCGTGTAAATCACGATATTGTCGCGCAGGACTCGCACGTCGGCGTCGCGTTTCAAGATGCCGTCCTGGACCGAACAACCCGCGATCATTCCGACGCCCTTGACACGGAAGGTGTCACGTACCTCGGCGCGGCCGAGGTACGTTTCCTTAATGACCGGCGCGAGCAGTCCGGCAACGGCCTTCTTCAGCTCGTCGAGAAGCTCGTAGATGATCGTGTGCAGTCGAATGTCCACGTTCTCGCGCTGCGCCAGATCGGCAGCCTTACGCTCGGGCCGCACGTTGAACGCAACGATGATTGCGTTTGAAGCCGAGGCCAGCAGGACGTCGGTCTCGGTCACGGCACCCACGCTGGCCTGGATCACCTTTAGCTTTACCTGGTCGTTCGAGATCCTCGGCAGCATCTCGTTTAGCACTTCGACCGAGCCCTGCACGTCCGCCTTGATCACCACCGGCAGTTCTTTCACCTCGCCGGCCCTGAGTTGTTCGTGCAACTGATCGAGCGTCAGCCGCCCGGAGGACGACTTCGCAAGGGTAGCTTCGCGCTGTTTTCCCTGACGGTACTCAACGATGTGGCGCGCCTTGGCCTCGTCGGCCACCTGGAACTGATCGCCCGCGTCGGGAATGCCTTGCAACCCGAGGACTTCGACCGGAGTTGCCGGAGCAGCCTTCTTGATCAGCTGACCGCGGTCGTCGAACATCGCGCGGACCTTGCCGTAGACGGCCCCTACGATGAAGACGTCGCCAACATGGAGAGTTCCATTCTGCACGAGCACGGTTGCTACCGGTCCGCGTCCCTTGTCCACGCGCGATTCGAGGACCGTGCCGCTTGCCGGCGCATCTGGATCGGCTTTGAGCTCGCGCAGATCAGCGACGAGCGAAATCATTTCGAGCAGCCGGGGTATGTTCTTTTTCGTCTTCGCGGAAACTTCGACGATCACCGTGTCGCCGCCCCACTCTTCGGGCATGAGTCCGCGCTCAGATAGCTGGCGCTTCACGCGCTCCGGCTCTGCGTCCGGCTTATCGACTTTGTTGACCGCAACGACGATCGGCACATTCGCCGCCCGCGCGTGGGCAATCGCCTCTTCGGTTTGCGGCATCACCCCGTCATCGGCACCCACTACCAGCACGACGATATCGGTTACCTTCGCGCCTCGAGCACGCATCCGCGTGAACGCCTCGTGTCCCGGCGTATCGATGAAAACGATTCGCCGGTCGCCAATATGCGCCTCATATGCACCGATATGCTGTGTGATTCCGCCGGCCTCTCCCGCAGCAACTTCGGTTTCCCGAATGGCATCGAGCAAGCTCGTTTTGCCATGGTCGACGTGGCCCATTACGGTCACCACCGGCGCACGCGGCTGTAGATTTCCCGTGCGCTCTTCCTTAACTTTCTCCTCCTGGACGACCTGCTCTTCAAACGTAACGACCTGCACGACTCCGTTGAACGCTTCAGCGAGGTTCGTCGCCGTTGGCACGTCGAGCGCCTGGTTGATGCTTGCGAAGATGCCGCGGTCGAGAAGCGTCTTGAGCAGGTCCTTGGCGCGAATATCGAGCCGTTCCGCCAGATCCCGCACCGTGATGCCTTCGGTGACCGTGATTTGGCGAGGTTCGCGCTGGACCGGGGCGATCGGCTCGACCTGGGTCGCGCGGCCCGCGCCCACACCCGGACGGGTTCTTACCGGATGGAGCTTCCGCTCGCCTTCGGCAAACCGTTTCTCGATCAGCGGCCGCCCCCGCGTGACGGGCGGCTTTCGCGCGTAGAGAGGCTTGCCAGGTTCCGCCTTCGGGACTCCGGCTGCGCCGCTCCCGCCGGCCCTCGGTCCGCCGGGCCGCTGGGGAAACCTTGATGGAGCAGCTCCAGGGCGTGAGGATCCTGTGCCAACTCGCTGAGGGGCTCCGGGCCGAACCTGTCCTGACGCCTCGGCAGGGCGCGCACCCTGGGGAACGCCTGGACGGGCCTGTCCAGGGCCTCCTGGTCGCGTGGGAAACCTCTGGCCTGCGGCAGGGGCGCCGGCGGGTCTTGCCGCACTCAGGGGAGGGGCCGACGGTCGTGGCGGTGCATGGGGCCCAGGAACCGCTTGCGGAGCGGGAGGACGCACGGGACCTATTGTTCTCGGAGTCGTCGGAGCCCCGGCTGAAGCCAGGGGCGATGTTGCCGCCGGAACCGGCCCAGGCTTCGCGGCCGTGGCATGGTGCGCATGAAGTGGTGCCTGCGGTACTCCAGCCGCCGGAGGTGCTGCCGGACGTGCGGGAGCGACCGGCGCCGCGGAGGGTTGAATGACTCCCGGAGCAACGTCGCTCGGTAGAGTCGGAGGCCTTGGTGTAGCGGTGGAGGCTGCTGGCACCGCAAGTGCCCCTTGCGCAGGTTGACGTGCAGGCGCAGGTGGTTTCGCTGTCGCTCCGGGCGGCGTGGGGGGCCGCGCGGGCTTTGCCTTCGCTGCTACCGCCTTTGCTACCTTGTCGGCTTCGGCCGCAGCTTCTTGCGCGGCGAGGTCGTGAAAGTGTTGCCGCGCCAACTCAGCGTGCTCGACATCGATCGAGCTCGAGTGCGTTTTCTTTTCCGTGACCCCGATCTCGGGCAGGTACTCAATCAGGACCTTGGCCTTGATCTCGAGCTCCCGAGCCAGTTCGTTAATGCGGATTTGCTCTGCCATCCAGCCTCTATCTTTCAGACTTCTGTCGTATCGTTCCGACCCAAGAAATCTACTGCTCAGGTTTTTCGTCCGAAGCCGAAGTTCCTTCGTTCTCGGACTTCTCGGTCGTATCGGCTGCGCGTTCTGTTTCCGACCCCCCGGCTTCGCCGAATGGGTCGGTTTCGGTCCCCCCGGTGGAATCTAATGATTCCGGCGCCGGGAACGGTGCTTCTTGTTCGCTCGTGGACTCTGGTTCGGAGGTTCGCTCCGCGACCGCGTCGGCCTCGCCCTCAACAGGAGCGGCAGCTTGCGCTTCGAGTGGTTCGAAGAAGGCAGCCACAGACTGGTGTATCTTCTCGACCATTTTCTCGCCGATGCCCGGAATTTCAACGAGCTGCTCGGGGGTCATGTCAGCCAGTTTCTCAATCGAGGTGATCCCCGCTGCTTCGAGCTTCTCGATCGTTTTCGGTCCCACGCCCGTCAGCTCGGAAAGCGAAGTACCGGGCGCCGTGAGCGCAGCCATTTGCGCTTCGATCTCACGCCGCTTTTCTTCTTCGCTCTTGATGTCAATGTTCCAGCCGATCAGCTTACTGGCGAGGCGCACGTTCTGCCCCTTCTTTCCGATTGCAAGCGACAGCTGTGTATCCTCGACGATCACTTCGAGCCGTTTTTCTTCCGGATCGACGATCTGTACGCGAGTTACCTTCGCCGGGCTCAGCGCCTTCTGCGCGAACGCCACAGTTTCTTCGCTGTACGGAATAATGTCGATCTTCTCGCCGCGCAGCTCGCGAATGATCGATTGCACACGCATCCCTTTCATCCCGACGCAAGCTCCCACCGGGTCTACATCCTTATCCCGGCTCTCCACCGCGATTTTTGTGCGCTCGCCTGCCTCGCGCGCCACCGCGCGGATCTGCACCGTTCCGTCGTAAATTTCCGGAACCTCCATTTCGAAGAGCCGCTGCACGAGAGCGGGATCGGCGCGCGATACGATGACCTGTGGGCCCTTTGCCGCGCGCTCGACCGCACGGATAGTAACGCGCAGTCGGTCGCCCACGTTGTACGCCTCGAGCCGCGATTGCTCGCGCTTAGGCAACCGCGCTTCGGTCCGCCCCAGGTCCACGATCATGTCCGGGCCTTCCATGCGCTTTGCGATGCTGTTCACCAGTTCGCCGACGCGCGTATGAAATTCGTTATAGATGGTGTCGCGCTCGGCCTCGCGAACTTTCTGCAGGATCACCTGCTTGGCAGTTTGCGCGGCAATTCTTCCGAGCACATCGGTCGGCTTCGGCGCGGTGATTTGCCCGCCCACTTCGATTGCAGGGTTCTGCTTGCGCGCCTCGGTCAGCGAGATTTCGCGCCATGGGTCTGCCACCTCCTCGACCACCATGTGAACTGAAAATACGTCTACCTGGCCGGTTTCCGGATTGAACTTCGAGCGGAGATCTTCCTCCGTACGGTAGTATTTCCGCGCCGCTACCACCATCGCGTCCTCAATGGCCGCCACGATGATCTCGGGTTCAATGTGTTTCTCCCGGCTGATCTGCTCGATGGTCTGGAACAGCAGACTCGCCATATGCGTTTCTCCTCAGATTGGAGCGCTGGGCTTCAATCTCCAGCACTACAGTTCGACCACCAGATTCGCTTTCTTGATCCCAGCGTACGGTACTACGATCTCGCGATCCCCGACCGTCAGCTTCACCGTGCCGTCCAGGTAGCCCGCCAGACGCCCCTCGAGATACTTTTGATTCTCAACCGGCTGATTCAGCCAGACTTTCGCCAGCCGCCCGACGAAGCGCTCGTAATCGGTCGGCCTGATCAGCTTCCTATCAAGGCCTGGCGAGCTGATCTCGAGCACGTAGCTTGGCCCTGGTACTAGATCCTCGACGTCCAGGATCACGCCCAACTGCTCGCTTACGCGCTGGCAATCCGTATGCGTGACACCCAAACCTTCCGGGTTTGCCGGTCCCGGCAGACGATCAATGTAGATCCGCAGAAGCCGCTGCCTGCCGATCTTCCACTCGAGGTCAAATACTTCGAGGCCCAGCGAGCGCGCCACTCGCTCGGCCGCCTCTCGAATCTTTTCAAGGTCCATTCTGTTCTATACAACAAAAAAGTGGGCTCGCGCCCACTGGAACATGCGACCTGTCTCGAAGCAACCCAGTATAATCTTCGCTACCCCTGGAACGCAAGACCGCCGCGTAGGTGGCCAGCAATTTCGCAAACCCCGCCACCGGGAAAAGATAATCGGTTGATTCAGCATGCGTTGCCTTGCTTCGCGAGCCGGAGGGGTTTTTGCAGAGGCTGTCTAGGTGCTAAAACGGTGGGGGCGGGGCCCTTGGCAGGGCCAGAGAGAATAGGAGACGGAGCACTCGCAACGCGCGGGTGCGGAGAGTTCCGATTGTAGGTGGCTTCAGCTGGAATCCGACTGCGGAACAGCGAGAAACTGATCGGCCAGTCTCCGGGCTAGATCGCAAAACCCGAGGGAACACCTTCGGAGGTGGCTGCGAACCTGGCGATGGAAGAACACCAGCGTCAAGGTGAAGGCCAGCACACGAATCATAGTGAGCACGACAAACGCCTGGCTGCGTCGTTGATGCACCGAAGGTTTCTTGAGATGACCGTCGGTGGTGATGGTCTGAAACACTTCGGTGTCGATGACCCAACGGCTCCTGCCTAACTGATGGACGAACACAGCAGGCCTAGCACCCAATTCTAGGTTGCTGGCATAGAAATTGGTCCCTTGTTCGACGATCGTTTCCTTCTGAGCTCGTTTCCGCTCGGCATCGTCTCGGCAAATCCGGATTCGATGCTTTCGCTGCGTGCGCACCGTTTTGACCACAGCGACGCTGCGCTCTGCGACGGGCCAATAGACTTCTGGAGCGTGCCAGAGCTGCAACTCTTGCTGATTATCAGACTGTTGCTCCGGTGCTGGCCCTGCGGTGAGGCGTTGTGCTTCGGCCAGCAATTCGGGCTGATTGTCTTTCAGATTGATGACCCAGTCCAAACCCAAAGCTTCGACCGATCCTACAAACGGCGTCTGTAAGTAGAGCGCATCGGCAACTAAAAGATCGATGAATCGGCGACCCACGCGATCCAGCAGATCCTCTAATAAGGACAATGTGCAGGCGACCTCGGTCTCGCCTTTCTTTTGGAAGCGAATGCCCAAGGGAATGGGAAATGCCGAGCTGACGATGGTCACGGCACAGATGCGGTGATAGTACTGGACGTCTTCGCGCAGTTCCCCGTTGACCATATGTTGGACCTTGCGCTCCATACACTGGTCACAGAAGCGTGCGAAGGAACTGCAGATTTCGATGCCGTCGACAGCAGCGACCACCAGACCTCGCGACCAGTTCGAACGAAACACTCCGTTGCGCTTCAAGCGACGGGCGAGTTCACAGCCCAAATCAAAAATAGCTTCGGGGTCTTGCCGTTCCAGAGCGTAGCCGATGGCATCTTCACTCAGAGGGCCAATGCGTTTGTTCAGAGCACCTTTCTGACATTCCGTTTCGATTCGGTGCAAAGCTGGAAACTGGCAAGCGGCTCCCAGAAAGACGGCGTCAAAAATCTTCTTTCCGTTGTGCCGTGGGGACTGGCGGAGGTCGGGCAAAGCGCCCACCTTGGCGGAGAAACTAAACACCTTATCGAGATAAGTCTCGAACTGGTGGTGGCGCAAGGTTTAACTCTTCTTCTCTTTCTCCCCCTTACGTTGGAGAAAACGGCCCAGATTGATCTGGCAGATGGTGGTGGCGGCTTCCTGGAAACGCCGATGCAGCTCCACCTTGGTACGGGCCTCTTCCGCCAACTCCGCGGGGACGTGAAAGGTCTTCAACTTGCCGTCCAGTAACACGGAAATCTGAAACGCGGAGTGCAATCGTTTTCCATCGGCGCAGTGGCAAGTGGGCTTCCCGCATTTGCGCCGGCGCTCGACAAAGGAACCGGGCAGCATCTCGCGTAAAGCGCCCAAGCTGCGGATCAGCCTGCCACGCAAACCGAGGTCATGATCGGTAGGCATTTCTGCCATTAATAATACTGGCAGAAATAACCAAAGTCAAGGCCTTCGGAAAATTTGCAAAAATGAGACCTCTACCTGGGGGACCGTCAAGAGCCGTGTTTCCAATCATCTATGCGCTAAATTAAAGGCACATTGCGAAATCGCTGCCCAGACGGCCCCAGACGGCCAACTGCTGAGCCTTTCCGGGAAGGTTCCAGTCGACAGAGACCACCTCGGGGCTTGGGCCGGGGCAAACGTGACGAGGTGTCGAATGAGCAGCAAAGTGGACGCACTGTGTAGCCAGGATGGCGATACCATTCCCGTGCTCTTGTGCGGCGCGACTTCGCCCGGGGGGCTAAAGACCAGCCTTATCAGCCGAGCGGGGGAAGCAAGGGCGAGAAACCGAAAAGGAAGATTACCCCGACAATGAGGCTATAGGCTGCCGTGAGCCCAATCACAAGTCTCCTGAACTGTGGCTTTGTGGCACTGACGCCAAAGAGTCTGATGGCGGAAGCAGTCATCAACGTATTCATCGCGAACAGGCCGATCAGAAACATTCCCAGCCCTAAAAAGCCGCGAGCGAGACCGCCCAAGTTTGCTGCCAAAAGAAAAAGAAGCAATTGGCTAGGCGTTTCCGCGCCTAGGCCGTGGATCACCCCAATGAGGAAAATCGACTTGGGGCTGTAGGACTCTTCGGCGGGTCGCGGCGTATTCGCCATGGTCGGGTTGAAGATTCTTGTAATTTTCCACGAGAGCCACCGACAGGCATTGATCAGGATTGAGGCGCGCGACTTTGGAGTATAGGAAGCATTGTTTCGCAGCAATGTGCCCAGTACATAGATGCCAAGCAGGACCAGTGTGCCGCCCACGGCATGCTCGGCCCAACCGTCGACGCGGGCGGGCAACGACCGCTGGAAAAGAATCACGGCACCGCCGAGCAGCGCAATAGTGGCGGCGTGCCCCAGAGCATAGACGAGGCCCATCCGCATCGCCCTTTGCGGAATGGACTCGACGCTCGTGATGTCGGAAATTGCCGCGACATGGTCATAGTCGAAGCCGTGCCGGAACCCCAATACGGCAGCGGAAAGCAGAGCTAATTCCAACGTGTGCGGCACGATCATATTTTCAAGCTAACAGAATTGCTTGTGCAGGATCAAACCATTTGAGCGATTCGCCGATAGGCTCGCTACGTCGGTATTTGTTCTTCTGGTATCGGTGGCCACAAAAAGAACGGGCAGAGCCGCAGGCCCCGCCCGTTCGAGCGATGCAAAATCTTGCAGAGATGGTGTTTTCGCTTAAGTCCAATACAGCCGATTACATTCCGCTGGCTGGACTCATCGAGAGAGAGGAAACGTGGATCGTCTTCGTGTCAGGATCGAGTGTCCCCTTGACGGTCACGTGGTGACCCTCATGACCCGTAATCTTTTCCTGCGGATCGAGGACGTACACGTCTTTGCTGGCTTCATCGTAGAGCGCCAACTTTGCGCCCTTCTGGGAGACGCACTTTTTCGTGCATGCTGCGTCGCCCTTGCTCATCTTTGCTCCACAATTATCGTCCGTGATCACGCCGGTCCATGTTCCGGACTTCCCCTTGCTCATCTGTCCAGCAACTGTGAGGCCGGCAACAAAAAGAAGGGCTACCAAACTCGTCAGCAGACGCTTCACCATAATGTGATTTCCTCCTCAGCGTACGTCCTAGATTTGCAGTGCTCCTGCCCAGGCTCTAACGACGTACTTTGGCATTAATTCATTGGTTTGTCCAGCGCTCGAACTCGTCGCAGCCGCCCACCCCGGTTTGGCCGCGATGCTTCGAGGGCGGGGCGTTGACATGGCGCCCCAAGTGTGCAGAATGGGCTCGCGGTGATGGTTATCCCAACCGACCCTCCGACCCCGTTTCGTCTACGCCCCCATCCGCATCTTTACGAGATCAACACCTGGGCATGGCTCGAAGAGCTGTCGATTCAACTGGGCCGGCCGATTCAACTCGCGGACGTTCCCGATGCGCATTGGGATTCGATTGCGCGGCGTGGATTTGACATCATCTGGTTCATGGGAGTTTGGGAGCGAAGCCCTGAATCACGACGGATCGCTCTGACGGATCATGCGAATTTCCCGCTATACGACCGCGTTTTGCCGGGCTGGCAGCCGAGCGATGTAATTGGTTCACCCTATGCGGTCCTAGACTACGCCCCCGACCCGCGAATCGGCACGTGGGATGGACTCGATCGAGTCCGGCATAAGCTGCGGTCGCGAGGAATGGCTCTATTTCTCGATTTTGTGGGGAACCACACGGCGCTCGATCATCCCTGGACGCGAGACCATCCGGAATTTTACGTCCAGGGCTCGCAGCAAGATTTCCAAACAGAGCCCTCAAGCTTCTATCCCGTCGAAACAAAGAAGGGAACCGTCTTTCTCGCGCTCGCAAGAGATCCCTACTTCCCGCCGTGGAAGGACGTCGTGCAACTAAATCATTTTGAACCACGGATGCGCGCGGCACAACTCGCGGATCTTTCGAGGATTGCTCGCCATTGCGATGGCGTTCGCTGCGATATGGCCATGCTTCAACTGAGTGACATATTTCGAAACATCTGGGGCGATCGGCTGCGCGGCGCCAAGCCACCCGAGAAGGAATTCTGGGCCGAAGCGCATGAGGCGTTGCCTGGACTGATGCTGCTCGCCGAGGCATACTGGGGCACGGAGGCGCGTTTGCTCGAGTTGGGTTTTTCCTTTGCCTATGATAAGGAGCTGTACGACGCCGTGCGCGATATCAAGACTTCAGTCGTACACGCGCGCCTGGCAGCCGAACCGGCGAACCAGAGCCGTCTCGCGCGTTTTCTGGAGAATCATGATGAACTTCCCTGGTCCGCTGGGTTCGGGCCCGAGCGTCTCGCCGCTATAGGGGTGCTGATGGGGACGCTGCCGGGGATGCGTTTCTACTATCAGAGAGAGCTCGAGGGCGGGACGGCCCGGCTCCCGATCACGTTACGAATCGGTGCGGAGGATCGGCCTGACTCCTCCACGACCACGTTCTTCGAGACAATTCTTCGGGTCACGAACGAGGAGGTTTTTCACCAGGGTCACTGGAGCCTGCTTCCCGTGGCGCCTGAAGGTGATGCCACGTCTGGAAACCTGGTTGTGTACGAATGGCGGTCGGAACAGTCGTGGAGTGTCAT
>Ga0209526_10002604_pt1 | contig 12167 bp, 9 predicted proteins | sample JacPinW_OM2H0_M1_FD_188566 | JGI IMG/M metagenome (GOLD analysis project Ga0209526, IMG submission 188566) | Forest soil microbial communities from Algoma, Ontario, Canada - Jack Pine, Ontario site 1_JW_OM2H0_M1 (SPAdes) (version 2) | ecosystem: Environmental > Terrestrial > Soil > Boreal...
TGTCGCCCGACTATCCCAACATTCTCTGCAACTCCGACGATGTGTGCCAGATGGTCGCCGGCGAGGGTCACGCGAACGTAGCCGCATCGACCATGGCCTTGATCCTCAGCGAAAAGTTCGACTTGCGCCGCACGTACTTCCTGATCGCAGGCATTGCGGGGATCGATCCTCACGAGGGCACAACCGGCTCGGCGGCGTGGGCGCGCTATCTGATCGACTACGGCATTTCATGGGAGATCGACGCGCGCGAGATTCCAGGAAGCGCAGCCGATCCGACCACCCCGGTGTGGCCTTATGGATACGCCGCAATCTTCCCCACCGATACGACCAAGCAGCCCTGGAATTCGTTGCCCAGCATCCCCACCCCCTATCACAGCGAGATGTATCAGTTGAACGAACCATTGCTGCAGAAGATCCTCGCCTTGACCAGCAAGGTGGATCTCACGGTCAACGACAATGCGACCGCCCAGGCCTATCGAGCCCGCTATGCCGAGGCGAAGGCCAAGGCCCCGCCGAGCGTCATTCAGTGCGACACGATGGCCGGTGACACCTGGTTTCACGGCATCAAGCTGGGCGAGCGGGCCGCGGCATGGACCACGCTGTGGACGAACGGCAAAGGGACCTATTGCACCACCCAACAGGAGGATAACGCGACATACATGGCCCTTAGCCGCGGGGCCATCTCGGGGCTGGTGGATCTCGACCGCGTTGCCGTGCTGCGGACCGCGTCGAACTTCGACCGTCCCTACCCGGGTGAGTCGGCCTGGCACTCGCTCTGCGGCTGCGGCCCCGAAGGAGGCTCGGGCGGTTTCGTGCCCGCCATCAGCAATCTGTGGGCGGCTTCTGCGCCGTTCATCAGGGATGTCGTGGTCCACTGGGACCAGTGGAAGCACGGCGTCCCGAAGTAGCCTTGCCGGCCGAAATTTGAAATTCTCGGCGGTCGATCCCGGCGAACACGAGGTCGATCGCGCAAGCCCGCGACGGCGCGAGAGCAATCGGCACGCGGTCGAGGAAGCGTCGGCGAATTCTCGCCACTTGCCAAGCGGGGGACCGCGTGAACCGCGTCAGCCCGACGACGATGTGGCGATTGCTCGTGTCGACGCTTTGCCGACCGTCATCGTTTTCAACGCGATCTGAAACATCAGATCGAGCCCGGACATGCTGTCGGCGATGAAACGGTCGAAGACCTGCATCACGGCCGGCGTCAGCTGCACCAATTGCCCGCCGCGGCCGAACAGCTGCACAAAGCCGGCGCGTTCGGCCTCGAGCAAAATACCGCGCACATGGGTCCGCGATACGCCGAACCGCGCGCCGATATCGCTGTAGGAAAGCCGGGTTCGGGAATCGTCCTTCGCGGCGTGTGCCATCTGGATCAGCTTGATCAGGATCATCATGCCGGCATCGCGGCCCATGAACAGCATGATCCCTGGATTGCTCGCCAGAATGTGTGCGGCGCGGCCGAAGAAATCCATCGAGGCCAATCGCTGGGCCAATTGAAACGCCCGATCGCGCTGAACCATCGGCGCGTATCCCGCGTCGGGGAACAGGACATGCAGCGGCAGATAATGCGCGGCCAGCCAGTCCAGATCCTGGTCAATCATCCGCTCGGTGGGGGTGAGGATTCGCACGCGGCGGTCCTCTTTCGACGGGACCATTTCAATAAACCCGCTGTGCACCAGGCGAGCAACCAGAGCCTCCACCCGGCGAGGACTCGACAGCCCGAATTGGACCATCGATTCCTTGAGCCGGCTCAAGGTCGGCCATGTCGACCGATCGGCCTCGTCGTAACGCGCGTGCATGCACACGACGATGCCGAAGGTCACGTAGCGCCCGGCTTCAAGCAGCAGCCGAGTCAGGAACGCATCCCCCTCGTACAGCGCGAGCACCGCGTCCACGAAAGGCCAGAATCTCGTCGATGAGCGATATCTGACGTCGGCGAACGGGCGATTGGAATCGTGCATCAACTTCCATCCAGCAGGCGCGCGCGATGGGGTCAGGGCGCCTGCCCCAAATCTGAACATGCTGACGACGGTGAAGCGGTCGCGCCGGCGATCCGTCCACAGTGTGCTGGCGGCCAGCAGTCCCCAGCTGGCTCCCGGCGAAAGAGCTATAAGGCGCCGCCGAAATCACAATGCCGAGAGCTTTTTTTGCGGCGGCTTGACACACATGACACACCTGCCATTGCCCAATTCGTGTACTCGGCCTCACCCCGTTGCGGGCCAAGCGGCTCCTCGCCGCAATAATGGTCCGCGACAGTGTGAACGTCGTCCGCTGCAATCGCTGCTGCGTTGCGCGAGCGACCGCGCGTCATTCCAAAATCGTCCGTGACGCCATCACGGCCGATCGGCCTGCCGCTTGGTTGCTCACTTTTGAAAAATAACCTGTATCTATTTCTCTGACGTCAAAAAAATAATTTTTACATATCTCTTCGGAGCGAGCCGCGCGCGGCTCTCGTTCTTTATGAATTCTCTATAACGAACAACTCCGCTTCATCCTGAGTTTCTATGGCGTTTTGACTATGTTGGCTGCGGCGGCGTGCAGCCGACGGTATGAATTTTGCTACGTGCGACCGGGTGCGAGCGGGATGACAGCGGCCAGCAACCTCGCGCGAAGAGAAATATAGATGAGCTTTCGTAGCGTTAAAAATAAGTTGGTCCCCGAGCGGTTAGTCAGCCGCGAGGCTATATTCGCGACGCTCGCCTCGATCGCGATAGCGCTTACCGGACTAGGCAGCGCTCCCGCGCGTGCGGAAAATCCGGACATCACGAGCCGGCGCGCTTCCGAGCGAACCGATTTCACCAACGACGAGATCAAGGACGGCTTCTTCAAGATCGCGTTCAACGCCGAATTGCAGCTCGGCGCGCCGGCGGAACGCGTTCGCAAGTTCGATGAACCGGTCAGGATATTCGTGCTCAACAAGGGTTTGCCCGATCGCCGTTCCGAGATCGCCGCGATCGTCGACGACATTCGCACGCGTGTGAACCATCTCGATGTGGCCATCACGAACGATCGCAACGCCGCCAATTTCACCGTTTCGCTGGTCGCGGAGCGCGATCTGAAGCGGACGATTCGCGCGCGTTACGGACACGAAAAGGCGAACCAAATCGAACGATCGCTTAGCCCGCAATGTCTGTCCGGTATCGGCAAGGACCAACTGTTTCGCATCCGGCGGGCCGAGGTGATCCTGCCGGTCGATGCCGGAGAATTCGCGTTTTACGATTGTGCTTATGAAGAGCTGCTGCAAGCGCTCGGCGCGATCAATGACGACCGCTCCGTCCCCTGGACCATGTTCAACGACGAAGTCCAGATGGGCTTCTTCGACGTCTACGACCAGTATCTTCTCAACATTCTCTATGACCCGCGCGTTCGCCCGGGCATGACCAAGGAAGAGGTCAGCGCGATCTTTCCGGAAATCCTGCCGACCGTGCGAGGATGGGTGAACAACGCCGGTTCGGCGCGCCACGCAGACGCGCCTGACGCAAGCCCGACAGCCGCGATGACTGCCGCCTTGCGCCGGTCAATGAGCCCGCAAACTGCCCGCGAAAACTCGGCGAACTAGAAACCTTCGCGAATCAGCGATACTTCGCCGCGTGCGACTTGGTCTTTGCAGACGACGAGGAATATTCCGTAATCGCGAAGTCCGTCGGTCGAGCGGTCCGCGTCTGATTGGTCACGACCTGACTGGAGTGGCCGTATTTCGAGGCCGCGCTGGTCGCGCCTCCCCCGGCTTGCGCGGGTGTGAAAAGCGCTGCGGAGAGAATTGCGACTGTTCCAGCGACGGCAGCAAGGCATTTCGACATGGTAGCCTCCATTCGATTCGAGACAACTCAACCGAACAGGCTTTGATGTTTCCTAATCGACGGCTCGCTTCGGCGTCGTGCTGTCCCTCTCAGGTGAGGATGATCCCAAGTTCCGGAAAGCGCAAGAATCAATCGCTAAATGCACGAAAGATCAGCAGGATGATCCATCGACAAAAAAATCGTCAACTTCAATAACTTCCATAGGCTACATCGGTTGGCGATGCACAAATTCCGAGCGCTGGCGGAGACTTCGAAGCAGCTGATCGCTTTTTGAGAGCAACCGCATCGCCGAGGCCGGACTGGCGGGCTCAAGCGGCCTCGCAGCCGACAGCGAGAACTTAACCCTAATTCGGTTTCTTCGTGGTCTTCGCCGGTTCAGGCTGGCGGGCGATGCCCCACGGATCGAACTTCTTGTCGGGCTCCGGGATACGCTCAAGCGCGGCCTTGTAAGCCTTCTCGTCTACCTTCGGATGGTTTTCAACGGGAGGGCCAGCATACCCGCCGCTGCCCGGCCGTTTGTTGAGGCCCTGAGAATACGCAGGCAGCGCGAGCGATGAAACGATCGTCGCAGCGACGACAAGAGTTTTGATCGCTTTCGTTGCGCCGATCATGTGTCTCTCCTCATCTGGGAAATCCTGTTGAGCCGAAGGCGTGCGAACGTCATGCCATGCACCTCGCATCTGGCAACAATAAGCCCCTGCAATCGTTTGGCGTGTCAGGGATTTGCGGCATGCACGCCAAGTCGTCTGGCAGTCTGCAGCGTCTGGAATGCAATCCTTGCATGCACCGCAGCATGAAAAGGTAAGTGCAGCTTACCTTTAATAGCCGGGATTGATATAAACCGGCCGTGATCCATATAAATAAAATAACCTCTTGCGGTTGCAGCACTATCAGAGATACCTTTTTGAGCAAGCTGATGCGGGATTGTGCCATGCGCACCAACGTTGAATTGCGAGCGGATCTGGCGAAAAAACCTAGTCCAATTCCCTTCTGGACCGGCGGGGTGATTGTTCGCTCGATTTTTCTGATCGTCATGACCGTGATCGCCGCTCGTGTCGCCAGCCCTCAAGTCGAAAATCTTCGTTCCGTGCTCGAGACACCCAGCGATCTCTTGCGCGTGGGGTTAGGTTTCACAGTTTGCTTGTGGCTCATCGCCAACGTTTTCATTTTGCCCAAAGACATTGAGGCGTATCGGACTTGGTTTTATCTCGGTCCGGCAATCTTGCCGCTGTCATTGCTCTGCGCTTACGTCGCCTGGTGAATCCGGCCTCTCGCTGAACTTTCCAACTTCAGATCTAGCCTCAATCTCCGGTGTTCGGACTGCTGCCTTCAGATATTGGGAGGAGTTAGAACGACGACTTCTCCCATCGCGCATTCGCGCCAGACCGGCGTGGTGCAGGTCGCCGGCCAGCCGCCGCCGAGCGCAAAGAACAGCGCGGCGGTATCAGTGAGACGATTGGCCTCGGTTTGCACGCGGATCACGGCGGCGGTCAGATAGGTCTGCTGCGCATTGAGCACCGCGAGTTGGTTGACCTGCCCGGCATTGAGCTGACTCTGGACCACGTCGAGGCTTGCCTTCGCCGTCTCTTCGGCGTGTACCGCGGCCCTCATGGCGCGCGCATCGGCTTGCAGGGCGCGCAGCGCGTCCGCGACGTTCTGGAATGCGGTGATGACGGTCGAGCGATAGAGCGCTTCGGCCTGCTCCAGCGTGGCCTCGGCCGCCTTCTGCCGGTGATAGAGAGTAAAACCATCGAAGATCGGCGCGGTCGCACTGGCTGCGAGCGTATAGAAACCGGTGCCCGGTGCGAAGGCCGTTGCAAAGTTGAAGGCGGCAGACCCGCCGTTGGCCGAGAGCACGAGGTTGGGAAGCCGCGCCGCAATCGACACGCCAACCAGAGCGCTCGCCGAATGCATGTTAGCTTCCGCCGCCCGGACGTCGGGCCGCTGATCGACCAGTTTGCTCGGCAGGCTGATCGGCAGATTGGCGGGCAATTTGAGATGGGCGAGATCGAATTTTTGGGCGACCTCGTCGGCCGCATATTGCCCGGCCAGCGCCGTCAGCAAATCGCGTTGCACCGACAGCTGCTTTTCAAGCGGCGGCAGCAGCTGTTCGGCCGCCGCGAGCGCTGCTTCCTGCGCCAGCACGTCCGCGCGCGCCGCCTGACCGAGGCCGAACTGACGCTTTAGAATTTCGAGCAGGTTGCGCTCGATCGCGATGATGCGCTGGGTCGCGGCGATCTGGCCGCGAAGCGATGCTTCCTGGATCGCCGCCGTCACGACGTTGCTGGTTAGCGCCAGATAGGCGGCCTCGAGCTGGAACAATTGCTGCTCCGCGACGGCATCAAGGCTCTCGGAGGCCCGGACGTTGGCGCCCCAGATATCCGGCACGAACGCCACCGTCAGCTGATTGGTCACGAGTGAGAATTCGGTCTGCGGTCCCTCGGTAGGAATAGACGGCACCTGGCCGGGATTGGCCACAAGGACGCTCGAGGACGTCGAATTGCCGGTGACTTGCGGAAAGAACAATCCGCGCTGCGCCAGTGCGTTATATTTCGCGACCTTGATCGCAGCCTCGGCGGCTTGCAGATTCGGGTTATGATCGACCGACTGCTTTACGAGCTCATTGAGCAGCGGGGATTTGAACGCCGACCACCAGCGTGCCGACACGTCCGCCCCGGAGACAAAGTGCTGACCGGCGACGCGAGGCCCGCCGCGCCCGGGATCGGGCGAGGCAAGCTTTCCCGGCACATAACCGTCGACGTCAGGTGCCGCCGCCGGACTGAAATTGGGCCCTACCGCACAGCCGGAAACAGCCAATGACAGGATCGTCAGTATCGTGACACCAGCAACCGCGCGACGGTTGCGGCCCGAAGCGTCCCGACATCGCGCGGCGAGCGGCGCCTGAGGACCAATTCGCCCTGGACACAACATGATTGAATCCCCCAGCACGCCCGACATGTCCAACTAGCCTTCCGAACCGCCCCCGGCCGCCGCAACCGCTTCGCCGCCGCTCTCAGGTTCAGGTGCCCTGTCTCGCGAGAGAAATATCTTTCTAAGCGCGGGGGCGACCACGAGCAGCAGCAGAGGTCCAATGAACATACCGCCAACGACGACGGTTGCCAAAGGGCGCTGGACCTGGCTGCCAATGCCATGGGAAATCGCCGCCGGAAACAATCCGACGCCCGCGGAGAGTGCCGTCATCAGCATCGGCCGCATCCGTTGCTCGGCACCGTGGAACACGGCCTCGGCGATGTCCATGCCCTGCACCCGCAGTTCGCGGAAATAGGTGATGTTGAGAATGCCGTCCATCACGGCGACGCCGAACAGCGAGATGAAGCCGATCGCGGCCGAAACGCTGAAATCGAGACCAGCGAGATAAAGCGCGATCAGGCCACCGCCGATCGCAAACGGGATGCCGGCAACAGCCAACAGGCTATCACGCAGCGAATTGAACAGGCCATAGAGCAAGACCATGATCAACAGCAGCGTGATGGGAACAACGATCATAAGACGCTGCTTTGCATTCTGCAGGTCATCGAACTCGCCAGCCCAAAGGATCTGGAATCCGTTCGGAAGCTTGATGGCTTTTGCGACGCGCTCCTGGGCTTCCGCAACCGTGCTGCCGAGATCGCGGCCGCGGACGCTGAATTTGATCGGAATGTAGCGCTGACTGCGCTCGCGATAGATAAAGGATGCTCCCGTGTCCAGCGAGATATCCGCGATTTCACTAAGCGGGACGTACGCGTTTGTCCCCGAAGGGGTCGAATAGGCGACCTTGACGGTGCGGACCGCGTCAATGCTGGCGCGATATTTGGGATCGAGCCTGACGGCCAGGCTGAACTGCCGGTCGCCTTCGAGCACGGTCGTCGCGGTGGTACCGCCCAGCGCCGCCTGGACGACGGTGTTGACGTCGCCGGTATTCAAGCCGTAACGCGCGGCTTTGTCGCGATCGACCTTGATGTTGAGATTGGGTTGCCCGAGCAAGTGAAATATTCCGAGGTCTGCGACGCCCTGGACTTTCGCCATCTCGGCCATCACCTGGGTTGCAAGCCCCTCCAATATCTGAAGATTCGGTCCGACAATCTTGACCGAATTGGCGCCCTTCACCCCCGACAGCGCCTCCTCGACATTGTCCTGGATATATTGCGAGAAGTTGAACCCGACGCCGGGCAGTTCCTCGGCGAACTCCTTCTGCAATTCTTCGGTCAGCTGTTCCTTGGTCAGATTTGCGGGCCATTCGTCGAACGGTTTGAGCGGTGCAAACAGCTCGACATTGGAGAACGGCGAAGCGTCGCTGCCGTTATCGGGGCGGCCGTGCTGGGATACAACCGTGAGAACCTCGGGATGCCGCAACAAGATCTCGCGCATCCTGCGCGTCGCCTCGGTGCCCGAATCGAGCGAGATGGTGGGCGGCATTGCCGCCCTGATCCACAAATTGCCCTCCTCGAGCGCCGGCAGAAATTCACTGCCGAGCCTGGATGCCGCTAAAAAGCTCAAAGCCATGAAGGCGACACCAATGATGACGGCGATCGTCAGGTTGTTGAGCGCCCAGCGAAGCACCGGCGTGTACGTCTTGCGCAACGCCCGCACGATCACCGTTTCAACCTCCTCGATGTGCCGGGGAAGCAGCAGCGAAGCCAGCACCGGCGTTACCGCGAAGGTCGAGAGCAGCGCGCCCGCAAGGGCATAGCCGTAGGTGCGCGCCATCGGCCCGAAGATTTGCCCTTCCACACCCGTCATCGTGAACAGCGGCACGAAAGCGGTCACCGTGATCGCGGCGGTAAAGAACACGGCCTTGTCGACTTGCAGCGCGCTGGCGAAGATGATGCGCAGCCGCTCCGTCCACCGCTGGCTCGCGGTGGTGGGGCCGTGTGCCGATGTCGGATCTTCTCCCCAATACCCTTCGGCAAGATGTTGAAGCAGCGCTTGCCGATGCTCCGGCGTAGACTGGAAGTTCCGATAGATGTTTTCCATCATGATGACAGCGGAATCGACGATGATGCCGAAATCGACAGCGCCGAGCGACAGAAGGTTCGCGTCTTCCCCGCGCAAGACCAGGATGATGATGGCGAAGAAGAGCGCGAACGGAATGTTCGCGCCGACGATGATGGCGCTCCTGAGATCGCCCAGGAAAACCCATTGAATGAGGAAGACCAAGAGACAGCCGAAGATCAGATTGTGCAGCACGGTGTGGGTGGTGACGCCGACCAGCGAGCTGCGATCGTAATAGGAAACGATCTTGACCCCGGGCGGCAGGCTGCCATCGGTATTGAGCTTCTCGACCGCAGCCTGAACCTTCGGAATGATATCGTTGGTATGCTGGGTCCGCCCCATCACGACAATCGCGGCCGCAATATCGTCCTCGTGATCTCTGCCGCCGATGCCGAGCCGTGGCACATAACCGACCGAGACAGTAGCGACATTCTTGACCTGGATCGGAAGTCCGCCCGACTGGGTCAGCACGACGTTCTCGATATCGTCGACCTTATAGCCTTTGGTGACGTCGTCCGCGCCGCCACTATCGACCAGCCCGATACCGCGAATATTGACTGATTGCTGTCCGATCGTGATCTCGCGGCCTCCAACATTGATGTTGGCGTTGGCGAGCGCGGCGATCAGTTGAGGCACGGTGATGTTATACACTTCCAGCTTTTCAAGGTCCGCATTGACAATGAACTGCTTGGTGGTTCCGCCCCAGGAATTGATCTGCACCACGCCGGGTATCGTCAGCAGACGGCGCGTGACAACGTAGTCCTGAAGCGTCCGCAGATTGGTAAGCCCGAAGTGCGGAGGTCCGACGAGTTGATAACGGTAGATTTCGCCGACCAGGCTGGACTGTTGAATCTGCGGAACCTGAGCGCCGGGCAGATTGACGTTTTGTTGCAGGCTGATCGACGCTTGCGAGAGCGCGAAGTAGAAGTCGACGCCGTAGGCGAACGTCACTCGAACAAACGACAAGCCGTAGAAGGACGTCGAGCGGATATTGACGACGCCAGGCGTCGGATACAGGCCGACCTCCATGGGAATGGTATAATATTTCTCCATCTCCTCGGCCGACAGGCCCGCGGCCTGCGCCGTGATTTCGAGAATGACGGGAGCGGGATTCGGATAGGCTTCGATATTCAGCCGCGAAAATGCAACCAGCCCGGCCGCGCAGAATACCGCTAGACCCAGCACAATGATCGCGCTGCGCGTCAGGCCGAACACTAGTAGAGACTTAATCAAGTGACCTCGCCGTGTGTATTTGGATTAACGAGCGCCAGCGCCGTTCAGCCGGCATCGCCCAGCAACAGCTTGTTGCTCAAAAATACCGCACCGTCCGTGACGACGGTTTCTCCAGGCTGAAGGCCTTCCACGATCTGGGTCCAGCCATCCTGCTGCAAGCCGGTCTTGACGGTTCGCTTGGTGAAGCGGCGGCTGTCGCCGGTGACCCACACCGTCATCGTTCCATCGCCTTCCCTGACCACGCCCTCGGCAGGCACGGCGAGCGAACTGACAGGGTCTCCGACGCGAATGACAAAACTTGCATACATCCCCGATCGCAGCAGATGATCGGGATCGTCGATTTCCGAGCGAACCAGCTGTCGACGGGTGTTCGGGTCGATCATCGATCCGACCGTCGTGACGTGCCCTTTGAAGACCTTGCCGGGATATGCGGGTACCTTGACCTCAACTTCCTGGCCGACCTTGTAGGCAGGCACATCGGTCTCGATCACATTCGCCAACATCCACATCGTCGACAAATCAGCGACCTGGAACGGCGCAGGCGGGGTGCCGGGCTGGGTCAGGAATCCCGGCGCCGCGTTGCGCGTGACGATCTTTCCGGAAATCGGACTAGGCACCAGCAGAGTGGAATCGACCTTCCGTTGCGCAAGTATCTGGTCGACCTCGTCGTCGGTCTTGCCGAAGATGCGGACCGCATTTCTTGCAGCCTTGAAGTTGCCTTCCGCGGTTTGTTCGTCCGACGTCGACTGATCGACGTCTTTCTGGGCGCTACCTCCGGTCTTCAACAACATCGTCACCCGCGCCAGCGTGCGTTTTTGCAATTCGAGCACACCAGAACTAGCGAGGAGATTTGACTCAGCCTGCAGCAGATCGGGGCTGTCGATCGTAAACAGCACATCGCCCTGCTTGACCTCGTCGCCGAGATTGTAAAATGCCTTCAGTATTTTGCCCGGATACTGGGAAAATACCTGGACCAGCAGGTTTTCGTTGAAGTCGATGGTACCGACAGCGGTCTTGACAATCACAAAATCGCGCGGGCCAACCGGAGCGATTTTGAGCGTGCCGGCCTGCTTTTCCGTCAGGTCGACAATCGGAGAATCGGCGAGTTTACCTGATCCGGGCTGGTCCGTGGCGGTAGACGCGGTCAGCTCCTTTCGCTGGGCTTGAACGTCGGCAAGCCCAATGAAACCCTTGCTCCATAACAGCGCGGCTCCGCCGATCACAATCAAAGCAAGAAAAACCGCTCGAGACCGTCTCGACAGGTTTTGGAACACATTCACGTTGACTACCCCCAGCGATGGACGGCTACTTGGCTAACAACCCCTCATCCTTCGATTAGGTTTGTTATGTTGCGATACAGCATTGAACTTACATCAGGCTTACGTGTCTTAAAAACCGCACATGAGTCCAAGAGTGATTTGCACTGAAAGTCATATAGTGAAAATAGCCAAAGCCATGAAAACAGCGGATTTGCTCAGACATTCTGCCGTTGCCCCCGGCGTGGGCAGCGAGTTGCCGAAGATACGGACAAATGCGGTCGGGGGCTTTCCCGTGGGCGTTGCAGAGACTAAGCCGCTGCGATCTTTCGCGCATCAGACGTGAATGATGGGATCACCGCCGTAAAGGCATGGCCCTTCTCCCGCATGCTGTTGCACCTTCCACCGCTTTCGCGGCTCCGCTGGCGCTACGCATCTTCACGGGATACAAAGAAAAGGTCGGTTGGCATAGGTGCAACGTAGGCGCGTCTAATTCGCGGGACCGCGCCACATTGGAGATTTCGGGCCGCCGTAGTAGCGCATCGGTGCAAGCTGCGCCGGCTGTTGCGGTACTAGTTGCGCACGTCTTTCATAAACGGAGCTACTCACGTGCAGACGCCCCTTGTGAGCCTTCGCGGAAGCGTCGCCGCAGAGCCCGGCGGTCAGGATCGTGACAGCTAGCGTAACGAATCCGATCCGCACAGCCTCGTAGGTCATATCAGCCTCCTTCAAAGAAACCTGCACACACCTCCCGGCCTGACCACGTTCCTCTTTCACAGAGTGCCGCCTCATCCCAGGCGCCGCTATCAGCTCCGGCGAACCGTCAATACTTCGCAACGACGGGACCGCCGAAGTTGAATTTGTAGTCGAAGCCGATCGTCACGAC
>Ga0209526_10002605_pt1 | contig 12162 bp, 11 predicted proteins | sample JacPinW_OM2H0_M1_FD_188566 | JGI IMG/M metagenome (GOLD analysis project Ga0209526, IMG submission 188566) | Forest soil microbial communities from Algoma, Ontario, Canada - Jack Pine, Ontario site 1_JW_OM2H0_M1 (SPAdes) (version 2) | ecosystem: Environmental > Terrestrial > Soil > Boreal...
TTGACGGGAACTGGGGGGTTCACGCCATCATCAAAAAGAGCCTTTTCGCTGGCGCAGTCGCATAGTCGAAGGCAGCCTATATGCTTGTGGGACCCGCTGAGTATTCTCTCAGCTGCTGTAGCAAGAATTCTCCCGGCCTGGGCAAACAGCCGCGCCGAAAAATTGATCTACAATGCAAGCTGCCAGGACGAAATCGCGCAAAATAAACACTGTGTTCCAGCGGCATTACCCGGCTTCGGCGGTACTACGAACCTCTCCGCCACTCCCGCCACCCCCAGGGCGCCCGGCCAGTCCCTCACGGGCTTGCACTTGCTCATCGCACGCCATCTTGCGCCTTGGCCCTGCCTCTCTCCCATTCAGTAACAAGGTCCGCCGAATTGACGACCAAACCGATGTGGAGCGACACCATCGCCAGGGCCGCGGTTTCGAGCGAATCGTCGGTCCCGCGCACCAGGTCGCGCGCAACGATCACACGGTAATTGTGGTTGCTGGCATCGAATGCCGTATTGAGCACGCAGCAATCCGTAAACCCGCCATTGAGCACGACAATCTCGATGCGCATGTTGCGGAGAAGAAAGTCGAGGTCGGTTGGATAGAAGGCCGAGAGCCGCTTCTTGGTCGCGACTAGCAGATCCTGAGGCTCAACGCGCGTGACAAATTCGGTCCAAGGCGAGCCTTCGATCGCGTGTGCATCGCTGTTCGGGATGGCCCCTACATAAAGGGGGAAGGTGCGCCGCCAAGCCGCGCTGATGCCCTTGATATCGTCCACCCCGCCACGCCGCAGGGCCGAGCGCACATGGATGATGGGGATGCCGAGCGCGCGCACCCGGTCGTGAAAGGCATCGATCGGCGCGACGATGTCGCGCGCGCGGGGCGCAGGGCATGGGCACTCGGGCGAGGGGTCGAGATGGCCGCGATGCATGTCGATCGATACCACCGCGGTGCGGCCCGCGTCGAGATAGTCGTCGAACCCGGATGCAATATCGCGCGGCTCGCCGTAGACGTGGATGCGCATGGTCACGACCCTAGGCCAAGGTCCTGGTCATCGCCGCTCCTCGCGCACATGCGGCAGGCCGAGGGCACCCGGCTCGCCAAGAGCGCCGCGCTGCCTTGCGCCGACCCATACCATGACGGCGATCGTCGCCAAATACGGCGTCATGAGCACGAGATATTGCGGCACGCGGATCCCGGCCGCGGCGATGCGTGGGACCACCTCCTCGATGCACCCGAACAGGAGGGCGCCGGCGAGCGCGGGCCACGGCGCCCAGCGCGCAAAAACGACGAGCGCAACGGCGATCCACCCGCGCCCACCCACCATGCCAGTCACCCACAGCTTGACACTCACGATCGAGATGTAGGCGCCCGCGAGCCCGACCAGGGATGATCCAACGACGACCGCGCCGAAACGATAGAGCGAGACATGCGCTCCGGCGGCATCCGCGGCGGCCGGATTTTCGCCGACCGCCCGCAAATTCAACCCTACGATGGAATAACGGAACGTGAGATGGACCCCGAGAAAGATCAGGATCGCGATGTAGACGACCGCATCCTGGACAAACAGGATGCGGCCGATGACCGGGATTTCAGACAACGGCCAAAACGTCAGCTTGCCGAGCCCAGCGATCGGCTTGTTCTGCCAGTGGGCCACGTTGCCGATCAGGCCGGTCAGTCCCTGGCAGAAGAATACGACGGAAAGACCGGCGATCACCTGGTTGACCCGCAGCACGACCACGAGCGTTGCAAACAGCACCGACACCACGCTCGCGGCCATCACTCCGACCAGAAGCGCAACCGCGGGGTGGCCAGCCAACGTCAGATAGCTTCCGATGCCGGCGAGCGCACCCACCAGCATCAGACCTTCGGCGGTAAGATTGAGCACGCCCGATTTCTCGGAAATGATCAAGCCGAGCGCGGCGAGCGCGTAAGGGATCGCCGTGATTGGGACGTTCGCGGCCCAGTTGACCAAGAATTCCAGCACGGCTTCCTCAATGCGTCCAACTGATGCGGTGACGAATGAAAAATTCGGAGGAAGCGACCGCGATTACTATGATGGCCTGGATCAGTTGCACCATCGTGAAGGGGATTTGGTAAAACACCTGGAGCGTCTGGCCCGTTACGTAGAGGACCGCCACCAGAAACCCCACGATCGTCACAATGACCGGATCATTGCGCGACAGAAACGCGATCAGGACGCCGGAAAACACGTAGCCATTGAAAAAGGATTGCGTCAGGCGACCTTCCTGACCGGCAATGTTGATGAATCCGGAAAGCCCTGCGGCGGCTCCTGAGGCGGCAACGGCGCCGATCGTGACGGCTTGGATCGGAACGCCGAGCACCTTCGCCATACCGGGGTTGGCGCTGAGGAAGCGCATGTAGAAACCAACGCGGCTCAAATGCACGAGCCAACCGGCCAGGACGACCATCGCGATCGCGATGGCAAGCCCGCTGTTGATTCCCGGAGCAATATCCGGCAGCCGCTCGAACGGGCGCAGCGGGGTGGATTGCGGAAACGCGGTCTTGGAATCCTGCCAGGCGCCATAGAGCAGATGGAAGAGGAAATACGTCGCCACGTAGTTGAGAAGCAGCGTGGCGATGATCTCGTTCACGCGAAAGCGAATTTTCAGTGATATTGCCAACAGGACCCACAGCAGTCCGCCCGCCGCCGCGGCCAGGCCCATGATGATGAGCCGCATCGATACCGGCCCGACCGCGTAGAGCGACACGCCGGTGGCGGCGATGCCGCCGAATATCATCTGGCCTTCGAGTCCCAGATTCCAGAACCCGATCCGGAAGGCGAGGCTGGCACCCAGCCCCACCAGTATCAGCGGCGCGGCCTGGACCAGCACGGCACGGAGGCTGTCGGCGTTGAGCGTTCCTGCGAGCTCTTCGGCGAGCGTACGAGGTGCGATGCCAGCCAAGGCGAGCACGCCGAGCGAAAGCGCTAACCCGATCACCAGCGAGCCAGCCAGGAAGCCAGATTGTTTCCACGGCGACAGTCGCTGGCGCATGTCGAGGGTGAGACGGCCAAAGCGACGGCGAGGGGGCCCGCGCGCGGGCGGCGATTTCTCCTGGCCCGCCATCGCTCCGGGATCAAGCATGGTCCACCATGGCGCGGCCGATCGCTTGGCGGTCGGCCGGTCGCTCAAACTCGGCAGCGATCCGTCCGCGCGTCATCACGCCGATGCGGTCGGACAGAGCAAGAATTTCGTCGAGATCCTCGCTGATGAGCAGGACACCGGCGCCCCGATCACGGGCAGCGATCAAACGCTCGTGGACCGCGGCGCAGGCACGGGCATCGAGTCCGCGGCTCGGGCTATGCGCGACCACGACGGCCGGCTGGCGGCTGAACTCGCGCGCAATCACCAGCTTCTGGGCATTACCGCCGGACAGCAACGCCGCTCTCTGGTTCACGCTACGTACGCCCTGCACGTCGAAGGCAATAACGGCTTCGGCCGCATCACGCCGCATGGCGGCGCGATCGATCAGGGCGGTGGAGCCGTAGCGGCTGGAACGGATGTTGGCGACCGCGAAATTCTCGGCAATCGAAAGACTGCCGGCCAGCGCATGGGCGTACCGGTCGGCCGGAATGGCGGCAAGGGAGGCGACGCGGCGAGAGGAATTTTCGACAACATCACCGGCCCCCTCGATCCAGATCTGGCCGGAGAGCGGCTTACGCGCGCCGATCAGCGCTTCCGCAAGCTCGGCCTGACCATTGCCGCTCACGCCCGCGACTCCATAGATCTCGCCACTGCGCACGAACAAGCTCAAATCGGACACGGCGATCCGGCCATCGACGCGTGCGCAGGTCAGTGCGCCCACCTTGAGGCGCGTCTCCCCATATCCGCGTTCGGCACGCGGTGGCAGGCGCACGGTCTGGCCGACGGTCAACACGGTCAACTCGGCAGCGGTCGCGGTACGCGGATCGAGTCTCGCCACCGTCCGACCGCTGCGCATGATGGTGACGGCGTTGGCGCAGCGTTTGACCTCGTGCAGCTTGTGGGTCACCAGCACAACTGCCGTTCCGGTGCGCGCGAGCCGGCCGATCGTCTCCAACAGCCGCTCAGCTTCGGAGTCGGTCAGCACCGCAGTCGGCTCGTCCAGAATGAGGATGCGCACACCCCCGATCAACACCTTGACGATCTCTACGTATTGCTGCTCGGCGAGGGACAGGGTCTCGACGCGTCGCGCGGGGTCGATGTCGAAACCGAGTTCATCCGCCTGACGGCGGATGGCAGCGCGAATTTCCTCAATCCCGGAACGGTAACGCGAGCGGCGATTGGCGAGCAGAATGTTCTCCGCAACCGTGAACGGCTTCACCAGCTTGAAGTGCTGGTGAACCATGCCGATGCTGCGCCGCCGCGCTTCCGCGGGCCCGGACAACGACACTGGCTGGCCTTCGATGACGATGATGCCGGCGTCCGGCGCATACAGACCAGCGGCAACGTTCATCAGCGACGATTTGCCGGCTCCATTCTCGCCCAATAGCGCGTGAACTTCGCCGGCCCGAGCCGCAAAGTCGGCGCCATCGAGAGCGATGGCGCCGTCAAACGATTTGCGAATCCCGGCAAGTTTAAGCGCCACAGTCATGAGCGACGGCGATTCGTAACTATTTCTGGGTAATCACTCCCGGAACATACCAGTCCATCTTCCAGAGACCAGCGTCATCAAGACTCTTGCCCGCGGCGACCCGCTCCATACCTGCGGTATCCTTGAGTGGGCCGGCGTAGACGTGCTTGCCGCCGATGATCGCCTCGCGCTCCGCCATGACCTTGTCGATCGCTTCCTTGGGGACGACGGGGTTGCAGCATGCGATGTCGGTGCCGCCGTCCTTGATGCCCGGGAAAGCACCATAAGGGCTCGGTTCCCAGTTTCCTGCCGCGACCTTCTTCAAGGTCGGGATGAGATGCTTGTCCCAGGTCCATACGGACGAGCACAGAGTCGCTTTCGGGGCGAACTCGCGCAGGTCGCGGTGATGTCCGGTGCCATAGATGCCGCGCTCCTGCGCGACGATCTGCGGTGTCGGCGTATCGACATGCTGGCCGATCGCGTCGATCCCCTGGTCGGCCAATGCTAGCGCGGCTGCCCGCTCCTTCACGGGATCGTTCCAAGAGCCGGTGAAGATGACGGTAACGGTCGCGTTGGGGTTCATCTTCAGCGCGCCAAGCTCGTAGGCGTTGATCGTCCAATTGACCGGGCCGATCGGGTGCGCTGCCACAAAGCCGAGCTTGCCGGTCTTGGAGACCGCGCCGGCAACCATCCCGCACAGATATTGGCTTTCATAGGTGCGGCCGTAGAAGGACTCGAGATTGGGCCCGTTGGTGGTTCCTGATGCATTCAGGAAAGCCACCTTGGGATATTTCTCGGCAAGTTCCTTGAACGTATCGGAATAGCCGAACGCGGTCCCGATGATGACGTTGTACCCCCGCTGGATGAAGCGCTCGGCGGCGGGCCGGATCTGACCTGCCACCTCCGGCACGTTCTCGACGTACGGAATTTGCATGTTGAGGGCGGCTTCAATCTTCGGACGCGCTTCATCGAAAGCCTGAGTCCATCCGCCGTCAGTCTTTTCCGCGAAATACAGGAAGGCGACTTTGGCAGGACCAGGAAGGGTGAAAGCAGCGAAGGCATAGGCGGCGGTGCCGCAGACGATCGCGGCGGCGAGCGTGCCGAGTGCGAATTTATACGCCATGTGAGCGGTTCCTTTGCTCGATTCAAGGTCCAATACTGGTTAGCAAAAGCGAAATCCATGCCATGAATGCTCAAAAAATCCGCTGATGACAAATTCCATTCTGGGATGTGTGGCGTATGTTCCTTCGATCGTCCCGCTTGTTCAAGCCGCCAATGGCCCTCGCGGCGGCACGGATCGCCGCCGCCCTTGAGACTGGCTACTTGAATTGGCCCTCGAAGAACGTCGCCATCACGCCGATTGTCCTTCGGAATGACGATGCGCTATCGGGCGCAGTCCCTGTCATCCACTCGCATTGCACTTTAATTAGCTTCAGGATCATTATTTGGGCACACACATAGACAACAGTTCGGACGAGCTGGCAGCGTATGAACCTGGAATGGATTACCTTCCGGACCGTGTATTCGAGGACTATGGAATCGGTCCAGGAAACTTACTATCCTGTCAGTTAACGGCGGTTTCCGAGGCCGCTCCTTCAGATTTACATTCACATTCGACGCGAGGAGAAGTCCCCATGCCCGTCTCACGCTTTACCGACCTTGGCGGCATCTGCGCGCTCATCGCAGCTCTCACTTCGTCGTCCGCGTTCGCCATAGACGTTAGTATCCCGATCGTGATGCCGATCACCGGGTTCATGTCGGTTGAGGGCGGCGCGCAGCGCAACGGCGCCTTGATGGCGCTGGACGGGCGCCGGCCAACGTCACAGTTCAATCCGAGATCTACGACACCGGCACTTCCGCGACCGGCGCCGCCACCGCGCTCGATAAGGCGTTGAGCGCTCGGCCGGCCATCGCGGCGGCGACTTCGATCTTCGGCACCGAAATGGTTGCCATGCTTCCGGTAGCCAAGGAATTCAAGGTGCCGCTGATGACGATCTCAGGGCTGTCGCGGATCACCGAAAGCGACAATCCCTACATCTTCCGCTTCCTTCCTAATGACCGCGAGATCAAGGTGGCGCACGCGCGTTACGTGGTCGAGAAGCTCAACAAGAAAAAGATTGCGCTGGTCGGCGATCTGACCGCCTACGGGCAGGGCGGCTTCAAGCTGCTGCAGGAGTATTTCAGCAAGCTCGGCGTGAAGCCGGTGCTGGAAGATTCAGTCGCGCCTGACGCCAAGGACATGTCGCCGCTGTTGCGCAAGATCCGCGACTCGGGCGCGGACGTAATCGTGATTCACACCGTCGCGCAGCCGATGGCCCTTATCGTCAAGCAGGCGCGCGTAGCAGGCATCGACCTGCCGATCGTCAACGGCTCCTCGATCGTGGAGCCGCACATCACATCCTTGTTTGAACCGAAGGAGCTCGCCAATGTCTGCGCCGAGACGCCGTCCGTGCCGGAAGCACGGGCGACCGCGGAGATGAAGGCCTGGGCCGATGCTTACAAGGCGAAGTTCGGACTCGAACCAGACGGCCTCGCACTCGGCCAGTATGACGGCGTCACGATGGCGCTCGCGCTCATCGGCGCCGGGGCGGACACTCCAGAGAAGCTGATCGCCGCCTTCCACGGCACGACCTACAAGGGCGTGGCCATGACCTACAAGTCTAACGGCAAGGGCGACATGTCCCATGACGCCGACATCGTCTGCTGGAATGGCACGAGTCGCATTCCGAGCCAGGCGGCTCATTACGCCGGCGAGGAGATGATCTTGAAATGACGCGGGCTCCGCCGAGAACAATTCAATGGCGATCCTCCAACTCATCATCAATGGGATTGCTCTGGGCGCGCTATACGCCCTGGTGACGCTCGGCTTCGTGTTCGTGATCAATGCGACGGGCGCGGTAAATTTCGCGCAAGGCGAGCTGGTGATGGCGGGCGGCTACGCGGCGGTCGTCCTCCAACCGGTCATCTCGGCCGGGCCGCTCATTCTAGTGGCTGTCGCCGTCATCATGTTCTTCGTCGGGCTCGCGCTTGCGCTCGTCGCCTATTTCCCATTGATGCGGCGGCCGCCCGCGACCGTGTTCATCAGCACGCTCTTGTGCGGCATATTCCTCCAGAGTTTGTTCGTGGTCGTGTTCGGTCCGGAGGCGAGGGCCGGGCCACCGTTGTTCTCTTCTTCGCTTGTACGATTCGGACCAATCGAAATCAGCCAGCAATCAGCTGGCATCGTGCTGGTCGCGGCTATTCTGATCTTGCTGCAATTCGTCGTGTTCAGCCGCACCCAGATCGGCCGCAAGCTGCGCGCGACGACGCAGGATCGTGAGATGGCGCAGGCGATCGGCATCCCGGCGCTGCGGATGATTGCGATCACCTTCGGCATCGGCGCATCGCTAGCTGGCGTCGCGGGCGCTTTGCTGGCTAACCAGTATTTCGTATGGCCAACCGGCGGCATCACACTCACCGTCCTCGCCTATATGGCCGTGGTGATCGGCGGCTGGGGCAACATCCCGGGAGCGGTGATCGGCGCGATGCTGATCGCGCTGTTTCAGGTCGTGGTCGCGTCGTTCGTGTCCTACACGGCGGCGACGATCCTGCTCTACCTAATGGTGCTGTGGGTCTTCATTGTGCGGCCGCAGGGGTTGTTCGGCGAGCACGCGCCTCGCCGCGCGTGAGGCCGTGACGTTACACGCGTCTCCATTCAGGCCTTCGGTCTCGGCGTTTTGGGCACGCGCTCCGCTGTCTTCGCTCTGCCTCGCGGCAGCGTTCATCGCGCTCGCCGCCCACGCCCTGCTCTATGCCAGCCTCTACGACCTTCGCTTCCTCTCGCTCGTCTGCATCTATGCCATCATGGTGCTGGGCTTCCAGTTCATCTTCGGCCATGTCGGGGCGGTATCGCTTGCGCAGTCGACGTTCTTCGGGCTTGGCGGCTATGTGACCGGAATCGTTGGCGTCGAATTTGGATTGGACAGCGCGATCCTGCTGCCCCTGTCGGTACTCGCCGCGGTCGCGCTGGCATCCGTGATCGCGGTTCCCGTGCTCAAGCTCGAGGATCATTACTTCTCGCTTGCGACGCTCGGAATCGGGCTCGTCGTCCAGCTTGTCGCGATCAATTGGGAAACGCTCACCGGAGGATTGAACGGCTTTTCCGGCATCCCCCCATTTCGATTGCTCGGCTTTCCGATCGAGTCACGGCTGCACGTCTTCCTGTTCGTGTGGGTCTGTCTGATCGTCGCGATCCTGATCTCGACACGCATCCTCAACAGTCTTTACGGCTGCTCGTTCAACCTCGTGCGTGAGAGCCCGCATGCCGCCGCCTCGCTCGGTATCGACGTTGGTCGGATGAGGCTTGCCGCCTTTCTGCTGAGCGCGGCCTACGGCGGATTTGCCGGTGCGCTTATGGCCCAGGTCCTGCGTGTGGTCTCGCCCGAGAACCTCGATCTGTCGCTGATGGCGACGTGCTTGATCATGACGGTGGTAGGCGGCAGCACGCGCCCGCTCGGCGCCATCGTCGGTGCGCTGCTGATCGTATTCCTGCGCGAACGGTTTCGCATCGCGCAGAGCTACTCGCTGATTGCCTATACCAGCGCGACGCTCGCGGTGCTCGTGCTGGCGCCCTACGGCATCGTTGGCTCGGCCGAACGGCTGTGGACCCGCTACGTCCGCCGCTCCGCGCGGGAGCGCGCCAATCCGGGTGCCGAGGAGACCGATATTGACGATCTGCTCGAGCCGACGACCACGCGGCCGCCGTCGGGCGAGCAGGCACTCCTGTGCGTGCGCGGCGTGGTCAAGCAGTTCGGCGGGGTGCACGCGCTTGAGGGGGTCGATTTCGACGTACGCGAGGGCGAGATTGTCGGACTAATCGGACCCAACGGCTCGGGCAAGACGACGCTGATCAACGTCATTTCGGGGCTCTACGTCGCCGACACGGGAACGATCGTCTTCGCCGGGCAGGCAACGGTCGACTTGCCGGCTCACGCCGTCTCCAAGCTCGGCATGGCGCGAACGTTTCAGCATATTGACCTGGTCGATGACCTCAGCGTTATCGACAATATCGCGATCGGGGCATTCCGCCCCGAGAATGCCATGCTCCGTGCCGCACTCTTGACGCTTGGGTCGGACCCATGCCTCACAAAGGCGCGCGACCGCGCCGCCGCGCTCGCCGCCTTGCTCGGCGTGACTGAGGTCGCTGGTTTGCGCTGCGGCGAACTACCGTATGGGACACGCCGCCGCGTCGAGGTCGCGCGGGCGCTTGCAGCGGAGCCCCGCCTGCTGCTGCTCGACGAACCGGCGGCCGGTTTGAATGAGATCGAGCAAGCCGACCTCGCGCGTCGGATTAAGCGGATCGCCGAGGCTAGCGTCACTGTGCTCGTCATTGAGCACAATCTACTGTTCCTCGGCGCGCTTGCGAGCCGCCTGATCTGCCTCGATCGCGGTCGCATCATTGCCGCAGGTTCGCCCGAAGAGGTACGACGCGATCGACGCGTCATCGAAGCCTATCTCGGAGAAGCCGCATGAGCTCGGCTGACCACGCCGGCGTGCAGCGCCTCCTGAGAGTCGAGCGGTTGCAAGTGCGCTACGATGCGGTCACGGCGCTGCGCGATATCACAGTCACGGTTGGCGCCAATGAGGCGGTTGCGCTGGTTGGCGCGAACGGAGCCGGCAAGTCGACGCTGTTCAAGTCGATCATGGGATTTCTCAAGCCCTCCGCAGGCGGCATAAGCTTCGCAGGCAGATCACTCGCGCGTTTGCGTCCCGACGCCCGAGCCCGTCTCGGTCTCGGCTACTGTCCCGAGGGGCGGCAGGTGTTTCCCGGCCTGACGGTGCGCGAGAATCTGGAGGTGGCGGTCACGGGTCCGGCCAGCAGCCGGCCTGCCCTCATAGATTACGCTTATGAGCTGTTTCCGGCACTCGCTGAGCGCCCCGGGGCACTCGGCTGGCAACTTTCCGGCGGCCAGCAACAGATGCTGGCGATCGCGCGCGCTCTTATGGGGCGCCCGCGACTCCTGCTACTCGATGAACCGTCGTTGGGGCTCGCACCCAAGCTGGTCGACGAGGTTTTGAAGCGCGTTCGAACGATCGTGGCGAGCGGCACATCAGTGCTGCTCGCCGAACAGAATGTGACCAAGGCGCTGGCCTGCTGCGAGCGCGCTTACCTCCTGGAGGTCGGCACCGTCGCACTCGCGGGAGCCGCAGCTGATCTTCGAGGCGCCTGGGAGGTCAAGAAGGCGTATCTAGGGGGCTAACCCGAAAGGAGATGCCATGGACAAAATCGCGATCATGCGTCGAGTGATCGAGCTATCGCAGCGCGGAATGCGCGGGGGTTTCGGCGGCCCCTACGGTACCGTCATCGTCAAGGATGGCGAGATCGTTGGTGAGGGCCACAACGAGGTCTTGGCGACCAACGATCCGACCGCGCATGCCGAAGTCATCGCCATTCGGCGCGCGAGCGCGAGGCTCAAGACCTTCGACCTTTCGGGCTGCGAGATGTATGTCAACGGGACGCCCTGCTGCATGTGCATGGGAAGTATCTTATGGGCGCGCATCGACAAGGTCTATTACGCACTCAGCCCGGATGCGTCATCGGAGATCGGCCTCGGCGACGAGCATCTCTATGCCGAGATGGCACGGCCGCTCAACGAGCGGCAGATCGTGCCGATGATCAATTTGTCTGATTTAGACAACGAAGCGATCGCCGTCTACCGTGAGTGGCTCGCAAAGTCCGATCGCGTGCAGTATTGAATGCCCGCAGACATGTCGCTGCGTCCGCGTACCCCCGGCGGACTTCATCACCACCATGCCTTCCTACCTCCGCTCCGCGGCCGCCGTCCGGTGACTGTGGCTACATCAAATCAAGCATGACGATGCGATTGTAAGGACGTTTGGGGGTGCTTAGACGCTTTACATCGCTGCGCTTCACGCGTTGTCCCAAGAGCTCGTTTCGAGTAACCGGCGCAAGCGCCTATACGGCCTCACCGTCATTTACAGAAACTTCCATCCGAACCAATTCAAATTGGGCGATCCCTGTCCCGCTTCAAAATAAAAGGAAGGCCCCGGAGGAGGTTGATTGCTCCGAGGCCTAGCGACCCCATCCCTCCCCGGGGGGTTCGAAACGAGGTCGCCGAGGCAAAATCCAGGCAACTATTGGGCCAATTACATGTACTTCTTGGAGCTGACTCTCCTTTCCGTTCTGGGCCTATGCGCTCGGTGGCGTCGCCTTCGACAACTATTGGGACGGCAATTTTGCAGCCATCCTACTGGCGTGATTCACAGCGGTGAGCGGGCTCTTTTCGCCTCGCGGCGCACGCCGCAGATCCAAGGAAAAGAAAGAAGGACCCACTCGGCCCGAGGCGGCTCCAGCTCGATGTGTTTGAGTCAAGTCAGGCCTCCTAGGCCTATCCGGTCGGAATTTTGCTCGGCTGACCCGATGCCAGGCTAAAACTGCGCTCATCAATTTTGTCCGCATTCCATCAGACGCTCAAACGTCAGCCCTGCCATGGCGGCCGGCGCGACTGATCGGCTTTGCTGCCTGATCCGGCATCATTCTTGCTTCTCTTTTGGTTGCGGGAGCCGTGCATTGATGGATGGCCCCAATGAGTGACG
>Ga0209526_10002606_pt1 | contig 12161 bp, 11 predicted proteins | sample JacPinW_OM2H0_M1_FD_188566 | JGI IMG/M metagenome (GOLD analysis project Ga0209526, IMG submission 188566) | Forest soil microbial communities from Algoma, Ontario, Canada - Jack Pine, Ontario site 1_JW_OM2H0_M1 (SPAdes) (version 2) | ecosystem: Environmental > Terrestrial > Soil > Boreal...
AACGACGCAGCAATCTTTGTCAGCCCGAGCTGGGCAGAAGGGTGGCCGCTGCCTCCGGCAGAAGCTATGTCTTGTGGGTGTGCCTTGGTTTGCACTGATATTGGCGGCCATCGTGAATACGCCGTCCAGGGGCAAACAGCTCTTCTCAGTTTACCGAAGAATCCCGCGGAGCTTGCGAAAAACGTTCGAAAATTGCTGATGGATCCGGCCAGCCGAATCGAAATGGCGATCCGGGGCAACCGGTTTGTCGGACAGTTTACGTGGAAGCGAGCGGCCACCGAAATGAATCGAATCTTGAACCAGGTTATCTCTGGGCCATGAGCGGCGCTGACGGCGCAAAATCAAGATCCGTGCTTACGAAGCGGGAAATGCCTTGCGATAGGATAGAAGCTCAGTTGTTTGACGAAGCAAATACTATGTTTGCATTTTGCAATCTGCCTGATGCAGAGTTCGGCATTTGGCGTTCAGCCAAGTGCTTTGGCACGAAACGCGTTGAGCCGACCGCCCTTTAGTTGACTAAAGAGGTACGATTCAGTGGAGACGTCTTTGAAATCGATCATGCGACGTATAAGTTTTCGCAAGAAGTTTTGGATAGAGCAGGCCACGCCGCCAGCCGAATTGAGATCTCTCATTTCGCAACTTCACCCATTGGACAACAGCCGTGGCTTAATCCGAATTGGCCCCAGCGGGGACGGAGGCTATCTGCTACCAGATGATCTTGATGGTGTGGTGGCGCTTGTCTCGCCCGGGGTGTCGGCGGAATGCCGGTTTGATCGCGAAATCGCCGAAAGAGGTATTGATGTTTACATGGCAGATGCCTCTGTTGACGGCCCGAACATCAGCCATCCAAGGTTTCACTTCGAAAAGAAGTTTTTTGGCCATCGCATTGACGATCTCTACACCACCGCCGAGGCGTTCTGCGCAACTATCCCTCGTTGCGAGGGAAAAGACTTAATCATGCAAATGGATATAGAAGGCGCGGAATACGGTATCATTCACAGCATGAATTCGGATCTTCTAAAACGCTTCAGGATAATTGTGATCGAGTTTCATGCGCTCAATCAACTGTTCGCCAATTATTCCTTTCAGTTCCTAAAAATAGCGTTTGAAAAACTGCTCGAAAACCATTCAGTCGTTCATATCCATCCAAATAATTGTTTGCCGACCGTCAGCGCGGGTGGATTTGATATTCCGCCCGTTATGGAATTCACATTTTACCGAAAGGACCGAGCGCAATTCAGCCCAGCAGTCGGTCGAATCTTTCCCCATCGGCTGGACGCGGACTGTGTTGCGGAAAATCCGCCGATCGCATTGCCCATGTGTTGGCAGTAGCCTCGAGCCAGTTTGAAGGCAAGAAGCGATCGTTATCGCTGTAAGATCGCAGTGCAAGCGTTCCGCAGAAAGGCGGCGGCAGGATCTAGGGAAGGACGCTTCAGCAACAGCGGTTGGCTCAAAAGCTCGTTCAGTTTTGAAGGAGATGCATCTACTGATGCCACATGTTCGACAAACTCGTCCAAAGATTTGAAATCGCATCGGTTAATTGCTGCATGCGGATTAAAATCCAAAACAAACCATTTGTCTGAGTAATAAAGAGGCACACATCCACCCACCCAGGATTGAAGTAATTTTTCCGTATAGTAGCCGGGAAATGTCGAATTCTCGAAGCAGAGATTGAAGCGATATTGCGAGAGGATCTGATACTTCGATCCCTGAAAGGGCATTCCAGTTATTGGGCCGAATAAGTCTACTTGCCGAATTGTCGAAAGCTGCTCGACCGCAAACATTCTGTGCGGCTCGCGATTAGCAGCGACGAAGCAACAGAAGCCGGGGCGATGTATTGGGATTGGGCGAGCTTCTAACAGCGAGTCAATGCTGACCAACGGCTCGAATGAAGACCAGGCTTGGCTTCCGGGCGCAGGCTGATCACGCTTAAGCCCGGGCCACTGAAGTTGCATATACCAAAGCGGGACTCGGAAATTTCGTCCTCCGTAGGAGTCGAAATCGGAGGAGATCGAAAATCGACATTTCCTATAATCGGGCCGCTGATTTTCCCAGATGAAGCTGATGGTTTTCTCAGGGTGCCGCGGCCATGTCACGCCAAGCATGTTCTTTATCCGCGCACGCCTTGGGAAAACGCTCGAAACAACGATATCGGCTTCTTTTTCGGTCGCAATTACGGTGAACGGGCCAAGCGCTTGCTCGAGAAGATAACGGACAAAGCCGACTTGCAAAGAGAACCCTGGCCAAAAATGAGCTGCGCAAACTTTTATCGATCGACCCATCATCAAACTTCCTTGGAAAAGGAATTACCGCCCTGGGCGACGTGCAATAAGCAGTTGACCTTGGTGCTAGCCTCAAGATCAACTTTCGCGGAGATAGTGCCATCCTTGAAGCAAGCCGAGAATGACATCTTTAGGTATAGTTTTTCGCTCCAGGCCACCTTGCGAATAATTCTTGTAAGCGCCGGCATCAATAAGCTTTCGAAAGCAGTCGAATCGCTCTGTTAGCTTCTTTGATCCATAAAGTGCCGTTCTAAGCTCGTAAAGCTCGGCTAGGTGACGCCAATAAGAATGCGCGCGGAGGGATGCCGCCGCAAAATTTTCACCATCGATCTCGCGGGCCATCTGTGAGAACAAATCGGCGCGAAAGGCAGCCATATCCCGATGCTTTGCGAGGCGATCATGCGATTCCGTGAGAGCTCCGCGCACGGAATCAAAGAAAGTAGTCTTCTTACCAAATTGGTTGGTCTGATGCTGGCGATAGTCGGCGAGCGGTTCAGCTAGTGCAACCACTCGACCGAACGAGGATGCGAGCAGGTATACCCAGCGGTCATGTGAGAGAGGGCCCGATGCTGTGTGATTGTCTGGGCCACGCCGCGCCGCGTCCACAATATTTAACAAGCGCCTTTCGAATGTCTGGGTAAAGCCGAGGAACAGGCCCCATGGAGGAAGCATCAACGCTTCGAATACCGTATCCTTTGTTGTTCCCTGCGTGAACAACCCGCGCGGCTCAGACTGGGCATCGATCAACCTGACGGCATGCACACAGAGCAAGGAACCAGTTCTTTGCAGCTCAAAAAGACATCGTTCTATCTTGTTGTTGTGCCAGATATCATCTTGATCGCAGAACGAAATGTAGTCCTCCTTTGCGTGCTGGGCGGCTTGGAGAAAATTGTCAGCATAGCCCAGTCGTTTGCGGTTTTTGAGCACGAGGGTCGGGAAGGGGGCTCGCTTGGCGAATTCTTCGGCGATTTGCAGGGTACGATCTTGTGATCCGTCATCAGAAATAATCAGTTGTCCTGGCAAGGTGGTTTGGCGAAGCAAGCTTTCAAGCTGAGCAGAAAGGTATCTCTCGCCGTTGTAGGTTGCCATTACGACGGAAGTGGCGCTCATCGATTACGCGTCCCATAAATGACCTGGCTGCTGGTTAGCACGCCCTGTTCGAATAGCTGAACCGGAGAGGTCTATATGGATAATGCAAATTTGGCACCCTTTGTTACGCCCCCGATGCGGCTTTCATTGAGCCCCAAACCCTCAAGTGAGACGGTGTTCGATCTTATCTTAAGAGGATGCTGCAAACTTGGCGCCGGATGAATTTTGCTTGGAGGTCTCCTGGCCCTATGGAGTCGAGGTTCTCATTTTTGGTAAGCGCGCACATAGGAAACATACATGTACGAGGGATTTGGCGTTTGGTCGATTGGCCACCCGGCGCCGAGGGCCAAGTTTACCAGCATGAACATTGGCCGATGATGCTCGGGAGGGGTTTTCGTCTTTGCCACCTCTCGGCGGTCAAAATAGAAGGTCGTCCAGTCCGCGTCGACATCTACGCTGTATGTGTGAAAATCATCGTACAGGCTGTCTGTTGGAACGTTGTGGCGGAAGAGAGCTTCGTAGGGGTTTGTCTTCGGAGATTTGGGCCAAACGTGGACAACCGACTCGTACTTGTCGGGAGCTACCCCATAATGCTCCAATACGTCGATTTCGGCGGATGAGTCAGGATCCTTATTGGCGATCAGCCAGAATGCTGACCACAGGCCCGGCCCTTTGGGGAGTTTTGCGCGGATTTCAAAATACCCGAACTGTTGCGAGAACCCATGACCGGCGGGATCATTCGTAGCCATCAGGCCTGATCGCCATCGACCGTCACCGTCGCGGCGCGCCTCAATGCGAAGAACTCCATCCTTGACAGTGAACGGAAATCCGAGGATCGGATCGGCGAATTGAGCGTCGCCAAAATCTCCGTTCCATGGCGTATGAGCGATCCAGCGGGTATTAGGTCCCCAAGGCGAAATGCTAAAATTGGAAAAATCCTCATTGAAGGTAATATGGTACTTCGTTAAGTCGATCGTGTTGGTTTCAGCCCTTAGAGTTGGGTGAAAGAGAAGGGCGAAAGTTCCAACGAGCGCGGTGACCAGTCCCCACCGCAACCGGCGTAGCGCAATCATGCTATGAGGTCCTCGTGGGGCAATGCTCCGGTCAGCCGCGCAGCTGAACTACTGGCCGATATCCATGCATTATAATGCGTTGAAATCATGAATTCGATAACGGTCCAAATGCTGAGGTGTGACGGATGAACCGCCTCCAGCCGTGACGAACCCGGATGAAAAACCACAACGCGTGTACGCGGGCCTCTATTCAGTCGGGTCTATTTACTCAAGCCGCGAGTACTAAGAGAGAATATCCTCCGAGAAAACGCACGTTAAGGTCGGGATTGATCTTGTGACATAATCTTCTCGGCAGCTTCATGAACTTTGAGCTTCGCGTTTGATTTGGAAGCTCCAGCCTGCTTGGGGTGTAAGCCTGATCGATAATCTCGTAGCCGCAATCAACGAGGGTCGCGATGGCGGTTTCCTTGCTAAAATAATGCAAGTGGCCGACCTTACGACGTGCGGCTAGGATAGGCTTCATGCGGAGAACTGATTGTACGGAGAGATCAAGAGGAACATGGAAAACTTTCAGCCTTCCCTTGCTCTTAAGGTTTTTTAGAAATCCCAGATAGTCTTCGACGTGCTCCAATACGTCTATTGCAAGCACTACGTCAAAAAACACGTCGGGTTGTGCTGTTAGATCCTCGAGGCGGAATTGCATTCGGTTGCTCTGCTTACGCTTGCAGATGTCGTAAGCCTGAGGAGACACTTCGTAACCAAAGAATAGCGTCTCAGGAAATGCGGGCTCGAGCTGCGCAAGGATCTCGCCGGTACCACAGCCGACCTCGCAAATACTGTCAGCATTGATATCATGCTTTTTCAGCATGGCGCCAATCAGCTTAGCTTTCCACGGGCAGTCCTCGACATGCCAAGTTGGATTATTGGACTTGTAAGATCCGTCTACATAAATGCTGTCCATAATAACAAGCTAGGCCTTCGAACTGACGATGAGGGAGATACTCCAACGTCGCGCGAAAGTTCAATAGAACTTTCGATCGACCTTCGGAAAGTTTAGAATGGAATCGAGGTTAATACACGAGAGCCGGCGAAGCGGATTCGGAGTATTCCGATTGGTTTAAATCTGCAGAACGTGAGTTGGTTCCAAACGACCCTGCAGAATATGAGCTATCCCGATCAAATTGCCTCGAAGGCGGCCTCGGCGATCAATGTAGGGTTCGGGAAACACGCTTTTTACTATATTTGCGGTGATGTTTCGCAGAATTAGCGAACCCGCAGCGGAAAGCCTCATATTACCTTTCCTGTAGACATAAAGCGGATTGATCACCTGCGAATAGCCGAAACGCAAACCGCTTGTTTTGCCCATTTTGGTTCCCAGATGAACACCCCAGATGGCGTCTGCTCTGACGAGGCGTCCAGCTTTTCGGACTTGCGCACTGAAATCGACGTCCTCTTGCCACCCGTAAAGCGGTAATCTTTCGTCAAATCTTATTGTGTCGATGCAGCGCGTCCGAAACGCCATGTTGCAACCGTAGGTGTCCGGCACCTCTACGGTGGCAGGACGTTCGGGACCAAGGTGATCCTGATGGCTCCGAAGCACTGCTTCGGCCTGTGCGACCGAAAACCCCGCGGAAGTTGCGCCATCCGCGATCACCTTTCCTGTGGCACCCACGATGGAACAATCGGAGGCGAATAAACGGGCGAGCTCTTCAAGATAGCTGCTCCCCATCCAGAAATCGTCGTCGAGAAACATGATAATATCGACGCGTCCAGAAAGGTATTCAATTCCGTTATTGCGCTGCGTGCACGACCCAGCCGGTCCAAGCAGGACCTTCACCGGAAAACCTAACGCAGGAACGTCTGGAAGATCGGAGGAGTCTACGGCCGATATGACGACTTCGTCGGGCAGCCGCGATTGGTTCTGAATTGAATTCAAAAGCTCGCCGACCAGGGTGGCCCGTTTGTAAGTCGCAATTACGAGGCCAATTCTCATTGTGGCATTAAACGAGAGGTAATCCGACAACGCTTGACAGATACATGGCGACCGCACCACGTCAAGTAGTTTGAATTGATGCTATGAGAAAAACGTCTCTCGGATCCCGTCCTCGTTGCGTTACGGCAGGAAGAGCAACCCGCAGGCAGCGTCATGGCAACGAGATTCAGCAAGATTAAGCATTTTTAGAGATATTTTGTCCGAGCGTGATACCTTAACCCGAAGAAAGGTACGATTGATAAGGACCTAGAATTAGCGCCGCATGATCGGTGGGACAATGCAACATCAAGAAAAATTGCCCCGAATTTCTGTATTGATGCCGGTTTACAATAACGACCGCTACCTCGTGGAGGCCATCGAGTCTATCCTGAATCAAACCGTAACTGACTTTGAGTTTATCATTGTCGATGATGGGAGCACCGATCAAACTAGTACGATATTGACTAGTTACGAAAGCCGGGATCCTCGTATCCGAGTTGTTCGCCAGAAAAACGGAGGCATCGTCTCGGCGCTCAACACGGGCATAGCCTTTTGCAGGGGAGAATACATCGCTCGCATGGATGGCGACGACATATCTTACCCTGACCGCTTCAGCTTACAGATGGATTACCTGGATACTAATCCGGATTGCGTGGTGGTTGGCGGCGTGTTCATGAGCATAGATGAGGCGGGCAATCGTTTGTCGCCTTATCGGTTCGCGCGTAACAAGGTTACATCATTTCGAACCTTTCCGATCCAGGTTGCGCTGACCGTTCATCCACTTGCAATGATTCGAAAGGAAGCCTTGATTGCACTTGGCGGCTATAGAGCGACCTTTCCGCATGCCGAGGATTACGAATTGTTTCTTAGGATTTCGAAATACGGCCGGGTTCACAATCTTGATGAAATACTGTTGAGCTACCGCAATCACCCGCAAAGCATTTCGCGCCAAAATATCGAGCTCCAGGAAACGGCCATGGCTTATGCCGAGTTTGCCGCGTTGAGCGCGTACCGCAATAAGTTCGACTTTGTCACACCGCAAACGGACTTTGAGTCGGCTCGGCGCGAGATCGATAAAATGTTCTCCCGGCGGCTCATTCAGGCCTATGTACAATTCCGAATTTGGCGACGCATCGGCGCTTACGACCATGCTGCGGCCCGGGCTAGGTTGGGGAAGATAATACGATCTCTGCTTTCCTTGAGCCCAGAAACTCTGATGTCGTATGACTACTGGCGGCTCAGGCAGCGCATTTGCGGGCGGTTGATCCTAAATGGAATAAAAGCGGTCAGCTTCGTGCGACTGATCAAGCTTAAAAGTGATTGATCGCCTTCATTTTCGCTGGTGGCAATTTCGCAGCGCGCGGTTGGTTGCACTCGAAGCAAAAGAGAACGTTAGAGCGCCGGGAAAGGCTCCAGCATGAAAGTTGCTATCATTCACTATTGGCTTGTCGGGATGCGCGGAGGTGAAAAGGTCATTGAGGCGCTTTGCGATCTATATCCTGAGGCCGACATTTTTACGCATGTCTACGCACCGGAAATGATTTCGGAGAAAATCCGTAAACACAAGATCATTCCTTCCTTCATAAATTCGCTTCCCTTCGCCAAAAAAATGTACAAGACCTATCTACCCTTAATGCCACTGGCTCTCGAGCAGCTTGATCTGCGAGGTTATGATCTGATCATCAGCAGCGAATCCGGGCCCGCCAAGGGAATTGTGGCACCCGCTAATGCCGTTCATGTCTGCTATTGCCACACTCCTATGCGATATATTTGGAATATGTATCATGATTACCGCGAAGGCGCAGGTCGACTAACGCGCACAATGATGCCTATGCTCTCTCACTATCTTCGAATGTGGGACGTCACTTCCGCTCATCGGGTTGACAGCTTTGTCGCAAACTCTGCGACGATAGCAGCGCGTATTCGCCGATATTATGGAGTGGACGCAGAGGTGATTTATCCCCCGGTTGACGTCGATGCGTTTTACGTTGCCGAACCCGCGAAAATTGGTGACTTTTATCTCATGGCGGGGGAACTCGTTTCTTACAAAAGGCCCGACTTGGCAGTCAGGGCGTTCAACGAAATGGGATTAAAACTTGTCGTCATCGGCGGAGGTGAGATGCTTGACGAATTGCGCCGCATCGCCGGGCCGACCGTTAAGGTCCTGGGTCAGCAATCGTTCGACGTCTTGAGAGACCACTACGCGAGGTGCCGAGCGCTGGTCTTTCCTGGAGAGGAGGACTTTGGCATGGTTCCAGTTGAGGCGATGGCGAGCGGTCGCCCGGTAATTGCGTTCGGGCGAGGCGGTGCGATGGAAACTGTCATGGATGGAGAAACCGGGCTATTTTTCGAGGAGCAATCTGTCGAAGCAATCGCATCGGCTGTTAAGCGCTTCCAGAATTTCACTGTGGATCCAGCGAAGATCTCCGATCATGCGCGAAGATTCGCACGCGATCACTTTCTAGCCAAGTTTAAACAACACGTGGATGCGCTAATGGAAGCAAAACACGCCACGATCGGTGCGAAGCGGCTCTCTCACTGAGGCGTACTTCGAACGAATTCGCTGTTCCCTGTCTGGATCAATAGTATCTGATTGTTCTCGAGAACGAGGCAAGTCAGGCGGTTTGTTAGATACGCACCGGTATCGATGTTAATTCGATTGGTCCGGAATTCGACTTCAATCGTCGGTGTATGGCCATGAACAACGATTTTGCCGTAGCTCCGGGTTGAAGAAAGAAACTCATCCCGTATCCACAATAAGTCTTTTTCCTTTTGCTTCGACAGTGGAACGCCGGGCTTTACGCCTGCATGCGCAAAAAAGTAGTCGCCGACGGAAAATTGAACCTGCAGGCGGGCTAAAAATTGAAGATGCGCACGTGGCAGCGCGTTCTGAAATCCGATCTGAATAGCGCCCAGCTCGCTGGGAGTAAGTCTGAGCGAGGGACGAACGCCATAAGACAAGAGGGTCTGGGCTCCGCCGAGCCGTATCCAAGTTGGAATCGAAGCCTTGTCAGTCAAGCATCCCAGGGCGATTAGTTCGTGATTGCCCTTCAAAAACACGCACTCGTGCGTTGATCCCCTCTGGATCAATCTATCAATGGTTCCTCGGGAGAATTCGCCCCTGTCAATGTAATCACCCAAGAAAACGTGAACCGCCCTAGCCGACTTGTGCCGCACCAAGTCGGCGTCTATCAGAGAAAAAAGCTCGTCCAGCAAGTCGGCGCGCCCGTGGATGTCACCAACCACATACATTCTTAGTCCCTCGGGCAGCGAAGGCCCACGCCCCTGGTCGAAAGGCCGGGCAAATCTTAAAGCTGAATTCTGCATCTTGGCTCTCGCAAGGATCAGTGAGTCCGATTCAAAGGTAAAGATCCCCGAGCCTTCGATTTGGCCCAATGGTCATACGTCGTAAACCATCGTTCGTACAATACAGCAATCCGACGCAAAATTCGTCCGCGATCTCGCTTGGTTCTGCAAGATCTGCTACTACTTCTCGTTTAGTCGCTGCTGATTGACCGCATTCTATTTCAAAATACTACGAGATCAAGTTCGTGAGGACATCGCGTTTGTCTGACTGTTTTCGATAGTCCGAGGACGAATAGGCACGCTCAACCACTGTTACGCGACGTCGCGGTAGCGTTACTCGTCACGGGTCACCGCTTGGGTTGGCGAGCGCTTGGTTCGAATGTTCTTGACCACGCTTGGTAGAGATGCCCGGCATTCATTGTTGGTTAAGCTCTTGGCGCTGTTCATTGGAAGGCTGTATGACTATTTTGAGCTCGGTACACAGAAGGTCCGTACTTGTGTCTCAGTACCGTTGCGGCAGGCTTGCCATAAGGCTCCATGATGATTGTTGGCGATCAGTTGCCGGGTAGAAGAGTTTGGACGATCAATGGACGCTTCACTGCACAGCAGATGACCGGCGTTCAGCGCTATGCCCGCGAGATCGTTTGCGCCCTCGATGAAATCCTTTTCGACGATGACGATCTGGCTAAGCGGCTGGGGTTCGATTTGGTGATGCCGCGTGGAGCTCAATATGATTTGAATTTGTCGCGAATATCGGCGCAGAAGACTCATATTGGTTCAGGTCATGCATGGGATCAGTTCGTGCTGCCTTGGTATCAAAAAGTTGGCGTCCTCAGCCTCGGAAATTTTGGCCCGGCGCTCGCGCGGCACCATATAGTGTGCATTCACGATGCCAACACGTTCCTAGAGCCGGCAAGTTATTCGCTGTTGTTTCGTGCAGTTTATCGGACCATGCTGCCCTTGCTAGGCAAGCGAGCGCGCAAGGTCGCAACCGTGTCGCGCTTCTCTGCCGATATGCTGGTTCGGTATAATGTCTGTAGTCCCGAAAAGATTTTCGTCGCGCCGAACGGTCATGAGCACGCGCTGAGGTGGGACACAAGTCGGGCCAAATCGCCAATTCTAAAGGCGCTGTGTCGGCCGTACGTGCTTCTTCTTGGTAGCCGAGCCAAACATAAGAACATGCAAGTTGTCATTGAAGGAGCTGATGCACTCGACAAAGCCGGAATCGATATCGTCGTGTGCGGCGCATCGTCCAGCATTTTTTCCGAAAGGTCATCTGACACGCTGCGTCCTAATATTCACTACGCCGGATATGTTTCAGATGACGATTTAGCTGCTCTTTACGAAGGAGCACTTTGCTTGGCGTTTCCCTCCAAGACTGAAGGCTTTGGAATTCCGATCTTAGAAGCAATGGCGCGGGGCTGTCCGGTTGTGTCTTCCAATGCTGCCAGTCTGCTTGAGGTCGGGGGCGATGCCGTTCTAAGTATTGACCCTGGAAATAGCGCAGACTGGCGAGATGCGATTACAGGTCTTTGCAACAATCAGCATCTTCGCACGTCTCTGATTGTAAAGGGCCACAAGAGAGCGGAGCTATTCTCTTGGAGACGCAGTGCACATTTGTACTTGGACGAAATTTTGAAGGTACATAAAACGCAATAAGAGTAGCCCCACTCTTACGTTGCGGTTTGCGTCGCAACACACGTTTCACTTGTAGATTGTCAAATTTGGGGCAAAATCTGGGCGGACGAATCACTCCAAGGGGCAACCGAAGAGAGGTCCGGTGAACACCGCGCAGGCGATTTTCTTAGGAATGATGTTGTCGTGGACGCCCAGTATGGCGTTGCTGGCTTGGCTTCTGTGGCGTGAAAAAGTTCAGGGAGACGATTCGAGGTAAAGATCTCTTTCGATCTACCGATCTACCCGTTGGATGATCCGCAGGCCCGGAAAGTATCCTGTGGGGCTGTGTAGAGCCTTAACTGCACTGAGGCGGGCCGAAGAGGCTGATCAGTAAGGTAGAAGTAATGCCGCCGTGCGGTCGATCAGATCGAAATTGATCGATCGAAGCTCGAGATCCGGACTTTAAGGGCGTGCTTCGCATCAATCTTTTGGAGACGTCGCGGACGCTGCTTTGTAGGGCGTCTGCTCGTTCACGGAATGGTGAACGAGTGCTCACGGCTTCAACCCACGACTGTGATCCAAACTACCCCAGTAGCGCCGAGAAACGTATCAGCCTGCTCGCGGTTCGTCGGGCACGGTTACTGGGGGAAGTAGGGTTCACCGAGAGCGGCGAAGCTGAGCTATCGCCTGGGCGCGAGGCGGTCGCGGCCTATGGCAGTTTGACCATGGAGGCGCCCAAAAGTTTGGCGGCGTGCTTTAAAGCAAGGTGTGCTGGAGCGTGGCCACTTCGCGGAGGACCTAGCATTACAGTTGTCGTTTTTTGAAGTGGGCACGTTGAGCGGCGGCCTGGTGAGCTCTGCGCCAGAGTGACCATGCGATGAT
>Ga0209526_10002607_pt1 | contig 12158 bp, 7 predicted proteins | sample JacPinW_OM2H0_M1_FD_188566 | JGI IMG/M metagenome (GOLD analysis project Ga0209526, IMG submission 188566) | Forest soil microbial communities from Algoma, Ontario, Canada - Jack Pine, Ontario site 1_JW_OM2H0_M1 (SPAdes) (version 2) | ecosystem: Environmental > Terrestrial > Soil > Boreal...
GCGTCCCGCGGCACCGGCGCGGTCAGCCATCTCGCCACGCCCCAGGCCGTGATGAGCTCGGCCCCGGCCAGCGGCACCGACGGGTCCCCGGCCAGCCGCCGCATCAGGGCGGTGGTGATCGAGAAGGGGACGCTGGCCACGACCAGGAAATCCCGTCGTGGCAACGGGACCTCCCGCAGGTCGGCTTCGACCACGGTGACCCGGGGATGGCCCGCGACGCGACGGCGCAATCTGGCGGCGCAAAGCGGGTCGCGCTCGATGGCGATCACCCGGGCACCACTGGATGCCAGAGCCGTCGTGATGGCGCCGTGCCCCGCACCCAGGTCAAGGACGAGGTGCCCATCGCCAGCACCTGAGGCGCGGACAAGCCGGGCGATCAGCGCGGCGTCACGCAGGAAGTGGGCCCCGGCCGGGTTCGGCGCTGCTGGCCGCCGCCCTGGCACGGAAGACCATGACCATCGACATGGCCCAGCTCCTCGGCTCGGATGTGATCAGCTCAGACGGTAGGCCGCCCGGACGCCGAGCGTCCACTGGATTTCCGGCCGCCGACGTCCCCGGGCGTTTCCGCGGGAACGCCCGCGCCGCGTTTCCGCGGGAACGCCCCGCCCTGCGTTCTCGCGGAAACGCGCGTGCCTGGCTGCGAGGTCCGATTCCCGCCGGCCGCCGTGCCAGGCGTTTCCGCGGGAACGCGAGGCCGCGTGTCTCCATGTTCAGCGTCCGGTGTCGGCGGTCCCGGGAGGTACTACCCATTCGGTCGGCTGGCCGGTGACCGCGGCAACTCGGTCGTAGTCACCGTCATAGTGCAAGACGGTCAGGGAGTACCGTTCCGCGGTAGCCGCCACGATCAGGTCGGGGATGGATACCGATCTGTGCTGAGATCGCTGGGCGAGCAGTCCCTGGACGTCAATGGCTCGCCGGGCGATCTCGTCGGTCATCGGGAAGTACTCGAACGCCTCGCGTTGGGCACGGAAGTGCTCGTGCTCAGGGCCGTTGCGCGCACTGTAGAGGATCTCAAGGTCAATGATCGGACAGGTCCCGATGAGGCCACGGTCGACGTTCTGTGCGATCGCCACGCGAACGGCCGGCTGGCTCAGGCGAGCCCACACGCTTTTGTCGGCCAGGTAGCGCGCTACCGCCACGCGGTCTCCATCACCGCGGGATCCGCGAGGTCAGGGAGCGCACCGCTGGCAAGTTCGTCGACGTGCCGGCGCCGAAGCTCCTCCTGCACGACCCAGCGCAAGGCCTCGTTGACGGTGGCCTTCTTAGTCTTCGTGCCGAGTATCGCCGCTGCCTGGCTGAGCAGTTCCTGGTCAAGCTCGATCTGGGTTGTTGACATAAGGCCTCCCAGAACTATCCACAGTAAGTCACTAGAAGTGTACATCGAGCTGTGACGTCCTTGGACATGTGTGCGGGGCCGATCCTACGCGCCGTAGCCGGGGCTCCAGCGGCCGTCCCGGGCCGACGCATTCCCCATGCGGAAGTCCGGAGTCGCCCCAGCCGCGTTTCCGCGGAAACGCCCCCCGCCACGTTTCCGCGGGAACGCCCCCCGCCCTGCGTTCCGCGGAAACGTCGCCCGGGTGCCAGCCTCAGAGGACGTCGTGGCCGGGGTGCGGCTCCTGCGGGATGGGGCTGCGCTGGGCCGGGATGCTGCCGAGGCGGCCGGCCTGGTAGTCCTCGAACGCCTTGACCAGCTCGTCCCTGGTGTTCATCACGAAGGGGCCATAGGCGGCCACGGGCTCCCTGATCGGCTCACCGCCCAGGACGAGGATGTCCAGTTCGCTGCCGGGGCCCTGCTGCGTGCGGGCGGCCGCGACGGTGATCACGTCACCGGGGCCGAACGCGGCCAGTTGGCCGGTGCGCACCGAGCGCTGCTCCGGCCCGACGGTGCCCGATCCGGCCAGCACGTAGACAAGCGCGTTGAAGTCGGGTCGCCAGGGCAACTGGAGCTGCGCACCTGGCTGCAGGGTCACGTGCAGCAAAGTGATGGGGGTGTGGGTGACTCCGGGGCCTTGGTGACCCGCGAGATCGCCGGCGATGAGCCGGATCAGCCCGCCGCCGTCGGACGACGACAGCAGGGCCACCTGGCCGGCCCGGATGTCCTGGTAACGCGGGCTGGTCATCTTGAGCCTGGCTGGCAGGTTCACCCAGAGCTGGAAGCCGTGGAACAGGCCACCGCTGACCACCAGTTCCTCCGGCGGCTCCTCGATGTGCAGGATCCCGCCGCCGGCGGTCATCCACTGGGTGTCGCCGTTGGTGATCAGGCCACCGCCCCCGTTGGAGTCCTGGTGCCGGAAGACGCCGTCGATGATGTAGGTCACGGTCTCGAAGCCACGGTGCGGATGCCAGGCGGTGCCCTTCGGCTCACCCGGCGCGTAGTCGACCTCGCCCATCTGGTCCATGTGCACGAACGGGTCGAGCCGGGCCAGTTCCACGCCTGCGAACGCCCGGCGGACCGGAAAGCCCTCACCTTCGAAGCCGGACGGTGCGGTGGTAACCGACACAACCGGCCGGCTGGAGGTGGCAGCAGGATCCGGGTCAGGGACCCGTGGCAGGACCAGGATGTCTGCTGCGGTAACGGCGGGCATGATGTCTCCTTTGCTCAGGCTCTGCTGCTCAGGCTCTGCCTACATCCAGCCTAACGATAGTTGACTGCGCAACATTCCCGCCGCCGCGGGGCGGCCTGCCCGGCTCGCCAAACACGCTTGCCCAGTTGGGCGGCCACGCCTGCCGGGGTGGCCGACGGCCGTCGCCGGGCTGCCATTGTCACGGATTGCCACAATGGTCGCGCCGGGTAATTCATTCGGGCAGACTCGGGTGCGTGAACCAGCTAGGGGTGGGATCGGTTCTCGGCGGTCGGCTGCGGTTGGTCGAACCGGTCAGCAGCGACGTCACGGGCGCCGTGTGGCGGGCTGTGGATGAACATTCCGGCCGTGAAGTAGCGGTCAAAGCGCTCCAGGCGCACCTGGTCGGCGATGCCGTGGCCCAGGCCCGGTTCCGGCTGGTGGCCAGGACACTTACCCAACTGTCGCATCCGGCGATCGCCCAGGTTTATGAGTACGGCGATGGTGACCTCGGTGACGGCATCGTGGTCCCCTACATCGTCCGGGAAGTGGTCAGCGGGCAGACCCTTGAGGCACGCCTCGAAAACGGCCCGCTCCCGGTCGGCGAGGTGCTGCGGATTCTGGGGTCGGTGGCCGACGCCCTGGCGGTGGCGCACCGGGCCGGCATCGCGCACGGCAACATCGAGCCAGCGAACATCGTGCTCGGGCCGACCGGCGTCAAGGTCACCGACTTTGGTCTCGCGGCGCTGCGCGGGCAACCGTCCGGCGGGCCGGGCCGCAGCCCGCTCGCCTACCCCGCGCCCGAGTTGGCCAGCGGCAGCGCGGCGACCCCGGCATCTGACATGTACTCACTGGGCGTGGTGTTCGTCGCGTGCCTGACCGGGATCGCGGGGGGTGTTCCATCCGCCGCCGACGCCACTGACCCGGTTCCGGCCAGCCTGGCCGCGCTCTGGGCGGCCTGCCTGGGCGCGAACCCGCAGGACCGGCCGAGCGCGGCTCATGTCGCCGTGATGTCGCGGCAGATCCCCGCTGACCGCGCGCTGGTGCCCGCCGTCTCCGCGGCTGGCGCGGGCCACGAGGCGGAGCCGCCCGCCGCGCCGCCGCCGCAGGGGCCCGGCCGGTTCCGTGTGCCCCGCCTGCGCCGCGGCCCCGGGATCGCGGTAGGCGCGGCGGTGGTCGCACTGGCCGCCGGGGTGATCGCGCTGACGCAGCTCCCGTCGTCTCCCGTTGACCGGATCTCGGGTCCGGCGGCGGACTCGTCGACGGTCGCGGCGCCTCGCTCACCCGGGCCATCCGGATCCGTGTCCACATCGGTACGCAGCGCGACACCTGAAGCCTCGTCGCCGACCCTGGCGTCGGCGTCGGCGTCGGCGTCGGGCCTTACCCCGCTCAGCGTGATCGGCGAGCTGTCAGCGACCGTCCGGCACGGGATGGCGACCGGCCAGATCAGGCGGGACGTCGGCGTGGACTTCGAGAACTTCATCCAGCCGGTGCAGGCCGAGCTCAGCGCCGGGCGGCCCGCTGACGTGCCGCAGCTGGTGTCGACCTTGCGGGCGAAGCTCAGGCAGCGGCTCAGCGAGGGCACGATCAGCTCGGGTATCGAGCGGCTGATGAGCAGTGAGCTCGACTCGCTCCTGGCCAGCGCTGGTCACTAGGACACGCCTTAAACGACCGGCGGGCCACCCGGGCCGCTCAGGGCGCCGGATGGCCTCGCCGGGTGATCGCTGCGAGCAGTTCAGCCGGGCAGTTCAGCCGGGCAGTTCAGCCGCTCTCGCGGCGGGACAGCTCAGTTGTTGGCGCAGACGGTCCCGTTGATGTAGAAGACCGTCGGCGCGGTGGTCTGGCCGCTGTCGGTGCCGTTGAAGCCGATGCTGACGGTCCCTCCGTTCGCGGGGATGGTGGAGTTCCAGCTGGCGGCGTTGACGGTGACCGCCTGCCCGCTCTGCGACCAGGTACCGTTCCAGCCGCCCTGGACCGCCTCACCGGGTGGGAAGGTGAACGTCAGCGTCCAGGGGTTGATAGCGCTGCTGCCCCGGTTGGTCATCGTGATGGAGGCGCCGAAGCCACCCTGCCAGCTGCTGTTCACCACGTAGTGGACGGCGCAGCCACTGGTGGCCGGCGGCGGCACGGTGAAGGTGACCGGCGGGGAGGGTAGCGACGGGTTGCCGTGGCTGTCCACCGCCACCACGTTGTAGGTGTAGGTGGTGCCGATGGTCAGCCCGCTGACGGCGAACGACGTGGCCGTGGGCGAGCCGACCAGCGTGCTGCTGCCGCCGCTGCCCACCTGGTAGACGCGGTAGTTGGCGACCGGGTAGGTGCCGGCGGCCGAGGCCGGCCAGGACAGGGTGCCGGTGCCGGTGTTATTGCCCGACGTGCTGGAGCTCAGCCCGGACACCGTGGGCTGGCCCGGCGCTCCTGGCGCGGTGACCCCGGTCCCGCCGCTGCCGGGGAGCTGCACGACGGTGAGGGTGTAAGGCGCCACCGTGACCGACGAGGTGGAACTCTGCGTCGCGCTGGTGATGGCCTTGGCGTTGTTCGCCAGCGTGTAGACGGTCGGCGAGCCGTTCGGCGTGAAGCCGTTGTAACCGAGACTGACGGTGTAGGAGTTGTTCGGGTCCTCGTTCTCGATCAGCAGGGCCAGGCTGCCGCCCGCGCGGCGCACCGCGTGGACCCGCAGCAGCGAGTTGCTCGACGAGGAGGTGACCATCTGATCGCCCGAGGACCCCAGCTTGGTCAGCATCTCGATGCCGTAGTACGGCCCGAAGGGCGTGTCGACCGGTGGTTCCGCGGTCCCGCCGGAGTTCGACGCGTTGGAGAAGATTCCCTGGTCACCGTAGTCGGTGGCGCCGTTGACCGTGGTCACCGTGCCCTCTCCATTGTGCTCGTTCCACCAGTCGACGTTGGCGACGCCGTTCTCCATCCAGGTCATGAACTCGTCCGCCGCGAACAGGGCACCGGGCTGCACGTCGTCACCGTTCTGGGCGTTGGTCTCGCTCACGATGATCTGCACGCTGGCCGGGTTGCTGATGTGGGCCCACTGGCTGATCTCCGAGCGCAGCGTCGAGGTGATGGCCGGAATGCCGCCGGGCTGGGCCAGGTTGGCGGCGACCGAGCCGCCGCCCGGGTAGTAGTGCACGATCACGCACTGGGTCTGCGCGCCCAGAGCCGTCAGCACCGTCTGGTTCCACGACTGCGGGTACTCAGAGTTGGTGACCCCGTCCGGCCAGCCGCCGGGCGTGGTGAGGACCGTGCAGACCCGGGCATTGGGATCCGCGGCGTGGATGGCGGAGGTGTACTGCAGCACGTTCGCCGCGTACTCGGTCGGGCCGCAGTTGTAGGTCTGCGACGGTTCGCTGCCGAACGTCACCAGCGGCCCGTTCAGGGAGGTGTGGCATTTAGTGTCCGCTTCCCAGTTGGCGCCGTAGGTGCCGTTGCCGTAGACCTCGTTGCCGATCTCCCAGTACTTCACGTGGTCGCCGTTGGCGACGGCGTTCTGGACCCAGGCGGCGCCGAGCGACGTGCTGCCCGTGCCGTAGTTGACGGTGATGACCGGCTCTGCCCCGGTCGCCTTGGCGGTGGTCATGAAGCTGGCGAAATTGGTGTTCGGGGCGGTGTAGCCGCCCTGGGCGACGCCGGTCTGCCAGTTGTAGATGTCGGAGTAGGAACCGCCGGGGTACCGCAGCGCGTTGATCCCGGCCGCTTTGAGCAGCCCGGGGATGTCCGCGTTGTTCATGTAACCGTCGTAGACCGCTGTGCCGAGGCCGATCGCGTCGGACGGGATGGTGCCGAGCCCGGCGGTGGCGTTGACGGTGACGTTGGCCGTCAGCGTCGCCCCTCCGGCGGGCGCGGCTCTGACCGCCGCCGCCATGGCCCCAGCGAGGGCCGTCGCCCCGAGCAGCGCGACGGCGCGCCGGGCCCGGATCGGGAATGACCTTCCTGCGGGCATGCCTGGTGGTCTGGCGAGCATGCTGATCTCCTTCCGCACGGGTAGTCGCGGCGGGCACGCCCCGGTGCGGGGGGTCCGTCGAAGCGCTTCGATCCGTGCGTACGGCAACCGCGATCGGCTGTCCAGCGCCGTCCGCCGCCCGCCCCCGGAAAAACCACCAACCATCCACAGAACGTGCAGTTCACGGCTAGTCCCGCGGTTTCATGGGGGGCCGTCCCCGAGCGCGCCGTGAAATGTAACCAAGCGGCGCTGCCGTGCCCGCAGCAGGCGGGTCGGCCCACCGACCGCGGGACGCGGGGCCGGCTCAGGCGGACTCGCGCACAACCAGTTCGGTGTCCAGAATGACGTGGGTGGGCTCCTGGCCGGCCCGGGCGATCAGGGCCAGCAGTTCGCTGGCCAGCCGGGCGCCCATCGCCTCGACGGGCTGCCGGACGGTGGTCAGCTTCGGGTCGGTGTGCTGGGCCAGCGGCGAGTCCTCGAAGCCGATGACGGCCACGTCCTCGGGCACCCGGCGCCCGGTCCGGCGCAATGCCCGTAGGGCCCCCGCGGCCATCAGGTCGGACGCGACGAACACGGCGTCGATCTTGGGACGCCGGTCGAGCAGGCGGTACAGCCCATGCTCGGCTGAGACGCGGCCGAAGTCGCCGAAGACGATCAGGCCGGGGTCGGTGAGCCCGGCGTCGGCCATGGCCGTGCGGTAGCCGCGGAGCCGGTCCACGCCCGGCGCCATGTCGGGCGGCCCGGCGACGGTGGCCACCGTCGCGCGACCGTTCTTCAGGAGGTACTGAACGGCCATCTTGGCCCCGCCGACGTTGTCCGCGTCCACGTAGGAGAACTCGTCGCCGTCGTCGTCGCCGAACGGGCGGCCGACCAGCACCACGGGGATGCCCAGGCTGTGCAGGTCGAACGGGCGCCCGCCGTGCATGCTGGCGAGCACCGCGCCGTCCACGTGCCCGCTGCGCAGGTACCTGGACGCGGTCTGGTAGTCGCGTGGGGAGTGCACGGTGAGCAGCACAAGCTGGATGTCGCAGGAGGCCAGTTCCCGGCTGACGCTCCTGAGCATCAGCGGGAAGAACGGCTCCGAGAACACCCGGGCGTTGTCCTCGCACACCACGAAGGCGATCGAGCCGACCCGCCGCGATCCCGACGACCGGGCAGCGCGGTTGCGGACGTAGCCAAGCTGGGCGATCGCGTCCTCGACCTCCTGGCGCGTTTCGGGGCGCACCCGGGCGGATCCAGTCAATACTCGCGAAGCGGTCGCCGGAGACACTCCCGCCTGCCGGGCGACGTCTGCCAGCCTGGGTCTCGGCTTAGTTTGCGTGCCCGACACCCTAGCCTCCTAGCCAGCCATGCCCATCGGCGGTATCGGCCCACGAGCCATTCGGGGCCGGCCTGGTGCCTGCACCGCCAAACGGGAAATTGTGTCCGGAGTGTTACTTTACAGAAACACCCTGATGAATATTCATGCCGAATCCGCCGCCCTGTCAAGGCTCTTTGGCGAGCCAATCCTGGGGCGGGAGGCTACGACGACTCCCAATCCCCCGGCAGCGGGTCAGCGATGAAAGTTTCATGGCCTCGCCACCGGCGGGAATTGCGGTGCAAGACTCGGCCAGGCGTACCAGCAAGACTCGGCCAGGCGTGCCAGCGGCTGAACTCAGGTGGCCGCCACGATATCGATGACGAAGACCAGAGTGTCATGACTGCCCACAGCGGGAGCGTGGCCGGCGTGGCCATAGCCGAGCGCGGGCGGTATGACGAGCAGCACGCGGCTGCCCACGGGCAGGCCGCCGAGGCCGTTATCCCATCCGGGCAGGACCTGGCCGGCGCCAAGCAGGAACGATTCGGGGAAGCCGCGGGCCCAGCTCGACTCGAACACCGTGCCGGTGCGCCAGACCACGCCGATGTCCTGCGCGACGATGGTCTGCCCGGCCTGGATCGGCTGCCCATGGCCACGGATCAGTACCCGCGTGACCAGTTTCGCTGGCGGGGCGGCCTTGGCCGGCACAGTGATCTTCGGGCCGTGCGCGCTCCACGACACGCCAGGCAGGCCCGGACCCGGGCGGTAGGGGATCACGGTGCCGGCGGCATGCGCGGTCTCCTGCAGGCGGCTAAGCACGTCGAAGACAAAGACGAGCGTGTCGCTGCCCATGATGTTCGCCTGGGGATCGCCCTTCGGCCCGAAGGCATCCTTGGGTGGCACTACCATCAGCACCCTGCTGCCGGTCCGCTGGCCGGCCAGGCTGCGCCAGGCGGCGATGGCGGATCGCAGCGGCAGGCCCTGCGGCGCGTGGTTGGTGTAACTGTCCACGACTTCGCGGTTCCCGGCCCACACCTTCCCCTGGACGTTGAAGAGCACGTAGTCGTGCGGCCGGACGACGGGGCCGTGTCCCTGGATGAGAGTCCGCACGACCAGCTGGCCAGGGGGGGTGCCGTTCGGCATGGTAATCACCGGATCGGTGCCGAACGTGCCGGTGACCGCGGGCACGGCCGGCGGGGGCGGGCTGTTGCCGTTGCCGCAGCCCGCGGCGCACGCCGCCGCGAGCAGCACCATCGCTACCAAATAGCGGCGCATCGTGCGCATTGTCGTCCTCCGTAGATGGGGCATTCGTGCGCGGGGGGCGCGCCCGGCAGTGGGCGCGCCCCCCGCGGTCAGGTTGGCGTCAGAAGCCCGCAGGCGGCTGCACGCTGGGGAACAGCTGCGCGAAGGTGTCGAACGCGGTGGCGACTTCGACCTCGGTCCAGAACCTGTGGTAATTGAAGACCGGGGCGGCGCCGCCGTTCAGGTAGGCCTGGACCTTGGGCCACGCAGGATCGCTCGTGTACCACGGCCGGATGGACAGGAAGGTGTTGGTGGTCGAGTTGATCGCCACCCCACCGGGGTAGGTTCCGGTCCAGCCCGACGGGATGAAGACGCCTTCGAAGTTGGTCGTGTTGTAGGGGGACGTGAAGTTCTTGTAGTCGGTCCGGGTCTCCGGGTTGGAGAAGCCCTTCGCGTCGCCATAGAACTTGTGGATGACATCGACGATGTTCTGCGCGGCCGTCTGGACCGCGGTGTTACCGGACTTGGCCGCGTAGTACTCGTACACCTTGGCCAGCGAGGCCGCGACGCCTATGTCGCTGGAGCAGCCGCCCGACACCGACACAGTCAGCCCGGGGTTGGCGGGCGGCGGGGTCGCTCCCGAGGTGTAGTTCGCGCTCGGCTGGCCGGCCCAGTTGAGCTGGCCGGGCAGGCAGATGGCCCCGGTGGTCGTGTTGAACGTGGCCACCGACTGCGCCCAGGCGATCCACTTGGCCAGGATCGACTGCGCCTGGGTGTTGCCAGTGGTGAAGTAGTACTCCGCCACCCGCTCCATCGGCCAGGTCTGGAACCCGAACCACTGATTGCTCGGCGGGTTGTTGTACTGCGGGGCAGGCGTGTAGTACATGCCGTCGAACGTGGTGTCGCCGGCCGGGGGCTTGGACACGTCGCCGTAGTTGCCGTTCCAGTTGTTGGCTACCCCGCCCGCGATGGCACCCTGGGCCGATTGCAGCCACTGGTAGAGGTTCAGCTGCGTGCTGAGGCTGGTCCCCCAGTCCGCCTTGGCCGTTGGTGAGAGCGGGGTCAGGTTGGGGTCGGTGGACATGGCCCACGCGGCGAGCGGGTTCTGGTATGCCTGGTGGATGCTGTCGCCGCTGATCCGCCAGGACCAGGCGCCGCTGTTGGCGCCGCCCCAGGCGTAGTACCAGGACAGCAGGAAGGTGTCCTCGTTGGCCTTGCTGGTGCCGGCCGGGCACGCGAGTGAGCCGACCTGGCTGCAGTTCGCGCTGATCTGCTTGAAGTACTTGTCGAACATCGAGTACCTCAGGTAGTCGCCCAGCTTGGCCGCTTTGGCGAGGGTCGCCGAGACTGCTGTTGTCTTGCCCTGCGCCTTGGCGTAGACGTCGGCCCAGTAGGCGGCCTGCACCAGGCGGGCATCGGCGTCGGGGGCCTCGGTGTACTTGTACTGGGCGGTGAAGCTCCCGCCGCCGTTGTTGAACAAGTCGAGGAAGCCGTTCGGGCCGCCAAACTTGAACGTGTCGCAGTTGGGCTGCGGGACCGTGTCCCAGACCGACTCCATCGGGCCGCGCTGGAAGGTGTTGATCCAGCTTGGCGTGGACGTGCCGTCCTCGCACTGGCCGAAGCCGTACCGGTTGTCGGTGTCCATGATCCACATGGGAGCGTAGATGCTGGACGTGCCGTAGGTGGACGTGAGTTCCGCAGACAGCGGGTCATGCCCGACCGGGACGCTGGCGTTGAGCGCGACCGGGTAGTTGTTCGGGAACGGCATGACGGGGCCGTACTGCGCGGGGGAGGCCGCGTTGTACGTGGACTGTCCGGGCTGCGCGGACGCGCCGGGGATCATGAATGTCTCCATGTTCGTCCACGCGTTGTTGAAGCCGGTCCAGTCGCCGGTGATCCGGCCGTAGTCGGCTTCCAGCCACAGCCAGTAGCTGTAGGTCTCCGACGTGGTCTCGTGACCATAGTCGGGGGCCTCCACGATGAGCGTCTCGACCGCGTGGTACGGGATGCCCTTGGGGCTGAAGTAGCCGTTGGCCGGGTTCGTGATCTGGGTGAAGAGCGACAGGAACCAGCTGTCGTAGGTGCTGCTGGCGGCGGCCTCGGTAACCGCCACCGAGGCCGAGTTGTATCCGGTCCCCGCTACGGTGAAGTTGGCGTGGCCGCCGACGTCAGCCGAGTTGGTGCCGGCCGCGATGGTGACGTTCTGCGGCGTGCTCCAGTTGGCCGAGGTAAAGGTCAGCGTCGCGCCCGCCGACACGGTCAGGTCCGGGTCGGTGCTGCTGCCAGTCACCGTCACGGTCACGTTCCCGGCTGGCTGAGTCGACAGCGCCACGCCGAACGTGGCGGTGTGGCCCTGCTGGACCGTCAGCGTCGTGGGGTTGACCACGATGCTCGGGCCCGCGACCGTGATCGCGACCGGGCTGGACGTGGTGGTCTGGTTCAGGTTGTCGGTGGCGACCGCGGTCAGCGAGTAGCTGCCCGCTGGCACGTTCGTCCACTGCACGGCGTAGGGGGCCGTGGTGGAGACACCGACCAGGGTGTTGGTGGTGGCGCTGGTGCTCTCGTAGAACGCCACCGAGGCGATGGTGCCCGTACCGCCGGCCATGGCGGTGGCCGCCAGCGAGATGGCCGAGCCCGGGGTGAAGATCGACCCTGCGGTCGGGCTGGTGATGGACACCGTGGGCGGTGGCTGCGCCGGGGGAGGCCCGGTGCACGTGGTGCCGTTGATGGTGAAGACGGTCGGCGCGGTGTTGGTGCCGCTGTAGCTGAAGTTGGCGCCGATCTGGGTGGAGGCGTTCGTCGCCAGGCTGCCGTTCCAGTTCGCGTTGGTCACCGTGACGTTCTTGCCGGACTGGGTCCAGTTACCGCTCCAGCCCTGGGTCAGGGCCTGGTTGCCGCTGTAGGAGTAGGCCAGTGTCCAGCTGGTGATCGCTGGGCCGTTGTTCGTGATCGTGATCGCGGCCGTGAATCCGGTGTTCCAACTGTTCGCCGAGTAGTTGACGGTGCAGGCCGCGGTGGCCGCCGGTGCCGCTGCGTGGGGGGCGGGCAGCAGCGCGCGGGCCGCCGCCTGGGCGTTGGCGGACCCCTGGGCGGCGGTCGCGGCCTGGGCACC